>Ga0116152_10002265_pt1 | contig 15681 bp, 18 predicted proteins | sample AD_UKC119_MetaG_FD_89894 | JGI IMG/M metagenome (GOLD analysis project Ga0116152, IMG submission 89894) | Active sludge microbial communities of municipal wastewater-treating anaerobic digesters from Hong Kong - AD_UKC119_MetaG | ecosystem: Engineered > Bioreactor > Anaerobic > Digestate... | reverse complement strand
TTAGTGCACAAGGAAATATGCATCAGCTATCAGGTTTTTGTCTTGTGTGAATTTTAATTTTTCAGAATTTTTTAGCGATTGTCAATCATCCAAAATGAACCTGATCGGCAGATTGAATTGCACCCGAACGGGTTCTCCATCCTGATAACCGGGCTTCCAGTCCGGCATTGAGCTTACAACACGAACAGCTTCTTCATCGCAGCCACCACCGATACCTCTCAGAACCCTGACAGTTGTAACATTTCCGTCCATTTCAACAATGAAAGAAATATACACAGTTCCCTGAATGTTTTTCTTTCTTGCTTTTTTGGGGTATTGAACGTTTGATCCGATGTAATCCAACAAGGCCTGTTCTCCTCCCGGAAATTCGGGCTGTTTTTCCACCAGATTGAATACCGAAATGTCTTCGGATTCTGTATGAGTTGAATCTGTTGACTGCGCCTGCAGCACAATTGCGCAGATTGAAAATATTATAATCAATAAGGCGTTTTTCATTTTTTGTTTTTCTTTTTAAATAATTTAAAACTTGGTCCAGTCAGAATGAAGCGTAAAGGCAGATTGAACTGCACCCGAACGGCCTCACCATTCTGATAACCTGGTGTCCAGTCAGACATGTTTCTTACAACCCGCATGGCTTCTTCATCACAGCCACCACCAATTCCCCGGAGTATTTTTACGTTTGAAACCTCTCCATTTTTTTCAACAACAAATGAAACATAAACGGTTCCCTGAATGTTTTCTTGCCGCGCCAGGTCTGGGTACTGAATGTTTTCCGCAAGGTACTTCATTAAAGCTTCTACTCCGCCTGGATATAACGGAGCTTGTTCAACAACGGTGTAGATGCTGTCGTCTGGTGCTGTGTTGGTGTTTTGTGCCTGAATGATTGTGCAGAGCAGGATTGTAAAAAACAGGGTCAAGATTGGTTTCATTTTCAATTCATAGATTATTTTCCAAAACGAATTGGCAGATTAAATTCGCATTTTATAGGTTTGCCTTTTGTTTGAGCAGGTATCCATTTGGGCATCAAACCAATTATTCTCAGTGCTTCTGCATCGCATCCGTATCCCAGTCCCCTCAGTATTCTGGCATTTGAAACTTTCCCTGTTTCATCAATGACAAATGAAGTATACACAGTTCCTTTAATGTTGTTCTTTTTTGCATCTTTTGGATAGCGGGTGTTTTTTCTTAGAAACTTCATTAATGCAACAGTCCCACCAGGAAAATCAGGAGCAACTTCGACTATTTTATAATAATCGTAATGCGTGCCGGTGAGAGTGTCTGTGTAAAATGAACCCTCGTTTTGCGCAATGTTGGTCATAGCACTCAGCAGCAGCAAACTCAATATGAGCGGGGATAAAAATCTCATTTCACAAATTTATCAAATATATTTTTAAAAATAGAGGAAATGCACTTTCAATCCGTTTTCGGAATTCCATTCCAGTGCGGGGGCGGGGCATTTCAGAAAGTTGAGGCTGCGCATAAGCAGCTTCCAGCCACGGCCTCGCACAGGTATCTTGCTGAAATCAATGTCCGGTGCCAGGTACCATTGACTGTATCGATTGAAAAAAGGAACAGCATTGCCATCGACTTCGGCTGGATTGTAATCTCCGCCGATCATTCCATCGGCACCGTAGCCCACCGCCACATTGAGCCATGCGGGAAATCGTGATTCTTTTTTAAGGCATTCCTTAATGTTCATGCTCAGCCAGTATGTCTGGCCATTATAGTCTTTAAGCGGCTGCTGGAGCAGGTTTTCGCCAAGCAGCGACGGATTGTACTGCGCGTAACTGGTTTGATGAAATCCCATTTTTACTGACAGCAGGTTTTCTTTTCCGGTCATTTCATTCAAAGCAAAGAGCGAGACTCCAAGCGTGTTTGCACACATGTCGCCCATCGAAAACCCCCAGCCGTCGGAGAAGCCATCGAGAACTTCAATAACGGTCATATAGGAAAAAGAACAGATAGTACTGATGCGTGCCGATTGACCGCGTGTGTAGCCGGCGTTCCGATACAGATCGGACTGCACACGGGTGAGATGAAAAGCAGAGGTCATGTGGCCGAGCTTGTCCATTCCCTTCCATTCGTCCATGTCGTTGAAAAAATGAAAATGCCCGGTAGAATAATCGCTGTACCACAGGAAGCTGAGGCCGGTGAGCGAGCCGGCATAGAATACACCGGAAAAGGTGTTGATCTGCCATTTTTTGAAGAGGGGCTTTGTTGTATCGCCGGGTGAAAATAAATTAGAATTTTTTTCAACCTTTTCAACCTGAGAAACTTTTTCAAAGTTTGAAACTTTGAAAAAGTTAGGTTCAATATTATTTTCAGCCGGCAAAGTTGCGGCGAAAAAAATGGTGAGTAGTATGAGGCAAATCCGCTTCAGCATGGTGCTTCGGCGGTTTACAGGAATGCTTTTATTTCCTTGAAATAACCTTCTTTGTCGGTGGAGAAAGTCGAAGTATGATCAGCTTCTTTCACTATATAGGTTTTGGTGATTCCGCCGCGGATACCGCTTATTTTTTTCACCATATCGCTATTATATACCGGATCGATTTTGCCGTAGATAATCAGAATTCCATTCAGACTGGCGCCTTTGGCTTCGAGAGCGAATTTCGGCTCGAGCTGATTTTTATCGAAGCCAAGAGGAAGTTTTACTTCTTTGCCGGTAGTTGTTTTAATCGCTTTCTGCACATCGTCAAGGGTGGAGTAGGGTGAGTCGGCAATGATTTTTGAAATTTCGCTGCAGCGTGTTGCTCCTATGGCAAGTGACAATGCGGCGCCGACACCTTGTCCATACAAACATACTGTGCGGCATTTTGAATGATATTTGGAAACATAATCGATGGCTGCATTCAGGTCGAGTGCAAACTGCGTGTAGATGTAGAATTCCGGATTGATATTGAAAGCATCACTCTGGCCGAATCCACGATAATCATAGGTGAGAACATTGTAGCCCAGCGATACAAAGTTGGTGGCTACTTCAATCAGATCGGCCATGTTGCCTTCGCCGTTGTCGCTGAGGATAATCATTTTGTAGGAAACTTCAGATGGCTTGAAAAGCCATCCTTTCAGGTTCAGGTTGTCCGAAGTTTTGATGGAAACTTCTTCGTAATTGAGCCCGTAATCGGCAGGGGTAACTGCATAGGTGAGTGACGGGTCAAGAGCCGATGCCCACATAGCGCTGAAAAGCAGGGCGATAAATAAAAGACTTCTCATAGGATATTTTTTTTGATGGACCGTGGTTACAAAAAATTATGCCGCTTTAAGCATCGAGATACTGACGGCCTTCGTTTTTAAGAAAAATCAATGCTTTCTGAAGAAGACCTTCTTTTGTTTTAAGCGATTCTTCGAAGATGGATGTACTCAGGTCGATGGCGCTGGCATTGGGCTGCATGGTTGCACCTGCTGTGTTGATGAGGCGAATGACGTCTTCTTTGGCGTTTTTCACCATATCCCAGGCCTGATTCGAAATATATACCTGTTGCGATAAGTTGTGCTCGAACTCCATGCGGATGGTTTGTAGTAGCAACGCCTGCAGTTCTTTTGAACTCATGCCAACCTGATTCATCCGCAGCACGATGCTTTCAGGATTGATGCGTTCGAGAAACAAGGCCAGCCGCTCATAGGCCTGCAAACGGATGGGCAGCGAAACGCGCTTCTGCTCGAAGCGGGCATCCAGTTCTTTCTTTTTCTGTTCGTTTTCGAGATAACTTTTGAGAACAAAGAAAGCAGTGAGAAAAACCATGAGTGCCGGCAGCACAATTTTCGCTAAATCAAGGGCAAGTTCCATTTCAATTTCTATTTAAGGCAAAAATAAAGAATTATTTGATGTGAAAATATGGAAATGTGGGAATATGTAATTAGGCATTAGGTGACAGGCCTTATTTAGCTTCGCTCTATCCGCCGCGGCGGACGCTGGGACAAATTCCACATACAGCCCGACGTCTGCCTTGCCAATCAGATAAAATTCCAGGTCAGCAGGTTGTAGTGTCAACCTTATCATGCTGACGCTAAAATGTCGGGTTGACGCACAACGCACAGCGTAATTCACAACGTTTAGGCTGGCAGTCTAGCTAACGGCAGAAAACCACTTGTCACCGATGTCACTCTGTTACCCCTGTCACCCCTGTAACGACTGTAACCCGTAACGTTTGTAACGCTTGTAACGACTGTAACGATTTCCGCTTCCAGCGGAATAAATTCCACGACTGTAACGTCTGTAACGCGTAACGAAAAATCATTCAACAAAATACTTCCCAAACCCGCTGGTGCTGTCGGTTTTTAGGGTGCCATCGGGAGCGCTGTAAATGAAAAATGCTTCCATTTCCTTATTCTGTTCAAGAATTATTTTGGCTTTATTAATACCCATAACCATAAATGCGGTGGCGTAGGCATCGGCATCCATGCATTTTTTTGTAATCACGGTTACACTCAAAAGCGAGTGGCTGACCGGATATCCGGTATGCGGATCGATGGTGTGTGAATATTTCACGCCGTCTTTCACATAGAATTTGCGGCTGCTGCCCGATGTGGCAATGCTGATGTCGGTTATGGCGAGTTTGCGGAAAATTTCCTGTTCGGCAAATTCGTTTTCGGCCGGGCGTTCAATGCCCACCACCCATGAAGCTCCATCGGGCTTTTTGCCTGAAACGCGCACCTCGCCTCCGATTTCGACCATGTAGTCATGCACACCTTTGCTTTCAAGAAATTCAGCTATGAGATCAACGGAATAGCCCTGCGCGATGGCATTGAGGTCAATCTGAATGCCGGCTGAATCAAAAACAAGATGATTACGTGAAATTGAAATTTTCTGATAGCCAACCAGTTGCTTCAGCGAATCGATGGTAGTGGAATCCGGATCAGTGCTTTTTTGGCGGCCGAAGCCCCATGCGCGGACCAGCGGCCCGACCGTGATATCGAAGTAACCATCTGTTTTTTCAGATATTTCGAGGGACTTATTGAGTTGTGTAATTAATTCTGCGCTTAGCACCGGGTTTTCACCTCTGTTTATGCGGCAAATCAATGAAGAATCATTGTAGAGTGAGGCCATCAGGTCAAAAGCATGCAGAATGCTGTCAACCGACTCCTTTTTCACCTGTTCCGGCGAGCCATACCATTTTATGTGAAACGTAGTCCCCTGCGCGTTTCCGGACCACTCAACCAACGATGTCTGAGGCTTATTTCCGCAAGAAACAATCAACATGACCAGCACCGGAAATAATAATTTTTTCATTTTTTCTGCGAACATAACATTTTTTATTCTAATTTCGTACAAAGAATGTTTTTGTTTGTAGTATAAACCAAATTCCGGATATGAAAAAAATTCTGACACTTTTTGGATCTGTTGTGTTTGCAGCAATGTTTGTTCCGATGTTTTTCAGTTCGTGTGAACCAGAGGAAGATACTGAAGTTCCGGAACCGACATCGACTTTTTTCTCTGCTGTAATCGGAGACAATAACAAGTCAATTACTCCTGGAGTGAATGGATATCTTGTAGAACCGTATGATACAGGTTATTCTGATGCAAGCGGAACACATTATATCTCAGGTATTCGTTTGTATCAGTCCGGTTCGGGTTATTATGTTTCATCGCGTGAAGAATTTAAAATCGAGCTTGTGAATTTATTTGATTCAGCAGCTACCAATCGCGATAGTCTTTTTCATGCATATTTATCTCAGGCAACCTTGCCCTGGTACAATCCTACACAGGTTGCTGATAGTTCAAAACACACAGGTATGCGCATATTGTGGCGGACAGCCGAAGGGGATTGGTATGCAACTGATGAGGCAGCTCAGAGTGGTACAATGACAGTTGACACAACCACCGATGTAACAGTTCCTGGCGGCATCAGTACGCATGAGGTTTATCTTCAGTATAATTGCACATTGTATGAGAAAAATGGTTCAGGGTCGCTTGTTCTTACCGAAGGTCGCGGTCGTTTCTCATTCATCAATTCAATGTTCTATTAAAATATTTTTCTTCTGAACCCGGCTTCTGGCCGGGTTTTTTTTAGTCTTTTCCATTAATGAAAAAACAGCTGTAACTTTCTTCAATCTGTTTTTCGGTGCTATCGTTCAGTGATGAAAAAAAATCAAGACCGGTCAGTTCTTCTACCCGGTCTATTGTTTCGCAGTATGAAAGATAGTTTTTCAATCCTTCACTGTTTGGAATAATAAAACCAATAGTATAAAACTTATCTGTTTTTTTTCCCAGCAGCACTTTATAGCAGGCATCAGGTATAGCAACTTTGTTTTCTCCGATAAATGAGTATGCCGTATCATAAAAAATGGGTCCAGTAATGATAAAGAGTGTATCAAACAACAGCCCCCAGTTTCGTATGCGTTGTTCGAGTGAATTCCAGATGCCGCGGTTGAATCCGGGCTCCTGGGGACTCATATTGCTCATCAGAAAACTCTCACTCATGGCGGTACTGTCGAAACCCATGTCCCCAGCAGGACACAGATGGCCGCGGTCATAACCGGATCCTTTGTAGTCTTTTAATTCTGCCGAACCGGTTTTTATTTTTTTGTCGGGTCTGAAATCATCTGAGCGGCTTGCGACCTTGTTTTTCAATCGTTCAGGTGTAATGAAATGAAATACCCAATCGGCTTGCTCTGTTTTTTCGTTATAACAAAGCGAAAAGTACTGATGCTGTATCAATGATGCTGAATCGCATACAGGGTGAAGCTGTGCGTTCAACGGCAGAATTGAGAAAGAGATGATTATTGCGACAAAATATTTTTTCAGCAACATGCGATTCAGCATTCAATCAATTGCATCAGCATGGAATGAATTTCAGCGGGGTCTGGCACTGGTTCATTTATCTGTAAATCAGTCAATCCGAACTCCGGTTTCGAAAGCATATAGCGATACATTTCATATACTTCATTCTGAAAAGAAAAGTCAGCTTCGTGAATATCTGCTTTTCCGTCAAGATAGTCGCGATCGGCTCCTGAACGTTGATTCAGAACATTACCTCTGCAGAATGAGAGCGGCATATGAATAAAAAAAGTCTGATCGGGAACCGGTAAATGAAACACATTGTATTCTGTATTCAGTATCCAGTGAGCCAATTCGGACTTTTCTTTCTGAGAATTTATTTTGGCTCCCTGGAAAGCGATATTAGAAAGTACATAACGGTCAGCGATAACCCATTTGCCTTCGTTGAGCAGCGCAGCTATGGCTGGCCCTTCGTTGCGTCGGTCACCGGCAAAAAGCATGGCTACAAACCATGGATCGACTTCGGCAAGAGACCCGAGCTCGCCTTTGAGAAAGCGCTTCAGCATTGGTCCGTAGAATGGGCTGCTGCTATCGGTTCTTGGGAAATGAATAAATTCCGCATCGATGCCTCTGTTGCGGATTGCGTCCAGCAAAAGTGTGGTCTGAGTCGATTTTCCGCTACCATCCAGACCTTCCAGAACTATGAATTTTCCTTTGTTCATCCCAAATTATGCTTTACATTTGCGAAGATATTAATTCTATGGAATCATCGGCAAAAAAAATATTATTGAATATACGTGGCAGTTTGATAGAATTTCAAACACCTGCAGTGATGGGAATAATCAATATCACGTCCGATTCTTATTATTCAGCAAGCAGAACCGAGGATGAAAAACGGGCATATGAGCGTTGCGGAACTTTGCTTGATGAGGGCGCCGCTGTTATTGATGTCGGAGCTGTAAGTACCAGACCGGGTTCTGATTATCCGGGTGTTGAAGAGGAACTGCGACGACTGGCAAGTGTTTTTCCTATGCTTAGAAAGGAATTTCCAGATGCCATTTTTTCAATAGATACTTCAAATGCTGTAGTTGCGCGCCAGATGATCGATTTGGGAGCTGATATCATTAATGATATTTCCGCCGGAGCGCATGATTCCGATATGTTTGCGCTTATCGCTGAAAAGAAATGTCCTTACATAATGATGCATATGCGTGGCTGGCCCAAAGACATGCAGAAGTGTACCAAGTATGCCGATGTTGTAAAGAGCATCAATGATTATTTTGCACAAAAAATTGAAAAACTGCAACAGATGGGCGTTTCCGACGTTTTTCTTGATCCGGGATTTGGCTTTTCAAAAACATTGGAACAGAATTTTTTAATTTTAAAAAATCTACAAACATTTACTTTTCATGATAAGCCACTGGTTGTTGGTATCAGTCGGAAATCGATGGTGTATAAAGCATTGAAAAGCACCCCCGAAGATGTTTTGCCCGCAACTATTGCCTTGCAAACCATTGCCTTATTAAAAGGTGCATCAATACTGCGGGTGCATGATGTTGCTGCGGCAGTGCAATGTGTGCAGGTGCTGGGATTGATGAATGAATAAAATTATTTCATCATCATTTGTTGATTTCTTTGGATACATTGTGTTCCCGGGGCTGTGCCCCGAGCCGTTGGCGCTTTTTGTACTGACAGCTGAAGATGTCAGCTATGTTAAATACCTCAACCTCAACCTCAACCTCAACCTTGACCTCAATTTTGACCTCAGATATTTCTTACTGCGTCGTCGTTGGGAGTTATGCTGATTACCGGAATCTGGCTGTTTTTTATGATGTTCGATGCGGTTGATCCAACAAAGGTATGTCGCCAGTCCTGTTCCTGCTGAGTCATAATCATGACAATATCGGATTCAGTATCCGACGAGTATTGAATGATGCGGTCTGCAATGCTTGTATTTGCTGAAAAGTTATAAATAATTTCAGTGGTGCAAGCCACATTGTTTTCTGTAAGAAATTCTCTGGTTTTATTCATTTTTTCAGTAAACTCCTTTTCTTTGCTGAAATTGTCGCGGGTAATGACTGTCAGCAGTTTTATTGTTGAGCCATAATAGCGGCTGAAAAGAACTGCTACTGCAATTTTATTTCTGATTTGTTTTGAAAGGTCGAGGGGTAGCAGAATTTTATCGAATGATGTTTTTACGATACTGTTGATTGTAAGAACGGGACAGTTGGCCATTCTGACAACCTGCGCAGTGTATTTCCCGATGGAGTTTTGCAGGGGGCTTGTTTTTCCTGATTTTCCCATGACAATCAAGCGGGCATGGGTTTTGGCAGCAAAATCGACAATTTGTTCATAGACATTACCTTCGAGTACGGCATAATCCACATCGTGGCTGAACTTTTGAGAAAAATGTGTTGCAAGTCGTCTGATTTTTACGATAATATCTTCGTCGGCCCCCACATATGAAACTGAGGACTGTTGATCCTGATAGGAAATTGAATTCCGCTGGTTGATAACATGAAGCAGTGTCATCGATGAATTCATCAGGCGTGCAAGGTAGTAGGCCTGCTGAATCTGGATATCAGTGCGCCGGCCAAAATCAACCGGAATTAAAATATTGTCGTACTTACTTTCCATTTTTGTACATTTGTATGCAATGAATGGCTAAATTAAGAAAAATAATGAAGAAAATTGCCGAATCTGAATTGATCCTTCGCGAAGATGGAGCTGTTTATCATCTGAATCTGAAGCCCGGCGAAATAGCCGACAATATTATTCTTGTTGGAGATCCGGGGCGTGTAGAGCTGATTTCATCACTGTTTGACAAAGTAACGGTGTCAAAACAGAACCGTGAAATATGCACCCGAACCGGCACTTATAAAGGGAAAAAGATAAGCGTGATCAGCACTGGAATGGGGCCTGACAATATCGATATTGTCATTAATGAATTAGATGCCTTGGTGAACATTGATTTGAAAAAGCGGATGCCCAAAAAAGAACGAAAATCGCTGAACCTGATTCGTATAGGTACTTCCGGGGGCATTCAGAAAAGTATTCCGGTGGGATCATTTCTTTTTTCAAGTCATGGTATCGGGACTGATGGATTAATGCATTTCTATGCAGGAAGCATCAAAAAACGTTGCCCTGAAATCGAACTGGCGCTCGCCAATCAAGTGGGTTGGCCCGGAACCTGGGCTGCTCCTTATGTTGTTGAAGGCAGTGCTAAGTTGATCAAAAAGTTATCAACCGGGCATCCTACCGGTATGACCATGACTTTTGGCGGATTTTATGGCCCTCAGGGTCGTGAGCTGCGACTGGGCCTGCATTATCCTGAATTCAATGATTTGGTCGCCGCTTTTGATCATAAGGGATTGAAAGTTACCAATTTCGAAATGGAAACCTCAGCTTTGTATGGTCTTGCAAAAATGCTGGGACACAATGCCTGCACGGTTTGTGTTGTGATTGCCAACAGAGCCGATAAAACTTTTATTAAGGATTATCATCCACCGATGAAAGAGCTGATTAAGTTGGTGCTTGATCGTATCTGATCCTCATCAAGTATTAAATGCAGGTGCATGATTCAAGATGTTTTTTGCATGTTTTAATGCGTTGGTTCTGTTGTGTAATTTCGGTATACAGGAAAATTTGATTATTTTTGCAATTCAAATACAACAACAATGAGTAAACAGCAAAATGTGCTCCCGGAAAAGAAACAGACCTTTGTTTTTGGCCGCATGAACTATATTCTTATGCTCATCGGGCTGGGAGTGATGTTTTTGGGTTATATACTGATGATGGGTGGTGGATCCGAAGATCCGAATGTTTTCAGCGAAGAACTTTTCAACACACAGCGAACCACCATTAGTCCTATTCTTATTATTGCTGGATTTGTCATTGAGATTTTTGCCATTATGCACCGCCCGAAAGCAAAAGACAATAGCGAAGAATGAGTTGGTTTGATGCGATTATTATCGCTATTGTTGAGGGTCTGACAGAATTCCTGCCGGTTTCATCCACCGGTCATATGATTATTACCGAAGCATTACTTGGACATAAGCCCGATGATTTTTCAAAGGCCTTTATTGTTAATATTCAGTTTGGTGCCATATTGGCTGTGGTGGTTATGTATATCCGCCGTTTTTTTCAGTCGTTTGATTTTTACTTAAAGCTTGCAGTTGCATGCATCCCGCTGGTGATCGCATTTTTGCTCGAAGCGTTCATTGATCAGATGCTCGAAAGCGTATTGGTCGTGGCCATTGCCTTGTTTGCCGGTGGTATTGTGCTTGTGTTTGTTGACCGTTGGTTTAAAAATCCTGAAAAAGCTGAAAAAGTTTTATCATCGAAAAATGCATTTGTCATTGGCCTTTTTCAAATCATTGCTGTCATTCCTGGTGTGAGTCGTTCGGCAGCAACTATCATTGGCGGGTTGTCACAGGGCTTGAGCAGAAAACAGGCAGCTGAATTCAGCTTTTTTCTGGCTGTTCCGACCATGCTTGCCGCCTCGGCATACAAACTGTATAAAAATCATGAAATTCTTGGCTCGGTCGAAAATCTGCAATTGCTGGCCATAGGCAATCTGGTGGCATTTGTAGTAGCCATTCTTGCTATTAAGGGATTTATTGCTTTTTTGAACCGATATGGTTTCCGGTTTTTCGGATATTACAGAATCATTCTCGGTGGTGTTCTCATAGCCCTCATTTTGGCCGGATATAATTTAAGTGTGGTGTAAATGTTTGATTTTGCTTCGGGTGAAATACTGCTTTTTGATAAGCCATACACATGGACTTCGTTTGATGTTGTTCATCTCATTAAAAATTGTCTGAAGAAATCAATGCCTGAGCCGGTTAAAGTGGGCCATGCCGGCACATTGGATCCGTTGGCAACCGGAATGCTGGTAGTGCTTACAGGTAAGAAAACACGTGAAATGGAAATTATTCAGGCGCAGGAAAAGGAATATACGGGTACATTTACCATTGGTGCCACAACGCCTTCTTACGACAGGGAAAGAGAGGTTGATCAGACATTTTCAATCGATCATATTACTGAAGAAATGATCGTCGAAGCTGCAAAGACTTTTGTTGGTGAAATCATGCAGCTGCCGCCTGACCATAGTGCTGTAAAAGTTGATGGAAAGCGGGCTTACGAGTATGCCCGAAAAGGAAAGTCTGTTGATATTAAACCAAGACCTATTACTATTTCGGAATTTGAAATAACCCGTGTTGCGCTTCCCGAGATTGATTTCAGAGTTACTTGCAGTAAGGGAACTTATATTCGTTCGCTGGCCCGCGATTTTGGCGAGGCCCTGAACTCAGGCGCTTATCTGAGCTCGCTGTGCCGCACGCGTATTGGCGAATACCGGATTGAAGACGCCATGCATCCGAAAGAATTCACTGCTTTGATTGAGAAGATGAAGCAAGACGGGATGCTGTAGAATTCCGCATAAAGCAGCACACACAATGACAAACATTGAATGGCTTTTTTCCAGACGCCTGGATTTTGTATAAAAAAAGCCGGCAGACGCCGGCTTATAATGAAAGAGATATTTTATTCTCTCATGATGGTCAGTGTTCCATGATGGTCTTCGTATTCTTCGTTGCCATAGTTGACTCTTAAAATAATGAAGTAAGTCCCATCGGCAAAATTTTCACCATCCCAGTCATTCATATAATTTGAATTTTCGTAGATTTTCTTACCCCAGCGATTGTACACCATTAAAATGCTGTTTGGGTAGAAAGGAAGATTGAAAACTTCAAAAACATCGTTGATTCCATCTCCGTTGGGTGTGATGATGTTGGGGATATTCAGATCGCATGCAATAACGCTTACAACGACAGTATCAGATTTTGAATCACAACCGGTTACGGTTACAGAATACACTGCGGGACCTACAGGAAGACCTTCTACGTGAAGATAAGGAGAGGTGCTTCCGGTTGACCAATGATATGTATATTGCGGTGTAGATTGGCTTACATCGAAATCGAGGAATTCATGTCGGCAGATTTCCTGATCCGGGCCAAGATTGACAATGGGTGATGGAATGACATTCACGTTTATTGAATCCACATCGCTGCAAAGACTTGAGCCGCCATATGAAACGGTAACAGAGTAAACCCCTGTTGAGGAAATGGTTGTGGTTTGCGTTGTGGCACCATTCGACCATAAAAAGTCAAACCCCGGGTTCTGAGCGTCTAATGTAATGCTTTCGGTTTCGCACAGGTCGGGTCCCAGATTGACACTGGCCCATGGAATCATGGTGATATTAATGGTATCTGATCCATAGCAGGCAATATTGCCGTTTGAGTTTGTTACGGTAACGGCATAATTATCGGATAAATCGGGGTTAATGGTTTGAGTGATGGCACCATTCGACCAGAAGTACTGGTTCCCGGAACCGGCATCGAGAGTAAGAACGCTGCCTTCGCAAACAGTGGTATCGGCACCGAGATCGGGTTGGGGATTGGCAAGAACTTCCACATTCAATGTTGTATCGTATGAACAGCCAAAAGCATCCCAGACTGTGGCTGTATAGGTGAAGATTCCTGGACTTTGAGGTGCAATAAATGCGGTGGAATCCGAGGTTGAGGTAATGCTGGGGCCGGCCCATGAAACAGAATCAATTGGAACCGTATATGACCAGGCGCCGCTCTGGGTCTGATTGAGCAACGTGAGTGACCACCAGAAAACATATCCGTTATCTTGTCCCCATTCATCGCAGATTTCAATGCTCCAGGTGCCGTTGAGCGGACATCCGACCAATGCTGAAAACGGGGTTTCGGTGGTAATATATCCGGTGTTGTTTATGGTGTCAGTAGCGGGAATTGGGGATGTACCTGCATCAAGTGTATTCAAAGTCCCCTGCTGGGGATATACTTCTGACCAGCAATAGGTCCAGCCGGTTCCCGGAGGATTTTGAGCCGGGTCACAGTCATCATAAGTTGTTGAGTTTGAAATTCCAAGGTCTGAGCCCCCACTATTGTCATAGCTGTCCATCTGCACGGTTGTGCCGTTGGGACAAATAATACTGAATGCGAGGTCCCCGGCAAAAGTGTGCTCCATATTGATGCAGATCGATGCAATATCGGATGCGCTGGTAATTGAAGATCCGGGAGGAAAAGTGGAGAATGTAACAGGTGTGTAGTAACAGTTGGTTGAACAATATGGTCCGTCGGGAATAAACGTAGTACTGTCGTACAGCTCAGTGGCAATCTGAAACGAACCGGTTGGGGCCACCACAATGGTTGACGTTGCATTTTCGCCAACAACAAGATCAATGGTATCGCCGGCGCAGATATCGGGCAATGGTTTTATGTCGATAATAGGATTGCCTGAAACACGGACACGCAGGGCAAGCAATTGGGTATTTGTACATCCGCGGGTATCGATGACAGTCAGAAATACGTCATAACCCATGACAGAAGTATATAAATGGTCAATCACACGGCCTGTATCGATAGTTCCATCACCAAAGTCCCATATGAAAAGCGTTGTTGACGAGTCCTGATGGTACAAAAGGTCGTTTTCAGGGAATACTCCGGGGCCTGCGCCCATTGCAGCAAAAGTAACAATGTCGCCAAAGCAGATATCAACATAATTGCTGTCGTTTGGCAGAGGAAGCATCTGCAGGGTATCTACTGCTGCCAGTATTTCCTGACATTGAGGGATGCAGCCAATGGAGCAGTTCCATCCATCGGAAACCGTGCTGCCATTGCTTTTGAATCTGAAAGTAAGATCGCCTGAAACATTGGCAATGGAAGCCTGCACCATGGTATTCGGGCTGGTCAGGGGATTATTGTTATTGTATTTTCCGATAACCGGAGAGGTTGTGTTTGGGCCATCGTAAATAATGAGTGTGTCACCCGGTTCAATATCGAAAGCAGCAAAGCTGGCTTTTATATGAGTGTTTAAAACATCGCTGCTGGCAAATGTGATCCAGCGATCCTGATTGTTTGTGTAATCGCCGGAAGCGGTGCCATCATCATAAAACCAATATGAGCAGCCATTTTGAGTGGTGTTGTGGGTTGCGGCATCGAGATTGACAATGGTTTGCCCGATAGCGGACAAACTGAAAAAAATGAATGATACAGCAATAACAAGTATTTTCATGATAATATCTCCTATTTGCCGGCTTTAAATTTGTTTTCAATATAAGAAAGAGAATGCAGCTTGATATAGAAATCCGCATTTTCAATTTTCACCCAAAGGGTTTCATTTTTGTCCCATTGCAATCCGGTTGTTAAAATATTGAATGCTTTGAGATTGTTCAATGCGGCCAGATTGTCTTTTGAAAGAATAATAGATCTGGTTTCGAATGGATTGATGTACTCAGCAACAACATCATTTTTCCATATTTCAAATGCGTTGTCGAGAAAGAAATTGTAATACCTGATAGAGTCGGGGTATTGATTTGACAATGTTTGTACTTTTGAATTTCCAAAAGCTTCAATCAATCGGGCATCAGCCTGAACGGAATTTTGCGCAATGGCTGGTGTAACCAGTAAAAAACACGCAATCAGTAGAATAATTTTATTCATCAGTAGAAATTTTTATCTATCGTTAGACAAATGTGCGAAAAAAAAGTTTAACAAACGCCTTTTTTTTAAAAAAAGGACACATTTTTTTTAAAATGATAGACAAAAAGATCATTTTGTTAGTTGCACAAGAGTGCTCCATTTTTCTTCAGGGATCTTGGCTCCAATGGTAGTGATTACTTCAGAAGCAATCACTGAGCCGGTTCTGCCGCATTCATAGGCGCTTTTTCCTTTTGACAGGGCGTATAAAAAGCCGGCAGCATATAAATCACCTGCTCCGGTAGTGTCAACCGGAATTATTTTTTGTGTAGGCACAGCTGTGATTTCGCCGTTCATGGCAACAAATGAACCTCCCGGGCCTGTTTTTACGGCCGCAATATCTACCCGCTGACTTAAATATTTTGCCGACTCTTCGGGTTCCAGTCCGGTCAACGC
>Ga0116152_10002264_pt1 | contig 15682 bp, 12 predicted proteins | sample AD_UKC119_MetaG_FD_89894 | JGI IMG/M metagenome (GOLD analysis project Ga0116152, IMG submission 89894) | Active sludge microbial communities of municipal wastewater-treating anaerobic digesters from Hong Kong - AD_UKC119_MetaG | ecosystem: Engineered > Bioreactor > Anaerobic > Digestate... | reverse complement strand
GCTTTTGAAAGTGTTTGCATGATAACCAGATTGGGATATTCAGTCAATTCAGCAATAAAGCTTCTTTGTTTTGAGTAGTTGATATAGGCCTCATCTATGATCACTACTCCATTAAAATTATTCAGGATGATCTCTATATCGTACCTGTTCATGCTATTCCCGGTGGGATTATTCGGAGAACAAATAAAGATCAGTTTTGTATTATTATCAATGCTATTTTCAATGGCTTCCAGGTTCAATTGAAAGGAACTGGTTAGGGGGATATTTCTGATCTCCACATCATTTACCGAGGCGCAGACCTCATACATACCGTAAGTAGGAGGAAAAACCAGCGCATTGTCTTTTCCCGGTTCACAGAATATTCTGAATAAAAGATCAATGGCTTCATCACTGCCATTACCCAAAAAGATGTTTTCAGCCGGTACGCCTTTTATCAAGCTTATCTTCTCTTTCAGTTTAACCTGGAGAGGATCCGGGTAGCGATTGTAATTCTCGGGCAGGGGGGAGCCAAAGGAGTTTTCATTTGCATCAAGGAATATCATTGCATCGCCATCATATTCATGCCTGGCCGATGAATAAGGGGTCATCTTTAATATATTTTGCCTGGCTAATTTTTCAATACTAAATTCCATACTTAATTTTTTAACCTGATAGTTACTGCTTTTCGATGGGCATCCAATCCTTCTGCTTTTGCCATGGTGATCACTGTATTACTGATCAGCTTCAGACCTTCCTTTGTTAATTGCTGGTAGGTTATTTTTTTTACAAAACTGTCAATCGAAATGCCTCCGTACATGGCGGCAAAACCATTTGTAGGTAAAGTATGATTGGTACCGGATGCATAATCCCCGGCGCTTTCCGGCGAATAGTTACCTATAAAAACAGAACCGGCAGCAGTAATTCTTCTTACAGTTTCTTCTGGTTTTGAAACTGCAATGATCAAATGCTCTGGTGCGTATAGATTGGTGAATTCAATTGTTTCTTTCTTGTATTTGAGGATAATAAGTTTACTGTTCTCCAAAGCTTCTTTGGCGATCTTTTTTCTCTTTAGCTTATTTAGTTGTTTCCCGGTTTCGGCTAAGACTTTTCTTGCCAATGATTCACTTGTTGTTACCAATACTACCTGTGAGTCTTTGCCATGTTCTGCCTGTGATAACAGGTCGGCTGCCACAAATTCAGGAACAGCCGTATCATCTGCTAACACCAATAACTCCGAAGGACCAGCAGGCATATCTATGGCAACACTTTGCATCTGTGCCATTTGCTTGGCATAAGTAACATACCGGTTGCCGGGGCCAAATATCTTAAAGACCTTAGGAACCGTTTGAGTTCCGTATGTCATGGCAGCAATAGCCTGTACACCACCTACTTTCATGATATTGGTGATACCACATATACGGGCAGCATATAAAACAGCAGGGTGAATATTTCCGCTTTTATCGGGTGGAGTACAAAGGACTATTTCCGGACACCCGGCTAATTGCGCCGGTATCCCCAACATTAAAACTGTTGAAAAAAGAGGAGCGGTGCCTCCCGGGATGTATAAACCGACTTTTTCTATTGGTACAGATCTTCGCCAGCATACAACTCCCGGCATAGTTTCAATCTTCTTTTCCTCTTTTTTCTGTAGTGCATGAAATGATTCAATATTTTTTTTAGCATTATCAATAGCTGTTTTTAATAGGGGGTCAATATTTCTTTCAGCACCTATCAATTCTTTTTCGCTGACTCTTATCTTTTTGATCTTTACTCCATCATACTCTTTTGTAAAACGTCGCAATGCCCTGTCACCATTTTCTTTCACTTTTTGCATGATCTTTTTGACTGCTTTTTCAACTGGTGCAGTATTAATCGCAGGGCGAAGTATAATCTCGTCCCATAGATCTTTTTCCGGGTAATTGAATATTTCCATGGTTATAGTATCATTTTTTCAACAGGAATAATGAGTATTCCCTGTGCTCCATTATCTTTTAATTGTTGAATAACATTCCAGAAATCATTTTCATTGATGACAGAATGAATAGAACTCCACCCTGATTCTGCCAATGGCAAAATTGTAGGGCTCTTCATACCGGGCAATAAACGACAGATATCTGTAATTTTTTCATTGGGTGCATTCAGCAATACATATTTATTGTTGATAGCCGCCTTAACAGACCGGATACGAAACAGCAAACTTTCAACTAAATATTTCTTACTGTCAGGTAGCGTTTTATTGCTGATAAGTGCTGCCTCTGATTGCAACACTACTTCCAGTTCTTTTAATTCATTGGTGAATAAAGTACTTCCTGAACTTACCAGGTCGCAAATAGCATCGGCTAATCCTATTTTGGGAGCTATCTCTACAGAGCCACTGATCTCATGAATAGCAGCATTTATTTTTTTTGATCTCAGGAAACTTTCTAGTACAACAGGATAACTGGTGGCAATTCTTTTACCTTCCAGTTCTTCAATTTTGTTTATCATACTTGTTTTGGGAATGGCAATAGATAACCTGCATTTGCCAAAACCCAGTTTTTCGGTAATGTCAACATCCTTGTTTGATTCTATTACCTGGTTTTCGCCCACAAAACCAATATCCGCTACACCATCCTGTACATATTCTGGTATATCATCGTCTCTTAAAAAGAATATCTCAGCCGGAAAATTTCCTGCAGTTACTCTTAACTGGTTATTTCCGTTGTTGATCTGTATGCCACATTCTTTTAGCAACTTAATAGAACCGTCATACAGTCTTCCTGATTTTTGAATAGCGATCTTAAATTTATTTTCCATTTCTTAAAAGAAAAAAGGGCTTACTATTAAGTAAGCCCTTTTGGTTATTTAAATACATAACATCTCACGGCCTACCCTGGTAGAGCAAGAAATGATGATGATTATGCGTATAATTTCTCATTGAGGGGTAAAAATAGTGATAATTCCTGTTGGGCGCCATTTTTTTAATTTTTGCACTAACAGGTGGTAGCATATTATCCTTTAAACCGATAGTTGCTTGTCGGGTTTGCAGGACAACCCTGCTTACGGGAAGTATAGCAGGAGCTAAGGAATAAAACTGCGGTAAGGATCAAAAAGGCTGCTAAGATTCTGTTTTTCATTCGGTTTTATTTTAATTATTTAACGGGAAATGGGTACTATTATTTTGTAGCTGCAAAAGTAACATTTTGTATCCTTTTTTACCACAAATAGCTAACATCGTAACTTGTATAAGCCATATAATTAATTGAAAATCTTATTCATAGGGCAGTTATGTTATTAAAATTTGATTTTGAGAACTCTGCTAAACCATTACCTTTACGGCCCTTAAACAAAGAGTCATAAAATTTACTTAATCCGGCATGATCCAACTTAAAAAACCGCTTGCTTTTATAGACCTTGAAACCACGGGGGTGAATCCTGGTACTGATCGTATTGTAGAAATAGCGATTGTTAAAATTTTACCAGATAATACAAAAAGTATAAAGAGAAAACTGGTTAACCCTGAAATGCCTATCCCGGAATCTTCAAGCGCTGTGCATGGGATCACGGATGATATGGTAAAAGATGCGCCAACTTTTAAGCAGGTAGCTTCAGAATTGAAACAGATGCTGGATGGCTGTGATTTTGGAGGATATAATTCCAATCGTTTTGATATTCCATTGCTGATGGAAGAGTTCATGAGGGCGCAGGTTGACTTTGATATGAAGAACAGGAAACTCCTGGATGTGCAGAATATTTTCCATAAAATGGAGCCCCGTACTTTAAGTGCTGCCTATAAATTCTATTGTGATAAAAGCCTAGATGATGCACATAGTGCAGAAGCGGATGCCAGTGCTACATACGAAATTTTGCTTGCTCAATTGGAGAAATACCCTGCTTTGGGAAATACACTGGATTCTATTCTTAAAGAAATGGGAGAGGACCAGATGGTTGATTTTGCCCGTAGATTCATTATGCAGGATGGCATTGAAGTTTTCAATTTCGGGAAACATAAAGGGAAGTCCGTAGCTGATGTATTATTGGCTGAACCGCAGTATTATGATTGGATGATGAAAGGGGACTTTCCGCAGCACACTAAACAAAAACTCACAGAGATTTATACCCGTACAAAGCTGAAAAAGGTCTGATCCCGGGATAGAATAACAGATTTTAACATCGGTGTTTTTATATATTATCGTAATTTCGATATTTGTAGCTTTTGGCTAAGGCATGGAAAAACTGGTTATTATACCTACTTACAATGAAAAGGAGAATATTACTAATATTCTTCATGCTATTTTTAACCTCAATGAGGATTTTCATGTATTAGTGATAGATGATGGCTCTCCAGATGGCACTGCCGGTATTGTAAAAGAACTTCAGGAAAAGTTTCCACAACAATTATTCCTCGAAGAAAGAACCGGTAAGCTGGGATTAGGGACGGCCTATATTCATGGATTCCGTTGGGCTCTGACAAAAGGGTATCACTATATCTTTGAAATGGATGCAGATTTTTCTCACAATCCTGCTGATCTACCCAAACTTTATAATGCATGCCGGTATGAGGATGCAGATCTTTCAATTGGATCAAGATATGTGAAAGGCGGAGGTGTGGTAGACTGGCCTTTTAACAGGATAGCTTTATCGAAAGGTGCTTCTTTATATACAAGATTGATCACCTGGATGCCTGTAAAAGATCCAACTGCAGGATTTATGTGTTACAGCAGGGAGGTATTAGAAGCAATCAACCTGGACGAGATTCGTTTTGTAGGCTATGCTTTCCAGATAGAAATGAAGTATGCGGCGTGGAAGCTTGGTTTCAAACTGCAGGAAGTGCCAATTATCTTCCGTGACAGAACCTACGGCACATCTAAAATGAATAAAAGCATCGTTAAAGAGGGTATCCTTGGTGTTTTAAAGCTGAAATGGTATAGCTGGTTCAGGCACTATCAAAAAAAAATTAAAAGCAGCACTGCTCCCGGTCTTCATCAATTGAATCCCATGAAACCAAACGAGTTCATGGCAGAGTAACTGAACCCTTTTACAAAATCTTTTTCTTAGTTTGCGGGTATGAAGAAAGCCTTCATGCAACTACACATGGCTGTTTTCCTGGCAGGATTCACTGGTATTTTTGGCCGGTTGATAGATTTGAATGAAGGCTGGTTAACATGGTACAGGTTACTGATCACTGCATCCACTATGTGGGTTTTCTTTTTCTTCGCTAAAAAATTGAGGCGTATTCCATCAGCAGATATTTTAAAATTAACAGGGATTGGCTTTCTGGCTGCCATGCATTGGGTTACATTTTATGGTTCCATAAAGTATGCAAATGTATCAGTAGCCCTGGTTTGTTTTTCTGCGGTGGGATTCTTCACTGCATTACTGGAACCATTATTTCTCCGGACAAGAGTAAAATGGATCGAATTGTTCCTGGGTCTTTTGGTGATAGTGGCTATTTCATTGATATTCCATTTTGATCCTCAATACAAAACAGGGATCATCCTTGGAATCACTTCGGCAGTATTGATCGCTTCTGCCATTATCTTTTTAAAACAACTGGTTGCAAGAATTAACCCTGAGACTTTGCTTACCTGGCAAATGACAGGGGCTTTTGCATCTTTGTCGGCCATAATGCCACTGTATCATTATCTGTTCCCGACAGATTATATTTTTCCCAACTCAAACGACTGGCTGTGGTTATTACTTTTGTCATGGTTCTGTTCAGTCATTGCATTTCAGTTCTCTATTTATTCTCTTAAAAAACTATCTGCTTTTACAGTGAACCTTACTTTTAACCTGGAACCGGTTTATGGGATCATACTTGCATTTGTGATATTCAAGGAAAATGAGCTACTGAGTAAATGGTTCTTCATCGGGTTTGGAATAATAGCTCTTGCCCTGGTGGCACATGTGTTCATTTTGATCTGGGAGCATAAGAAAAATTTACCACATGCTGCTGAATGACTACCAGCAAAGAATTGCAGATTATTACCGCGACACGGAAAATGCTTATAAAGATTCATGGGATCTGAATAATAGCCTTTCGATCCATTATGGCTATTGGGACGACAAAGTGAGATCTTTTCCTCAATCTTTGATTCGAATGAATGAGATAATGGCTGAAGCTGCAACAATAAAAGCTGGTGATTATGTTTTAGATGCCGGTTGCGGAGTTGGGGGAAGTTCTATTTTTTTGGCCAAAAACATCGGAGCAAAAGTAATGGGAATTACTTTGAGTCAGCGGCAGGCAGAACAGGCCAATAAGAATGCAGTTACAAATGGAGTAGAAAACTCAGTCCAGTTTGAATTAAGAAATTATAGCGATACAGGCTTGCTTGCTAACAGTTTTGATGTGACCTGGGGTTGTGAAAGTATTTGCTATGCTGAAAACAAAGAGCAGTTTATTAGGGAAGCTTTTCGGCTATTAAGACCCGGAGGCAGATTGGTAGTTGCAGATGGATTTGTAACTGACTTTAAAAACAATGAAAACCTGATCATTCGTAAATGGCTTGACGGTTGGCAGGTAAACTACCTCGAAACACCGGAAAGGTTTCTGGAATATGCAAAAAATGCAGGTTTTCGGGATATGTCATACAGGGATATTTCAAAAGCTACAGTACATTCTTCCCGTCGTTTGTATAAGGTTTATTACCTGGCGAAAATGTACCTTCTCTGGAAAAAGATAAACTTCTCAAAACCGGCTACCCTGATGCAAAAGAAGAATATTGAGGCATGTAAATACCAGTTCATTGGTATGAAAACGAAGCTGTGGCAGTACGGTCTTTTTACAGCTGTAAAACCTGGCTGATTTTACCCGTATTCAACTATCTTAGAAAAAAATTCCACCATGAGAAAAGCTCTATGGATTTCCATCATATTATTCCTTTTACAAGATGTATATGCACAAAAGAAACCACTGGATCATACTGTTTATGACAGCTGGCAGCATATAGGTGAAAGAATGATCAGTAATGATGGCAAATGGGTGGTTTATACGATCGATCCGCAACAAGGCGATAATGAATTAGTTATTCAGTCCTCAGATGCTAAGTTCAAAAAAGCAATACCAAGAGGTTATAGTGCTGCTATTTCTGAAGATAGCCGCTTTGTGGTTTTTAAAATAAAACCTCTTTTTAAGGATACAAGAGATGCCCGCATCAAAAAGAAGAAACAAGAAGACTTTCCAAAGGACTCTCTATGTATTTTAGAATTGGGAAAAGAAGAGATATGGAAAAAGGAAAGGATCAAAAGTTACCAGTTGCCCAAAGATGGTTATGGATGGGTGGCTTACCTATCAGAAAAAGAAGATAGTAAACCGAAGAAGGGTTCTGCCGGGGCTGGCGCTAAAACCATTGACAGCCTGAATCAAATTATAGATTCACTCCGTTCTGTTATAAGATCGATACCTGAAAAAAATGATGAGGATGTGCTTGCCGCATTTGACATCCCGTTTGCAGATGAGTCGCCTGTTGGTTCAAGTCTTGTACTCAGAAACCTGTTGACGGGAGAGCAAATAACATTTAACCAGGTGCTCGAATATAAATTTTCAGATGATGGCAGCAGGCTGCTTATTAATTACGCAAAGGATCCTGATGACTCAACAGCTAAGAATGGTGTGTCACTGTACTATATAAAAGAGCGGAATCTGGTGCAGTTAAGTATTGGCGGCAACGATTTTAAGAGTTTCTCATTTAGCAGAGATGGGAGCCAACTGGCATACCTGGCTGAAAGAGATGCCGGGAAAAAGGACCTGCAGAAATTCTATGGCCTATGGTATTATAAAGCAGGGATGGACAGCGCTGGATTGCTGGTTGACAGAAGCACAACCGGGATGATGCTTGGTATGACAGTGAGTGAATTTGGCGGCGTTAACTTTAGTAAAAACGGGCAACGAATATTCTTCGGTTCTGCAGAAATAAAACCACCAAAGGATACTACACTTATAGAGTTTGAACATGCCAAACTGGATATCTGGCATTATAATGATGATTACCTGCAAACAGTACAAACGATACCGGCGAGGTTAAGGGCTGCACAGCAGGAAAATTTCTTAACAGTATATGACCTGAATAATAAATCAATTCAGCAACTCGAAAGCAAAGAGATCCCACAGGTTATACCAACCAGTGAAGGCGATGGAGAAATATTTGTGGGAGTTACTGATTATGGACAGCGGGTAGAAGGTCAGTGGCTTGGCACAACGAAAAAAAATATTTACGCTATACATGTGAATACCGGTGAGAAGCAATTGATACGAATAAACCTGCACGGGCAGGTATACCCTTCATCAACGGGAAAATATGTTATGTGGTACGACAGGAAAGCAAAAAATTACTTCGCCTGGGATGGCAAGGAGATCAACAACATCACTGAAAAGATCCATGTGCCGCTTTATGAGGAAGACTGGGACACACCAGATGATCCACAGGCTTATGGTATAATGGGATGGCATGAAGGTGATAGTGCGGTATATATTTATGATCGGTACAATATATGGGTGTGTGATCCGGAAGGAGTCCGGGCACCATCTACAGTTTACAGTGGTACTGCCCGTTCCAACAAGTGGGCAATTCGCTATTTAAGAACTGATCCTGAGGAAAAGGTTATCAGTAAGAAAAGTAATTTCCTTTTCAGGATATTTGATGAGAACAATAAATACAGTTCAGTATGGTACTATCATCAATATTTTGATGATATCTTCAGAACTATACCAGAATTTTTCCCAACACAATTCGGACAGATCATTAAATCGAAAAATTCTAACAACTACATCTATACAATGGAGGATTTTTCAAACTCTCCTGATCTATACCTGACAGCCAATATCGGGGATTATCAATATAATAAATTGAAACTTTCCTCCATCAACCCCCAACAAAAAGATTATAACTGGGGAACTGCAGAACTGTTCAAATGGAAAGCTTATACAGGTAAGGAATCAACAGGGATTGTTTATAAACCTGAAAATTTTGATCCCAAAAAGAAATACCCGGTTATCGTTTACTTCTATGAAAAGTTAAGTAACAACTTATATGATTATAAAGAGCCGGCACCCATCCGTAGCGCTGTAAATGTTCCATACTTTGTAAGTAATGGTTATATCATCTTTATGCCTGATATAGAATATAAAACCGGTTATCCCGGGCAGGGAGCTTATGATTATATTGTAAGTGGTGCAAGAGCATTGGCAAAGAACAGTTGGGTAGATAGTACCAATATGGCTTTGCAAGGACATAGCTGGGGTGGTTACCAGGCAGCACAATTGGCCACTATGACGACGCTTTTCAAAGCCGTTTGGTCAGGTGCCCCGGTTTCCAATATGACCAGCGCTTACGGAGGTATCCGCTGGGCTTCAGGATTGAACAGGCAGTTTCAATATGAAAAAACACAAAGCCGGATAGGTGCCACCTTATGGGAAAGGCCAGATCTTTATATCCTTAACTCACCTTTATTTCATTTGGATAAAGTAACAGCGCCAATGGTGATCCTTCATAACGATAATGATGGTGCTGTACCCTGGTACCAGGGTATCGAACTGTTTACAGCTTTAAGAAGGTTAGGGAAGAAGGTATGGATGCTTAATTATAACGGGGAGGGGCATGGATTAACAGAAAGACAAGATATGATGGACTACCAGATACGTATGCAGCAATTTTTCGACTGGATACTAAAAGGCGAAAAGCCAGCTAAGTGGATCACAGAAGGTGTGCCTGCTGTAAATAAAGGGAAAGACTGGGGTCTGGAAGTAGAATAAAAATCAGGCTGCGGCACTGATGAATTTGACCAGGCTTCTTTTTGCTACTGGTAGCAATGTTTCTTCAACAGGAAAAGCAAGTTCAGTCTCAATAGAATAAACAGCCGGGTTTGGCATGTCTTTTTTATGACGGATCAACTCTGCTTTAATATGTTCATATGTACTACTGATACTTCTGCTTCTTTCATCAATAAATGAAGTACGGATGCTCCGGTACTTTTCATCATGCTTTTCAAAAATAGACAGGCGATATTGATACACCTTAGTGCTTTTTTCATTGCCACTGCTGAGAAAAAAATATCCTTCCTTACTGTCAAGTGGAATAATACCCACCGGTACAATTGTTATTTTGTCTTCCACAAATTCATATATCTCTGTACCATTATGGATCGCTGATTTTATGCGGGCTGCTGAGTAATGAATGATATCTTCCAGTTCCTGCATCAGTTCGTCATCCTCGATCATCTGCTCGTATAACAACTGGAGTTTTTCCAGTTGCATGCCATTTAATTTTTTTGGGAAATGCTCCTGCAGGTATTTTTTATTTTCACGGAAAGCAACAATGTTGTTATAATGAAAGATCACATCTGCCAGCTGCGGATAAAGCTTACTTTCATTGAAGTAATGGTTTACCTCCTGTAAGTAGGCCAGCAGAGTATATTTTTTTAATTCAAAATCGATACGGCCTTCGGCAAACCAGGTTTCGGATAATTGCTTCATAGCTGTAAGGGTTAAATTGTTTATCTAATTTAATAAAAAAGACGTAAAAAATGAACAGAGGTTTATCTTTAGAATGTTAAACGTTTTATATGAAGCAGTTTTTTTTCTATTTAGGTTTTGCTTTTTTGCTTGCCTCCTGTGGTAATACTTATTATATCGTCCGCCATGCAGAGAAAGCAGCTCAAGGCCCGAATATGACCAGTGACGTGCCGTTGACAGAAGAGGGAAAGGCAAGAGCAGAGGATCTGAAAAATATATTGAAGAAAAAAAAGATCGCATACATCTATTCAACTAATACGATCAGAACAAAATCAACAGCACAACCCACTGCTGATTATTTTAAGCTCCCCATTGAAATGTATAACCCAAGACCGGATCAGTCTTTTATTGATTTATTGAAAGCTAAAACAAAGAACACTCTCATCGTAGGTCACTCCAATACGGTGGACGATATTGTGAATATGCTATGTGGCAAAAAGAAAATTGCTTCAGATCTGGCAGATGCTGAATATGACAATCTCTTTATGGTAAAAAGAAGAGGTGACAGGTATGTGTTTACCTACCAGAAATTTGGTAAACCGGCACACTAAAATTCACGGTCGCTGTTAAAGTTCTCCAGTTCTTTAGCCACGGCTGTCAGGAAAGTAGCGCCAAGGCTCCCGTCCACTATACGATGATCATAACTCATACTCAGGTACATCATATGCCGGATGGCAATACTATCTCCGTGGGGAGTTTCTACTACAACAGGTCTTTTCTTAATAGCGCCAACTGCTAATATTGCTACCTGTGGCTGGTTGATGATCGGTGTACCCATCAGGCTGCCAAATGTTCCTACATTGGTCATGGTAAATGTGCCGCCTTGTGTGTCATCTGCTTTTAATTTTCCATTGCGGGCATTATCAGCCAATGTGTTTACCTGCTTGGCAAGACCGACCAGGTTGAGTTGGTCAGCATTTTTAATAACAGGGACGATCAGGTTGCCGTTAGGCAGGGCAGTGGCCATACCTATATTGATATCTTTTTTTACAATGATCTTGTCACCATCTAATGAGCAATTCATTAAAGGGAATTTTTTGATGCAGCGAACGACCGCTTCTACAAAAAGCGGTGTAAAAGTGATTTTGGTTCCTTCTCTTTTTTCAAAATCTTTTTTAACCCTGTTGCGCCAGAGTACCATATTCGTAACATCGGCTTCAGTAAAACTGGTTACATGCGGGCTGGTATGCTTACTTCTGACCATGTGCTCGGCGATCAGTTTACGCATACGGTCCATTTCAATTACTTCCACATTCCCGGTATAGTTGCCAAGCTGCTGCTCCTGTTTTTGTGTTGGCTCCACTTTTGCAACAGGGATCACCATATCCGATGTTCTTACTGATGGCTGGGCTGAACCGGTACCGGACTTTTTACCGCTCACATATTGTAAAATATCTTTCTTGGTTACTCTTCCTTCGTTGCCGGTTCCGGGAATTTTTTCCAGTTCCACCATGCTTACGCCTTCACTGGCAGCAATATTTAAAACTAATGGGGAATAAAAACGTCCGGCTGAACCATTTGTAGGCTGGGGTCTTGCTGTAGTTTGCTTTACTGTTTCAACCACTTCGGCTTCCTGTGCGGGTTGTGTTTCCGAATAAGATGCAGAAGGTGCTGTTTGAGCAGGACTATTTGAAGAATTGTTTTCAGCTTTTGTTTTGATCCTGGCAATAACGGTACCGATCGGGACTACTTCGTTCTCACCGAACAAAATCTCTTCGATCACTCCCTCGGCTGTGCTGGGAACCTCGCTGTCAACTTTATCTGTGGCAATTTCCAATACGGTTTCATCCATTTCAACCGGGTCTCCCGGTTTTTTTAGCCACTTGAGTACAGTAGCCTCCATAATACTCTCACCAAGTTTTGGCATTACCAGGTCAACAATAGCCATAGAATCTCATTCAGGGTTTAATTAGCAAAAAATCGTCGGGCCAAAGGTAATGATTTGGGCTAAATCAGGCTATCACCCGTTAGTCAGCATGAATTTGCGTAGAAAATTTAGCGCATGCAAAGCTGTCATTTGAATATTCCTTTCTCTGCCAAACCGCAGGTTTAACTTTAGTGTTTCTGTTTTTTCAGCATTGGCCACAGCGATCCAGACGGTTCCTACCGGTTTTTCATCCGTTCCACCATCTGGCCCCATAATGCCTGAAGTGGCAAGGGCATAATCAGTATTCAGTTTCTGTCGAACCCCGGTTGCCATTTGAATAACCGTTTCTTCGCTTACGGCTCCATGGGTATCTAATGTTTCTTGTAGCACACCGAGTACATTTCTTTTTACTTCATTGGCATAACTGACCACAGTTCCGTTAAAATAAGAAGATGAACCCGGAATAGAAGTAATAAGATGAGCAATGTACCCGCCAGTGCAACTTTCTGCAGTGGCTAATGTTTTATGCTGTTCTTTTAAAATACCTCCTATCACTTCCTCCATTTTTTTATCCTCATCACTCACCAGGTATTCTTTTACCAGCAAAAGCATTTGATCAAAATAAGGATTGAGCTCCTTTTCAAGGTCCGTTTTGTTATCTCCCTTTGCAGTCAACCGCAATTTTACCATGCCATAAGAAGGAAGATATGCCAGTTTAATATTTGGTGGGAGTGCAGGTTCAAAATCTTTTAACAATTCTGCGATCATCGATTCTCCCTGGCCGGCTGTAAAAGCTGTGCGATGAGCAATAACAGGCATTGTAAATGCTTCCAGTAACTTTGGTATCACTTCATCTGTCATCAGGCCTTTCATTTCATGCGGAACGCCGGGTAACGATATAAAAACAATTCCGGCCTCCCCATACCCCTCCGAAGGAGGGGTTAAAGAATTTGAAACCCGGGAATCTCTTTCGTTAAGTTCAGCAACTATCCTGGCTACTACTTGATCTGTTTCAAACAAAACCTGTTCGTTGGTAAACCGAATAACCTTAAATCCAAGTTTGTTCAGCTCATTTGTTCTTTCTTCATCACTTATTTTATTCTCAGGTAATCGATGAATCAAACCATCAATTTCAATTATGAGTTTTGAAGAAAGGCAAATGAAATCGGCTATGTAATTTGAGATGATATGTTGTCTTCTGAATTTGTAGCCACTTAGTTGTTTACCTCGAACAATTTGCCACATTGCATTTTCAGCTTCAGTAGGATTGCTTCTATGTTTATTTGCAAATTCTTTGAGAAGGCTGTAGTTCATCCGGTCTGCTCTTGAATATGCATTAGCAATCTCGTCTTTAGGACTTTGTTGATCCCCCCTTCGGGGGGTAGGGGGGCCGAACCACATGCCTGGCGCAGTCCCGTTTTTATTAAAAAGTACGGTGCAATTGTCAGGTACTTCAGCTTGTTTCAGGTTTCTTTCAAGAATGGGGCCTGGGCGTCGGAATATTTTTTCAAAAAGAAATTTTACATGAGCCAGCACTTCTTCATTTACTACCAGCTTGCCACCAAAATAATCGCAAAGCAATGGTTTGGTAATATCATCTGCAGTAGGACCGAGTCCGCCGGTTATGATAATGATCTGTGATTCCCGGCTTTCTTCATCCAATGCTTCTTTGATGTCCTCATATACATCGCCCACAGCTACACGACGACGTACCCATACACCGATCTTATTCAGCTCCTGTGCTATAAAAGCACTATTAGTATCAATGGTCTGGCCTATCAGTAATTCATCGCCGATGGTGATAATAGAAGCAAAAACAGAATCAGCACTCATGTATTAAGAAATGATTAGGAAGAAATAAAGTAATTTGTCGGCAAAGTTATAACCATTGAAGATGAAAAAGGTTGTTTTATTTCTTACAGGATTATTCTTTATATCCGCTATACTTTCCGCTCAAACTGTTACACAAAAATTACAAAGAGCATGGCAGCAGTTTGAATCAGATCCGCAATTAAAACATGCCATCAGTTCATTGTATGTGATCGATGCTAAAACAGGTGCTGTGGTATTTGATAAGAATTCACAAATAGGCCTGGCACCGGCTTCCACACAAAAGATCATTACAGCAACAACAGCATTTGAGTTATTGGGGAAGGATTATAAGTATGAAACAAAATTGGGTTATACAGGTGAACTGGCTAATGGTCAGCTAAATGGAGATATTGTAATTACAGCAAGTGGAGATCCCAGTCTTGGCAGTTGGAGATGGCAAAGCACATCAGAGAATACGGTTCTAAATAGGTTCACAAAAAATATAACTTCTGCCGGAATAAAAAGTATCAAAGGAGATATAAAAATATTGGATAGAAACTGGAGTTCTCAGCAAACACCGGATGGATGGATTGCACAGGATATCGGTAACTATTATGGCGCTGGTCCATTGGCGTTGAACTGGAGAGAAAACCAGTTTGACGTTTATTTACGATCAGGAACTAAGATCGGTGATCCTGTTGAAATTGTTGGCTATAGGCCTGCCTTACAGCATTCTGCATATACTTCTGAAGTTACATCAGCAGCAAGAGGTTCAGGTGATAATGCCTATATCTATCAAAATCCGAACATAATCAGGGGGACAATTCCCGCAGGAGAAAATAAATTTGAAATTTCAGGATCTATGCAAAATGCGCCAGAGGAATTCGTAAGTGCATTGTATGGTGCTTTAAGTGAAAAGGACATAAGTATCGATAAAGCAAAAAATGGAAATAAATCAGTGGAACCTGATAATGTCAAAGAGATATATACCTATCATTCACCTTCCCTTGATTCTCTGATCTACTGGTTTCTTAAAAAAAGTATCAACCTCTATGGCGAAGCACTGATAAAAACATTTGCTTACCAGGAAAAAGGATTTGGGAGTACAGATGCCGGGGTAGAGATCATTAAAGATTTCTGGAAACAAAAAGGAATTGATGAGGATGAGATCAATATCGGTGACGGTTCCGGACTTTCGCCTCAAAACAGGGTGACCACCCATGCACAGGTGGAGATCTTAAAGTATGCCAAAAAAAGAGACTGGTTTCCTTATTTCTTTGATGGGTTACCTGATTACAATGGGATGAAGATGAAAAGTGGTACTATACGGGATGTAAAAGGGTTTTGCGGTTACCATAAAGCTGATAACGGAAAGGAATATATCTTCTCTTTCCTGGTGAATAATTATAATGGCAGAACCTCAGGGGTTGTCAGCAAAATGTACAAAGTACTGGATGTATTGAAATAGATTTATTACAGGCATTTAAATAATAACATAACTTCAGGACAAAACTAATTGTATGCAAGAGCAGAAT
>Ga0116152_10002261_pt1 | contig 15696 bp, 18 predicted proteins | sample AD_UKC119_MetaG_FD_89894 | JGI IMG/M metagenome (GOLD analysis project Ga0116152, IMG submission 89894) | Active sludge microbial communities of municipal wastewater-treating anaerobic digesters from Hong Kong - AD_UKC119_MetaG | ecosystem: Engineered > Bioreactor > Anaerobic > Digestate... | reverse complement strand
CAAGCTTCCTGGTGTCTTTACCATAGCCAAGGACAAAGAGTATCTGAAGAGTGTATACGCTGCCGCCAAATCGGCGAAGAAAGTAGTGGTCGTTGGTGGAGGTTTTATAGGAGTTGAGGTTTCAGACGAGATCCTCTCCGACGGCAAAGAAGTCTATCTGGTCGAGGCCGTTGACCAGATATTAATGGCGGCCTTTGACAAGGAATTCGGAACCATGGTAAGCGAAAGACTTCAAAAGAAAGGAATGAAACTGCGCACCGGGATGAGGCTGTGTGAGATCAAAGGAGAAGACAAGGTCTCTGGAGTTGTACTTGAAAACGGTGAAGAGATCGAAGCAGATATGGTGATACTTTCAATAGGGTACAGACCGAACGTGAAGCTTCTGGAAAACATCCCCGTTCACAGGGGTATAACCGGTGGAATATGGGCCGATGAATACATGAGAACCAGTGTTGACGATGTCTTTGCCGCCGGTGACTGCGTCGAACACAAGTGCTTCTTCACCAGAAAACCAAGTAGATTAATGCTGGCATCTACCGCGGCTTTTGAAGCGAGAGTTGCAGGTTCAAACCTTTTCAGCCTCAAGATGGTTAGGGAGAATCACGGAAATCTTGGAGTGTTCTCTACTTCAGTGGCCGATTTAACGGTCGCCGCCGCGGGACTCACGGAGTGTACGGCAAAGATGGAGAACTTTGATTACGTGGTTGGCGTTGCAAAGGGAATAGATAGACATCCCGGTTCGCTTCCCGACAAGTCGGAAATTTTCGTCAAGATGATCTTCTCCAAGGAGAGCGGAATTCTTCTTGGCGCGCAGATGGCGGGCGGAAAGAGTGTTGGAGAGATGGTCAATATTATCGGTCTCGGTCTACAGAAAGGAATAACCGTGAACGATTTCCTCACGATGCAGATCGGTTCCCATCCACTGCTTACTGCCGCCCCTACTACCTATCCGTTGACTCTCGCAGCTGAAAACGCTCTAATGAACTTGAGAAAGGAATAAGAAACAGTACAAATAGAAGAAGCTACCCAGAGGGTAGCTTCTTTTTATGTTGAGTGATGTTACTTTGCTTTCCCCTGATTCGCAACTGCCTGCTGTGCCTTTGCGATTTCTTCCGGATCACCCAGATAATAATGCTTTATTGGTTTTAGATCGTCATTAAGTTCGTAAACTAGAGGTATTCCAGTTGGAATGTTCAATCCTACGATCTCGTCGTCGGGAATATTGTCCAGATATTTGACCAGTGCCCGAAGGCTGTTTCCGTGGGCTACAATCAGCACTTTCTTTCCAGACTTTATCTCCGAGGATATCTCATTCTTCCATAGTGGCAGGAATCGCGCCACCGTGTCTTTGAGGCACTCCGTTCTGGGGAGCTCGTCATCCGAGAGAGTCTTGTACTTGGGGTCATGTCCCGGGAATCTTTCATCGCTCTCTTCAAGTGCAGGCGGCCTGATGTCGTAGCTTCTCCTCCAGATCTTCACCTGTTCTTCGCCATGCTTGGCTGCGGTTTCGGCTTTGTTCAAACCCTGAAGGGCGCCGTAGTGCCTCTCGTTAAGTCTCCAGTCCCTAATCACCGGAATCCACATGAGATCCATCTCATCCATTATGTACCATAACGTTCTTATCGCTCTCTTAAGAACGGAAGTGTATGCTAGATCGAAGTCGTATCCTTCGGCTTTCAATATCTCGCCAGCTTTCTTCGCTTCCTCACGGCCCTTTTCGGAAAGGTCAACATCGGTCCAGCCAGTGAAGCGGTTCTCTTTGTTCCAGGTGCTTTCTCCGTGTCTTACAAGTACGAGTTTGGTCATATTACTCCTCCTTCCACATATCTTCTACATTATAAACTATTCCTCAAATTGGGGCAGATCGGTCTTTCTTTCGAAATAGTCTGTAGTCTTACTTTCTGTTCTTTGTCATCCATTCAACTGCGAAATCAACCAGTTCTACTTGAGGGAGAAGAGTTGATTCGGCGTACCCGATCATTCCCTTGTTTACCTTTGAGGGGAAATCTCTCTCGAAGTCGCTTCCTATGATATAAAAGTCGTCTGAATCAAGGTCGAAATCGTTGAACTCTTTCCAGACTCTCCTTCCGTTTTCCATAATCGGGGCTCCATCTTTGCACTTCTTTCTGGAGGGAAAGTCGGCCCGGTATTCTGCCAGATGCAATGAACTGTTGTTCGAATGACCGACACCCATAAGCAGTATGTGAGCATTCAGGTCGTATAGTCTGGCAAGGGGCGATCCTTCACCCATGCCGAACTCCAGTTCGTGGCTATCTACAATGTAAGAGACCTTCTTTCCCCTGGCGGCAAATGAGACCTGAGGATGGTCGCTTCTCACAACACCTTTCATCTTTCTGAAAGTCTCTGAAATGACTCCCATCCCTCTTGTCGGAGTCTCCGCTCTGTTGAAGGGAGGCATTGTTCTTCTGATCGTGTCAAACCAGGTCGCCGGAACAGGAGGATTCGACCAGTTTGAGGGCTCGCTGAGATCTCCCGAATGAGCAGGCATTACTAGTGTTCCTTCCTCATCAAGTACTGCTTCAAGCGCCCTAATCACTGTAATGGCTCCTCCGCACACCCAGCCTAGACTGCTTAGTGAAGAGTGAACTAGCAGTACCATTCCTTTCCTTACTCCGAGATGCTTGAGATCAGAAATCATCCTCTTCGTAGTTAGAGGCCCGTTCTTGCTAAGAGCAATTGCATCAGCTTCACTCATGTTTGACTCCTCAATGATCCTACTTGATAGAAGAATCATTCGGCGATTAACCAGTAGACTTCTACTTCAGCAAGACGTCTGTCTGCAGAGGGATCTTCGAAGACAACTTTGAGAGAGTACTCCCCTTCTTCTTCGAAGGTCATTTCATTTCTTGTCTTTTGCCAGTCTTCTGCAAACCGCTGGATTTCCTCTTCGCCTTTTTCCAGTAAGAGATACACGTTATTGTTCTTCAACACTTTTATGTTCAGTCTCACTCTCAGTTGCTGGCCAGGTTGAATAATGAACTTGGCAAAGGTTTCACCGGAGTCTCTGGCATACAGGGTTGTGCTCTCAAAGCCGGAGGATCCTGCAAGGAACAGTGTGAGAACGACTAGCCCGAGTATCCCGGCAAATGTCAGATAGCGTCCCGCGACAACAAGTCTCAAAGTAAATACCTCCGTAAGAGTTTTTGTAAGTAGATTATAACCGAATCCAGTGCTGGCGTCGATCTTAAGCCAGTAATAGAATAGTTCGAACAAGACAGTAATGCAGAAAACGAGGCCGATTCAGGTAGATGTATAATTGAGATGGGACATTCATCCGACAACTTGTCGATATGGAGTCTGGTTTCATGTGATCTAGTATGAAATCACTATCTTGATTTGGATTTAGGCGTGAGAGACTATATTATTGTGATATAGAACGGTGAAAGGGGGTAAACCGCCTTGAAGATAATTATCTTTGGTGGCACCGGAAGAGTAGGGAGGGTCATACTTGATAGGGCCTTGAACGATAATCACATAGTCACAATATTTGTTGGCAACGTCTCGAAATTGACTGTTAGAAAGGAAAACCTCAGGATTTTCCAGGGCGATGTCTTCAATAGCCAGAGCGTGAGAGATGCAATAAGAGGGCAAGATGCGATTGTCAGCGCTTTAGGCCCGGATAATTCGGGAAGCGTGAACGATACTCTGGCAGTCGCTATGAGAAACATAGTGAATGCCGCCAGGGATACCGAAGTGAGTAAGCTCGTTACGATCGCGAATTCGGGTATTCTTCAGCTATCGCCGAGAGAACTCAGGCTTGATTCCCCCAACTATCCGCAATATCTCAAGAAATCTTCAAGAGAATTCATGGATGCGTTCGAAATTCTCAAGGCTTCGGAGCTTGATTGGGTCGTTGTGTGCCCGCCATTTATGTCCTTTTCAGAAGGCAACCAGAGTTACAGAGTTTCGGCCGACTTCCTTCCAGAAAACGGAGAGAAGATTTCGATTCAGGACGTTGCCGAGTTTGCTTACAAGCAATTGTTCACGTCCGAATACACTCAGAAGAGAGTTGGCATTGCCTACTAACCGTGAAAGAACTCGAAAGGTGAAGTTCCCAATCCTGAAATACGTGTGAATAGACTGGAGGCACTTACGAATGGTGTGTTTGCCATCGCAATGACTGTTCTCGTGCTTTCTCTCGGGGTCCCGGTAAAGGATAAGATTGCAGATCAGGGCGCTCAGTAAGGCACGTATTGAGCAAGAACTACGACTTTCTGAGTTACTTCATCTCCTTTTTCGTGATCGGATCGATCTGGATCTCCACAGTTGGAAGGACAGATATTTTGAAGAAGACTGATTACCGGCATCTTTGGTTGAACTTACTCAGTCTCTTCTTCGTTACAACAGTACCTTTCACTACCGCACTTCTTGGGGATTATGGTGAATTTGAGTTTGCAGAGCTGCTGTTTCATCTGAAAATCCCGATTCTTGAGATTATCGCACTTGTTCAATGGCATTATCTGATGAAAAACACCGGTCTGATTCGCAATGAGGTCCTGGAGAGCCTTGATATGCATTACTACAGAAAGATCTATGTTTCAGCGTATTCATCCCGCTTTTTGGAATCGCGATTTTCATTCTGACACCCATATGGAGCAACCTTGTGTATCTCATCATATTTCTCAGGGTGCTCTTTATACTCAGGTAATACTTAATTATGGTTTTGATTGCTAGAATATATCTATAATCTAGGGGGCGATCGAGATATTGTTCACTATCATTCGTTTTGTTGTTGCTGTTCTTACGGCAGTCACCGGTGTATATATAGTGTTGAAACCGGAATCCTACGCCAAGCTGGCCGAGTTTTCGGCCGGTAATGCCAGAGGAAAAACGGAAGTGAAGGCTATCATGGGGGGCACGTTTATAGGGCTTGGAGTTGCTCCGATAGTTCTCTTGGGTGCGCAGATTTCATTCCTTTTTCTGGGGATTGTTTATCTGTTTATCGCCGCAACGCGTATAATGTCCATATTTGTGGATAAGTCTTTGACGTTCACTAATCTGATTACTCTTCTCGTTGAAATAGCATTTGGTCTAATTATGGTACTCCCTATTTGAAAGAAAAGAAACCGACTTAGGTCGGTTTTTTTATACGAGGTACTTCTACCCCTGAGAAGATCATGAAAGAAATGGAGGAAAGGGAATTGAGAGAGGAAGATCTTAAGAAGGCAATAGAGGAAGCATGGGCAAAACGCCTTCAGCTCCCGGTCGATAGATTTGTCTCGAAAGAGCGGTTTCTCATGGCAGATGAGGCCAAGAAAGGGAAGGGCGAGCTCAGTCATCTGAGTTTTGAAAAGCGAACGGTAATTCTTTATGACCCCGAGCTCGAAACAGTTGTAAAATCTGCTCTTGAAGAAGAGGATAGAGAGAAGTTGGCTCTTGCGAAGTTGCTTCACGAGTCTTTTTCTCTTTGGAAAAAGACATCCATCAAGTACCTTAACCCTTCGAATTACGTTCCTTACGACCCACCAATGGATTTCGTTGTCAGAAGACTAAATCAGGGCGACAGGACTGCTTTCTATCGGTTCAGAAACCAGTGTACAAGGGAGGATCTCGCCGAAGGGTTTGTCGAGCTCGACCACGTAGTTGTTTTTGGAGCCTTTTATGAAGAGGAGATCGTGGCGGTCTCAAGCATTATTGAATGGGATAGCATTGCAGATATTGGCATAATAACTATGCCTGATTTCAGAGAGCTTGGCCTGGGAAAGGCAATCGGTTCAAGGGCAAGCGAGTGGGCAATCGTGAATAAGAAACTGATTCAGTACAGACATGACGTATTGAACTACGGATCGCTGAAAGTTTCTCGTGCTCTGGGATTCAGAGAGTACATACTCGAGCAAGAATACACCTATATTGGATGATCACCTTATCGGAAGAGAAATGCATCTGTTTCTTCAAGTCAAGAATGTATCTCTCTGAGATTGTAACTAGTGCGTAAGAATCAATTCAGTTTGTCGAGCGATTTTTGTCTCTTTTGATTTGACATGGTGAGCCACAAAAGTGTAGAATCCTTTCATAAATAGCGGGGAGATGAATTGATGATAGACTTCAGATTTTCCTGGATAAATGCATATTATTATTATAACAACAGAAGCATTTGCTTGTGAGTGATAACTCCGGGTAAGTGCTTCTTGCATTTACTCCGGATGAAAGAAAAGAAAGGGTCTCCAATCCGGAGACCCTTTTCTTTTTCAGACAGGAAGGCGGGGTGGTGAAATGGTAGTCGTTCTTAAGAGAGGTACTGGTGAAGAGGAGATTAAGCAAGTAGAGTCTCTTTCAGAGAGTCTGAATCTGAGCTGTCATGTTTCCATGGGGATGGAGAGAGTAGTGATCGGTGTCATCGGTGACGACCGTTATATGTCAGTTGAACGATTTGAGGCTCTTGAGTGCGTCGAACAAGTTGTTCGAGTTCTCAAGCCGTTTAAGCTTGTTTCCAGGGAGTTTCACAGCGAAGATATCTCTGTAGACATTGGCAATGTCTCGATAGGAGGAGGGAAGTTCGTAGTGATGGCCGGTCCGTGCGCGGTCGAGGATAGGCCTATGATAGAAGAGATCGCCGCCTTCCTTTCTGAAATGGGAGTGAAAGTGATTAGAGGAGGGGCTTTCAAGCCAAGAACCTCTCCATACTCTTTTCAAGGTCTTGGAGAAGTAGGTCTGAGATATTTGAGAGAAGCTGCGGATCGGTACGGCCTCAAGACGGTGACCGAGGTAACTGGCGAAGGGACACTTGAGGCCGTCTATGAAATGAGTGACATACTGCAAATTGGGGCAAGAAATTCACAGAACTTCCAGCTTATTCAGAAGGTTGCCGAAAAGGGAAAGCCTATTCTTCTGAAGAAGGGCTTCATGAATACGGTTGAAGAACTTCTTCTTTCTGCGGAGTATATTGCCTCCAAGGGAAACATGTCGATAATACTTTGTGAAAGGGGAATCAGAACCTTTGAGACGGCCACGAGGAACACGCTTGATATTTCTGCCGTGCCGCTAATCAAACTTCAATCTCCACTTCCGATTATCGTTGATCCCAGCCACGCAGCAGGGAGGAGAGACTTGATAATACCACTTTCAAGAGCTGCTCTGGCGGCCGGAGCTAACGGTATCGAAGTTGAAATTCATCCCAGGCCGGAGATGGCTCTTTCCGACAGCAAGCAAAGCCTAAGTTTTGGCGAATTTGAGAAACTAATGGATAGCCTTGGAGCACTGGCCGATTCTGCTGAGCTCCTGCTTACATGATTGGCAGGGAGGACAAAATGAGATTGCTGCCTTCAAAGAAAGTTGCCGGTGAAATAGCCGTGCCTCCTGATAAATCAATCTCCCATAGGGCACTAATGATGTGTTCGATGTGCAGTGGCGTAAGTGTCGTCCATAACCTGCTTGAAAGCGAGGATACTCTAAGGACTTTCAGGATTATCAGCGAACTTGGAGGAGGTTTCAACGGAGATTTCGACAGACTTGAAATATCTCAGGCGTCGTGGAAAGAGTCGTCTGAGCCGCTTTATTGCGGGAATTCCGGGACTACTGCAAGACTGATGGCCGGAGTTCTTGCGGGCAAGAGAGGAACTCACATCCTTTTCGGCGATGAATCCCTATCGGTGAGACCCATGAGGAGAGTAATCGCCCCGCTGAAAGAGATGGGGGCAAGGATATCGGCGAGGCAAGAAGATTCGCTTCTTCCAATGTGCATAGCCGGCGGAGAACTGAATGGGTACGATCATTCTCTTTCAGTGGCAAGTGCTCAGGTAAAGAGCGCGATCTTGCTGGCAGGCATTCAAGCAGAAGGAGTCACAACTGTTACGGAGCCTCACTGCAGCAGAGATCACACAGAGAGGTTGCTTCAATCCATGGGCGCCAGAATAAGTGTGAATGAGAAGAGGGTTGAAGTGGAAAGGAGCGAGCTTCTACCGGTTCGATTTTCGATACCCGGGGACATCTCTTCGGCCGCCTTTCTGATAGCTCTGGCGGTTCTTCATGAAAACGGCAAGCTGACGATTCGAAATGTCGGATTGAATGGAGGGAGGACTGGATTCCTAAGACTTCTCATAAGTATGGGTGCAGACATCGAGCTGGAGGTTGAAGAGAGCTCTCCAGAACCAGTGGGCACAATCGTGGCCAGGCCTTCCGGACTCAGAGGTGTGGAAGTTGGAAGCGCTTTGATTCCTTCGATGATAGATGAGCTACCTCTAATTGCGCTAGCCGGTACCTTTGCAAATGGTGTAACTACCGTCAGAGGGGCCGGGGAGTTGAGAAAGAAAGAGTCGGACAGGATATCCGTTACCGTTCAAAACTTCAGAAGAATTGGCGTAGAGATACATGAATATGAAGATGGTTTTAGCATTGAAGGCCCTCAAAGAATAATGGGAGGCAAGGTTGATTCCTATGGGGATCACAGAATCGCGATGCTTTTTTCAATAGCGGGTTTGCTGAGCGAGGAAGGAGTAGAGATAACCAACACAGAAGCGGTTGGTGTGTCCTTCCCCGGGTTCTTCCAGACGCTCGAGGAGGTCTGTCGATGAGGTTATGCATAATAGGACATCCAATTTCGCACAGCATGTCACCAACCATATACAGCCGTTTTTTCGAGGCCATGAACATCGATGCAACCTACGAAGCAGTTGACATCGACCCCAATGAGTTTTCCACGAAGATAGTCTCGATCATTCAGCACTTCGATGGGTTCAACGTTACGATTCCCTTCAAAGAGAGAATTGTTCCGCACATTGTCTGTCAAGTAGAACCTCCGCTCCTTGCAGTGAACTGCATCTTCCAAGGAAGGGGGTACAACACCGACTGGATTGGTTTTGGAAAGCCTCTGCAGAGGAGACCGATAGAGGAGCCGGTAATGATTATCGGAGCCGGGGGAGCGGCGAGAGCCGTGGTTTTCTATTTGAAAAGGGCAGGCGTGAAGAACATACAAATAGTCAATAGAACACTTTCGAGAGCCGAGAAAATCAAAGAAGAGTTCGAAGTATCCGGGAATCTGGAAGTCAACGTCTTTCCCTTGGAAGCCATAAGAGAAGTTGCAGCAAAGAGCAAGAGCATAGTAAACGCCTCTTCTCTGGGGATGAATGGAGAGGATACGGGGATCACTGCTCAAGAGCTTTCCGGTAAGAGCCTCGTATACGATCTCATCTACTGGAAGACGCCCTTGATCGAGTCTTCCCGCCGCTGTGAAGTGAAAACTGTTCTTGACGGAAGGCACATGTTGCTTCATCAGGCAATGGAGAACCTCAGAATTTGGGGAGTGCCTTCAGGCGAAAGCTTCGAAAAAACGTTTTGGGAAGTGATGAAGTGAAGTTCACAGTTGTCGGAGACTCTCATGGTAGCGGGGTTTTTGGACTCATTGAAGAACTGCCCTCAGGTGTTTTTCTTTCGATCGATAATATAAACCAGCAGCTCCTACGCAGACAGACGGGCTACGGCCGGGGGGAAAGGATGGAACGCGAGCAGGATAAAGCAGTAGTCAGGTCTGGTCTGTGGAGGGGAGTTACGACTGGAGCCCCGCTCTTAATTGAGATCCCTAATAAGGTTTCCAGTGCAGAGAAGAGTGTGAGAAGTATCCCGAGACCCGGCCATTCAGATTATGCTGCCTGGACAAGATACAAACTGAATGATCTCGCGGTTTATGCAGAGAGAAGCAGTGCGAGATGGACAGCAGCTGCAACGGCTGTTGGATCGGTTGCATCGCAGATTCTTCATGAATTGGGCATCACTTTGTGCAGTTCAGTAATAGCTATCGGGAATGTAAGTTGCGGACTGCCCTCAGAGAGCGGCTGGATTTCAAGAAGAGATGCGTCTCCGGTATTCTGCCACGACAAGGAAGCTTCTCAAAAAATGGTCGAAGAGATAGAGGATTCAATCAAAGCGGGAGATACACTCGGCGGGAGATTTGTGGTTATCGCCGATGGAGTTCCGACGGGAACCGGAGGATACGGGACTCTCTTTGAAAGGCTTGATTCGAGGATCGGCGAGTACTTTATGGCGATTCCTTCTGTCAAAGGAGTCTTCATTGGAAATCCGGACGTGAGACTTAGGGGTAGTGCGTATCACGACAAACTGTTCGTTGAGAAAGGCATGATCGTGAGGAAGTCAAACAATGCCGGTGGTATTGAGGGTGGAATATCGAATGGCGAGCAGATCGTCGTTGAGGCAAGCGTAAAGCCGATTCCTTCGTTGAGAAAGGGAATCTCTTCTGTTGACCTGAGCAAAATGAATGAAACGGCAGCTCCTTATGTGCGCGCCGATACGACGGCAGTTCCAGCGGCTTCGGTAGTAGGCGAGTCGATGCTTGCGCTCTTGTTGCTTGAAGCGATTCTTGAGAGGTTTGGAAACGGGGATTTTCGCTCGATAAAAAGGAGGGTGACGGATGAGAGTCTTCCTTATTGGAATGATGGGCTCGGGGAAAAGCACTATAGGTAGAATTCTATCTTCAGTTCTAGACAAGGAATTCATAGATATGGATTTAGAGATCGAGAGAGCAAGAGGAACTAGCATAAGTGAGATTTTTGAGAAAGAAGGCGAGGAAGAATTCAGAAGACTGGAAAAGAACCTTCTGAAGAAACTCATCCACAGGGACGAGATTGTGGTATCGACTGGAGGAGGTATCATACTGGACAAGGAAAACCGCCAGATCTTGAAGGGAGAGAATGCCGTCTATCTTAGGCTTCCTCCGGCCGATCTTTACAGGAGAGTCACTGTCAATGGAAGACCACTGCTCAAGGAAGGTAAGGAGAGTATCTTCAGGATTTGGGAAGAGCGAAGGGAGCTATACGAGCAGTTTCCGTCTGTTGAAACTTCCAGTCAGTCCCGGTGGGAAACCGTTGCCGCGATATCCATGAAGATAGCTTCCGGAGAAAGCAAAGTGCTCAATAGCAGCTCACATCCAGTGTCCATATCACCTGGAGGATTCAAGTCAATAGGTAGAATGCCGAACGCGGTGGTGTCTAGAAGAGTTGAAAGGATCTTTTCCGAGTGGATCCCTTCTTCGGCTCTATCCATTGACGACGGTGAAGAAGCAAAGGGATTTCACACTCTATTTCAAGTCTATGAGTACCTCATGGATCGAGGGCTTTCGAGAAGCGATGTCTTGGTTGGCGCGGGGGGAGGAACGGTGACGGATCTAGTGGGATTCGCTTCCTCCACATTCAAACGCGGTATCCCCTTAGTTCAGTATCCGACGACTCTGCTTGCACAAGTAGATGCTTCTATTGGTGGGAAGAATGGTCTGAACTTCAAAGGGTGCAAGAACGTTGTCGGTAACTTCTACATGCCTTCTGAGACAATAATCGATCCGGTTGTAACGCTTTCGATGGACGAAGGACGGTTCGAGGAGGGCCTCGTTGAGGCCTTCAAGATATTCCTTATAACTGGTCAGTACTATGAGAAGTTCAAGAAGCTGTGCGGTAAATTGAAGGAAAGAAATCTTGCCGCGCTGAGTGAGATGCTGGAAGAAGCGGTGAAGCAAAAGGATAGGATAGTCTCGATGGACATTCGTGAAACAGGCTTAAGGAAGATCCTGAATCTTGGTCACACACTAGGACATCTCTACGAGCCATTATCGGGAGTATCACACGGTATGGCCGTGGCCTGGGGGCTGGAACGGGAGATGCATTATTTCGCGGGGCTGGGTGTTATAGATGAACTGTTGTACAGAGACGTCTCGGATACGCTCTCAGAGATCGTTGGCCTCGATTTTCCGCAACTGCCTGTCGAGGAGGCTCTTAGGCTGCTTAGAAACGACAAGAAAGCAGTTGACTCTGAGAGTGCGGAGATAGAGATTCCTGTGGTCAAGAGACCCGGGGAGTTCGAGTTCTTGAAAGTAAGACTGGATGATTTGCTGGCGGTGGTTGTATGAAGATACTCGTATTGAATGGACCAAACCTTAATATGCTCGGCTCGAGGGAGAAGAGTATCTACGGCGGTTTCACCTACGACGAACTGCGCGAGGCAATAGAAAGGAAATGCCTAGAGAAAGGGGTGGTGGCCGATCTCTTCCAGTCTAACCACGAAGGAGATCTAGTCGATAGAATCCAGCGTATAGACTATGATGCAGTCGTAATAAATGCAGGTGCTCTAACTCATTACAGCTACTCGCTTAGAGATGCTCTTGAGCTTTTCAAGGGTCTAAAGATCGAAGTGCATATTTCAAACATCTTCGCTAGAGAAGAGTTCAGAAGCCGCTCAGTGATTTCCCCCGTATGCAAAGGCACAATCGCGGGACTTGGACTGCAGGGATACCTGCTGGCCATAGAATATGCGGTTTCAAATCTACACTCGTCTTCGGATCGGGAGGCGGTTGAATGAAGGCTATTAGGGGTGCAACATCTATAGAGTCAGATAATCCCGAAGAGATCGGAAGTTGTGTTATAGAACTAATGGAGGAGATTTTCAGAAGGAACGAGATCGGTGAACTGCACTCCGTGATATTTACCGTTACAAGCGATATAACTTCGTACAATCCGGCGACTGCCTTCAGGAAGGCATTTAACCAGAGTGATGTCGCGTTGCTGTGCCTCTATGAAGCCTCTTTCGAGAACTCGGGTGGTGGGATAATCAGGGTGCTGATTCACTGTGAGTCAAAGACGAAGAATTTTGTTTATTTGCGACGGGCGAGGAACTTGCGCCCAGATCAGGTGGAGATTGGTGACTCGAACACATGAAAATACAGATTATCGGCGCCGGTTCGATTGGGGGTTCGATCGCGATAAGGCTCTCGAAGTGCGGCCACGAAGTTACGGTTTTTGATGAAAGTGTATGCACAACCGAGGCTCTGAAAAGAAAGCATCGAGACATTTCGATATCCCTCAAAATCTGTGAGAGTGCGGATCTAACAATCTTGGCTGTTCCCATGGGTTCAGAAGCTCAACTGCTACAATCAGTTGCCTTCGAAGAGACCGTATTAGATGTTGCAAGCGTTATGCAGCCCTTCCAGTTGATCGCCAGAAAGAGAAAAATCAGGTTCATTAGCGGTCATCCGATGGCTGGTAACGAACACAAGGGTCCGGCCGGTTGGGACGAGTCGATGTTCGATGGCCGCGTCTTTCTGCTTTCTCCCGGGGAGTTTGCTTCCGCAGAGGATCTGAAACGTGTTTTAGAGATTATAGGTGATCTGCGTTCGTCTCCGGAATACCTCTCGCCGGAGAGACACGATTTAATCGTAAGCAGGGTGAGCCAGGCAGCCTACTTTCTCTCTAGAGCTCTACTTAATCTCGGCAGTGATTTCGAGAAGTACACCGGACCGGGCTACGCTTCAACTTCAAGACTGGGAAGACAGAACAGGGATATGGTCATCGACATGGCTAGATTCAACGGAAAGAATATCGCTTCCTCGCTTGAGGAAGCGGAAATCTATCTGCGCAAGATCAGGGTCGCGATCGAAAATGAAGATCTGAACGAACTTGAAGAACTGATTTCCGAGTGACTTATCATATGTTGAAAAGAGAACTCGACTCTGCCTATCCGCTTGAATTAACCAGGTCTATATCGAAGGGCTTGGAGGAGATCCCACTGTCGGCAAAAGTCACAAATCTTTCGCCAAAAGCACAAAGTTGTCTATTCCGGAGAGCATAACAACAGATCGAGCTACCGTGCCTAGATTACTGAATCCGTTTTCTACAAAGAAGCTTGCCGGCCCGTTCAGGAATGGACTTACTTCACGGGATAATACCTCTACGCGACTGAACCCGAGCTTTCTGCACTCCTCCAGGACAGACTCGATCAATTCCCCGCGATAGTCGTATCTGGAGTCAGGAGAACTGTAGACGCAGGTAATGAAGGCTGTGGACTGGTCCTTTGAGATTGGGTAAGGGGAATTGAGCGAGGGAATAACTTCAACCAGAGCGACTGGTTTTCCTTCAGCAAAGGAAACGAAGCCGAAGACGACTCCATTTCTCCTGGAACGCTCGTACCAGTCGATTTTGCTCTCTGTACCGTCGCCGGTTCCATTGGCGCACACAAGACATGCGTGCCTCAAAGACTCTTTCGAAAGGTGTTCTATACCATCGCTGTTTCCGGGGGGGTTCGTTTCGCTTGCTCGAACGGAGCCACGATTTTCCGACCCGTCAGTACGTCAACTTTGAAACTGGACGAGACCGGCCCCGCAATCTCCGGATCTCCGTGAATAACCGAGAAAGGAAAGAAAATACGGATGTCGACGCTTTCCTACATTAGATTGCATTCGATGAAGTCAAGATCTAGAACCGCCGCGGCCTTTCTAGCTTGCTGCAGTGCTGATGCTTTCCAGGGGCACTGGTTGCCGAAGTAATAGACTCTAAGTGCTCTGTCGGTCATTGACAACCTCGCTATTTCTTCACCAGCGTGTAGACAGTGTTTCCCATTGTCTCATCCTTGAGTATGTAGAAGCCAGCGTTTCTTAACCACTGATCGTACCAGCTCTTCAGGGGCTTGAAATTGTATCTTCCTTCTTCATCTAGAAACTCGCCGACAACTACAGGGAGTCCGCTTTTCTTAAGAATGTCGTGCCGCTTCTTGGCCTCTTCTTCTTCACTGATTCCCGTTACGATTAGACCCACACCGCTGGTCTTAACTGACCTGGCGATTCTTAGAAGGGTCTTTGACCATAACTCGGGATGGAGTCTTTGAAGCATCCCAGAAGCGATGAATCCATCAAAGATACCGAGGAAGTTGAAATCGGAAAGGCTCACATTCATAACCCGGATTCCCATTGACTGCCTGACCGCTTGGTTACAGGAAACCCCCACGACTCTAAGTTTCATATCTCTTAGGAGAGGCCAAAAATCTGCAGAGCGGCAGCCGAAGTCTGCGACTATGTTCGACTCTTCGAGAAAACCTACCATCCGTAATACGAAATCCTGCAGTTTTCCTTTGTCTATCTCAATGTCAATAGAAGGTTGCTCTAGCACTCTAGTTCTATGTTGTTCAAGCCAATCTCGTCTTTGCAATCTACTCACCTACTATTAGAGATTGTATCGGAGTATGGAGGATAATCAAACAAAAGTCCTGACTCTAGTTGTCAGAAATCGTAATTCATCTTCACTGCTTCAGTCTTCGACTCTCCAAATCTATAGGCTATTTCTGCTACAAAAGTGAGCGATGCGTCTCTATCGGCCTCGTAGTAGACTGTTTTTGCTAATTCCTGCGAATTATTGTCTAATGGTAGGAAGAGAGTCTCTCTCGAATCCTCTCCTCCAACAACCTTTATCACCGCTTCAGAAATTCTAAGCTCTTCATCTCTACAATACTGTGTGTACAGATCAATTGAGTAGTGGATCTTGTCTGTTTCAAGAAGCCATGAGTGTCCAAGCAATTGATAGTGCTGAATGTTGTAAAGATCGAGAGAAATGGCAATTTTTCCGCTCAATGTCTCTTTGTCGCCATCTCTTACTCTAACCTGACCGTAATAGGTCACTTCAGGCAAGAGCTCGATCAAGGCAGTGAAGATATCGTTCTCCGATTTGAGTCCATAAGAACGCACCTCTGCATCTTCATCGATTACATTCAGAAATAGTTTACTTCCTTCTGTGAATTCAGAAAAAGTTACAGAGGCCTTAAGTACAACTTTTTCAAGAGAAGTTGTAAGTCTGGTGAAGTGCACCGACTTGATAATGTCGTCGGATTTCTCGATTTGGTTTCGAATATCGTTAACAACGGAATCAAGAGATGCAACTCTCGATCTGAGAGTAAAAAGGTCGGTGCGAACTT
>Ga0116152_10002260_pt1 | contig 15699 bp, 13 predicted proteins | sample AD_UKC119_MetaG_FD_89894 | JGI IMG/M metagenome (GOLD analysis project Ga0116152, IMG submission 89894) | Active sludge microbial communities of municipal wastewater-treating anaerobic digesters from Hong Kong - AD_UKC119_MetaG | ecosystem: Engineered > Bioreactor > Anaerobic > Digestate... | reverse complement strand
GCCTGTGCACCTCGGCCGCGGAGTGCGGCCACCGCTCGTTTGTGATGATGGCGGGGGCTTTTGACGGCGTGCAGGTGCAGGCCGAAAAGCTCTCCTACGAGGGGCCGTTCGGCGTGGGGTACGGCGTGTGCACATTCCGCGCGGGCAAGGCCGATCCGGCGCGGTGCTTTTTGGTCGCGCATCGGCAGGAAGTCCGGCAAAAGGTGACGGATATGCAGAAAAACGAGGATCCCTACGTGCGGCTGGCACGCCAGTCGTTCACCGCGTGGGTGATGCGGCGGGAGCACATCGCGGCGCCTGTCGAAACACCGCCGGAGCTTTTGACCCGGCGGGCGGGCGTATTTGTATCGCTGCACAAGGCGGGGCAGCTTCGCGGCTGCATCGGCACGATCTCACCCACGCAGAAAAATGTTGCCGAGGAGATCATCCAAAACGCGATCTCCGCCTGCGCGCAGGATCCGCGCTTTTCGCCCGTGCGGCCGGCCGAGCTCCCCGAGATCGAGTGCTCGGTGGACGTGCTGGGCGGCGCGGAGGACATCGCCTCGATGGCCGAGCTTGACCCGCAGCGCTACGGCGTGATCGTCACCAGCGGGCGCAAGCGCGGCTTGCTGCTGCCGGCGCTGGACGGCGTAGACACCGCCCGGGAGCAAATCGCCATCGCCCGCCGCAAAGCGGGCATTTCGGCAGACGAAAAAATCTCCCTGCAGCGTTTCGAGGTCGTGCGCCATCATTAGTCGAAAAACGAAGGTTCGCTTGGTTAACGCCGCCTTATGATTTCCGACACAAACAAGCACCCACGGTCTGCTAAGCGTGAAAAACTGGAGTGAGCGTAATATGATCTGTCCGGTATGCCATCATCATTGTAACCTGGCCGAAGGCCAAACGGGCCGCTGCGGCGCGCGCCGGTGCGAAAACGGCAGGAGCGTGAGCGTCAATTACGGGCAGGTGACGGCGCTGGCGCTCGATCCCATCGAGAAAAAGCCGCTGTACCGGTTTCACCCGGGCACGTACATCCTGTCGGTGGGCAGCTTCGGGTGCAACATGGATTGCCCGTTTTGCCAGAACACGCAGATTTCCCAGGCGCGGGAGGGCGACCTTGATACGCGCGCGATTTCGCCCGAAGAGCTGGCCGAAACCGCGCTGTCGCTTGTGCCGCAGGGCAACATCGGCGCGGCGTTCACCTACAACGAGCCGATGGTTGGCTTTGAATACGTGCGCGACGCGACCAGGCTGATCAAGGAGCAGGACATGCAGACCGCCATAGTGACCAACGGCTGCGTGTCGCAGGCGGCGCTCCATGAGGTGCTGCCGTATGCGGACGCGTTCAACGTCGACCTGAAATGCTTTACCGCCGCGGGCTACCGCCGGCTGGGCGGCGACCTGGACATGGTTAAGGCGTTTATTGAAACCGCCGCAAAGGCGGCGCACGTGGAGGTGACCACGCTGGTGGTACCCGGTATCAGCGACAGCGAAACGGAATTGGACGCAATGGCCCGATGGCTGGCGGCGCTCGATCCCGAAATCCCCTACCATATCACGCGCTTTTTCCCGTGCCGCAATATGCTCGCCGAGCGGCCCACCGATCCCGCGCTGTTGTACCGCATGCACGATATCGCGGCCAACTACCTGCGCTACGTGTATCTGGGGAATTTATAATTTGGGAGGAACCACATGGACAAGAACTTCGTCGCCAAATACCACGGTCTGGGAAATGACTACATCGTGATCGATCCGGCCTATGTATCCGCCGAAATGACACCCGAAACCATCCGCCTGATCTGTGACCGGCACTTCGGTGTCGGTTCCGACGGCATCCTTTACGGCCCGCTCACCGCGCGGGAGCCCTACCAGGTGCGCATCTTCAACCCCGACGGCAGCGAGGCCGAAAAAAGCGGCAACGGCATCCGCATCTTTTCCAAATATCTGGCGGACGCCGGATATCTGGGCGGCAAAACCTCTTTTTACGTGCTCACCGCGGGCGGGGTGGCGCATGTGGCGCTGCTCGACCCGCAGGCGGAGCTGATAGAGGCGGACATGGGCAAGCCCTCCTTCCAAAGCCCCGAGATTCCGGTGGCGGGCGAGGCACGCGAGGTGGTGGATGAGGAAATCGACCTCGCGGGCGCGCCGTACCGCATCACCTGCGTCACGGTGGGCAATCCGCACGGCGTGATCGTGATGGACACGGTGTCCGAGGAACTGGCGCGCACGCTGGGGCCGCTGGTGGAAAACCATCCGCGGTTCCCCAACCGCATCAACATGCAGCTGGTGCAGGTGCTGAACCGAAACGAAATCAGGATCGAAATCTGGGAACGCGGCGCGGGCTACACGCTGGCGTCGGGTTCCTCCAGCTGCGCCGCGGCGGCGGCAGCTCACCGGCTGGGGCTGGTGGATGACCGCATTACCGTGCGCATGCCGGGCGGCACGCTGCTGATCCGCATTCAGCCGGATGGCCGGCTGCTGATGCGCGGCCCCGTGGTCTCTGTGTACGAGGGCAGGCTGACACCGGCGTTTTTGCGGGCGCTGGAGCGTTGCAATCAACCGGCCGAAAAGCTATAATATATAGTACAGATACTGCAGGAAATGAGGGTTGACAATGCAATATATGGACGTTTATCACAAGTGGCTGCGGGAATTTGCCGATGACCAGCAGGCGGTGGCCGAGCTTACCGCCATCGCGGACGACAAAAAGGAAATCGAGGACCGCTTTTATACCGATCTGTCGTTTGGCACCGGCGGCATGCGAGGGGTGCTGGGCATGGGCAGAAACCGCATGAACATTTACACCGTGCGCCGCGCCACGCAGGGGCTGGCGAATTTTTTGCTTAAGCAGGCCAAGGGCTTAAAGCGCCCCAGCGTCGTCGTCGCGTTTGACAGCCGCCGCATGAGCACCGCCTTTGCCAACGAAACCGTGCTCACCCTGGCCGCCAACGGCATCGACGCGAAATTGTTTGACGCGCTGCGCCCCGTGGCGCTGCTGTCGTTCGGGGTGCGGCATCTGCAGGCGGACGCTGGCATCGTAATCACCGCCAGCCATAACCCGCCGCAGTACAACGGCTACAAGGTCTACGGGCCGGACGGCGCGCAGATCGGCCCCGAGGTGGCAAACGAGCTGATTAAAGAGATCTACGCCCTGGACTATAAGGCCGCCAAAACCATGCCCCGCGAAGACGCGCTTGCGCAGGGCCTGCTGCAGATCATCGGCAACCAGGAGGTGGACGACGAGTACATCCGGCGGGTGAAAACGCTGTCCATCAACCCCGACATCGTGCGGCAGGAGGGCAAAACCCTCAAAATCGTCTACACGCCCCTGCACGGCAGCGGCAACGTGCCCGTGCGCCGCATCCTTAAGGAAATCGGCATTACCGGCGTGAGCGTGGTCAAGGAGCAGGAGCTGCCCGACGGCAACTTCCCCACCGTGAAGGTGCCCAACCCCGAGGATCCCAACGCCTTTACCCTGGCCATCAAGCTGGCTAACGAGGTGGGCGCGGAGGTGTGCTTTGCCACCGATCCGGACTGCGACCGCCTGGGCGTGGCCGTGCGCCAGAAGGACGGCAGCTTCCGCCTGCTGACGGGCAACCAGATCGGCTGCCTGATGCTATACTACATCCTGTCCACCAAGAAGGATCTGGGCAAGCACCCGGCGGTGGTGAAATCCATCGTTTCCACGCAGCTGGCCAAGCCTATCTGTGACGCCTACGGCGTGGAGCTGTTTGACGTGCTCACCGGCTTTAAGTTCATCGGCGAGATGATCCAGCAGTTTGAGGACACAGGTTCCCACACCTTTCTGTTCGGCTTTGAGGAAAGCTACGGCTACCTGTCGGGCACCTTTGTACGCGACAAGGACGGCGTAAACGCAAGCCTGCTCATCGCCGAGGCCGCCGCCTACTACAAGTCCAAGGGCAAAACGCTTTCCGATATCATGGAAGAGATCTTCTCCACCTACGGCTATTATCTGGAGCACGTGGAGAGCGCGTCCATGCCCGGCGCCGACGGTGTAAAGAAGATGGGCGAGATCATGACCGCCATCCGCGAAAACCCGCCCAAGGCCATCGGCGGCGTAAAGGTGGACGCGGTGCTGGATATCCTAAAAGGCACAAAGGTGAACGCCGACGGAACCGCCGAGAAGCTGCCCTACAGCCAGAGCAACGTGCTGTACTTTGCCTTAAACGGCGGCGGATTCGTATGCATCCGTCCCAGCGGCACCGAGCCCAAGATCAAGCTCTATGTCAACGTCAACCACAAGGATAAAGCAACGGCCGACACCCTGCTTGCCGAAGTGGCCGACGGCGCGCGCGCGCTGCTCAAGGCGGATTAACCCGGCCGCGGACGTTCTATAACATCATCAAAATTGTAAAAATCTGTGTTTTGTTTGCTTTCAGCCGGCAGCCATGTTACGATTGCGGCATACAAACAGTGTAGGCATTGCCGCACCGGCACGGCTTTCACGTTATGGAGGGAATAGAGAATGTACAAAAAACTTACTGCCGTCATTTTGGCGCTGACCCTGCTGATAACCGGTCTTGCCGCGGCAAGCGCGATCGGCGAGATTGCCGATCTTACCGCCACGGCGATCGATTCGACATCCGTCGGCGTTTCCTGGACGGCAGCCGGTTCGGACGAGCCGCTGTATACCGTAGTCTGCCAGACGCAGGGTACCGACCGCTCCACCCAGCGGCGTACCTATCATCCTTACTGCACCATTAACTACTTAAGCCCGGGTACATCCTACCTGATCACCGTCTCCACCAAGGACGGCAGCGTGGCCTCAACCACCATCACGATGCCCACCCCCGCCAGCTATACCGATTTCAACTACCGGCTGCTGGAGGTCGGCGTGTACGAATCCACCCAGTATGAGGATGACTATTACGCCATTACAGCCATCAACGGCGCAACGCTTGCCGATGCCCTGGATGTGGATGATTTCAGCTTCCTGTTCCGCTTCAAGCTTTCGGCCACCTCGCAGAACAAGTATCTGGACTTCGAGCTTACGCTCACCATCCCCAATGGCGATGTGTACACCATTTCCGATGTGCTGTGGTACGCCATGAGCCGCACCACCGTTACGGAGTACTACGCCTTTGATTCCGCGCTCAAGCGTATTTACAGCGACTACGGCGCGTTCCCCGCCGGCGAGTATACCCTTACCGCGTATATCGACAACGGTTTTGCCGCGGAGACCACCTTTACCATGGAATAAAACAACCGCAATCAAAGCGGGGCCGGCACAGTTTGACAGCTGCGGCGGCCCCGCTTCTTTTGTCTGTTGTAACAATTCCAGCAATCGTTTGATTTTCGCTTCGCAATCGTGATACGATCAAGCCGGCAAACAATGAAGGCGTAAGCCTTACCGCTATAAACCACTCTGTATACGGAGGTTACTATGATGAAAGCAAAAGCTGCGGCGTTCGGCCTGCTGGTCCTTGTGCTGGTGCTGAGCCTGGCGCTGGCAAGCGCGGACGGGCTGGTGGTCTATCTGTCGGGCGAGTCGCTGGACGCGACTTCCATCGCCATCAACTGGCTGTGCACCGATAAGGAGGATCCCGCGTTTACGGTGTCCTCGCATGTGGCGGGCGTGGACCGCACTTCGCAATGGCTCACCTATCGCAACTATTACGTGATCAACCACGTGCTCCCGGGCACCACGTACGTTATTTCCGTTTCGTCGTCCACCACGCAGACCGTGACCGTGACCACGCCGGAGGCGGACGACTACGGCGAGTTTAATTACCAGCTGCTGGATACCGGCCTGTACAAGACCTACGCCGGCGAGGAGGATTACACCGCGCTGACCGCGTTAAACAGCAAAACGCTGCCCGGCGAGATCTACGATTATGATTTCAATTTCATGTTCCGGTTCAGCCTGACGGCGTCCAACAAGCAAAAAGCGCTGCCCTTTGAGCTGATGCTGGAGCTGCCAAACGGCGATGTGTACGCCCTGTCGGACATCCTGTGGTACGGCGTGCGCAGCGAAACCTATACCCAGTACTATTCGTTTAACGATCTGCTGGCCCAGGTGATGGCCGATTATGACGGCTTTCCCACCGGCGACTATACGCTGTATGCCTATTTTGACGATGATTTTGCCGCTGGCTATACTTTTTTGATGGAGTAGCGGCTGTAAATAAGGAGGATTCTATATGGCAAGAAAACGGGGACTGTTCTTTTTGGGTCTCCTGCTGGCACTGCTGGTATTTTTCGCAGTGTCCGCAAGCGCGGACGGGCTGATCAGCGGGCTGAACGTTTATGAGATTCGGGCCGCGTCCGCCGTCGCCGCGTGGAACTGCACCGTAAAGGACGAACAGGAGTACACGATCGCCTATCATGTGGAGGGCATTGACCGCGATACCGTGCGCGTGACCACCAATACCGACTACCGGCTGAAGTACCTGTGCCCGGCCACCACGTATGTGCTCACGGTTTCAACCGTGAACGGCGGCTCGTCCACCATCACATTTACCACGCCGTACGCGGTGGAGTACAGCCGATACGGCTTTCTGCCGCTGAAAACCGGCCTGTGCCGCACCACTGCCGGCAAGAAGGACTATGCCGGTATCAGCTCCCTGAGCAGCGGCACCCTGCCCGGCGAGGTGTACGACTACGATTTCTACTTCATGTTCCAGTTCACGCTGGCCGAATCGGACGGCGACAAGCAGCTGCCCTGCGTACTGCTGCTCACGCTCCCAAACGGCGACATCTATGCGATGGACGCGGAATACTGGTATGGCGAGGACAGCGCGACGATTACCGAGTACCTCTGCATGACCGATACGCTGAAAACCGTAATGGCCGATTACGACGGCTTCCCCACCGGCGACTACACGCTGACCCTTTACATCAAGGGCGAATACGCCGCGGAAATGACGGTTGCGATGAAGGGGACGGAGGAGACGAATGGGGAATGAGGGACGAAAAACGAAGAAGGAATGAGGAATGGCAGTGCGGTTGCTAACGCAACCGCACCGCCATTCCTCATTCCTAATTTCTCATTCCTCATTCGTTTTCCCCGTCCTCGTCCCCCGTTCTCCGCACACAAAAAAGCCGCCTCTGCTGAGGCGGCTTTTTTGCGTAGCTTCCTATGCCTTTACGTATTCGACGAGCAGCTTCACCGCGCCGTCCACGTCGCGCAGGTCGATCACCTCGCAGGCCGAGTGCACATAGCGGCACGGGATGGACAGCGTGCCCACCGGCATGCCGCCGCGGCTTAGCTGCATGGCGCCGGCATCGGTACCGCCGTAGGGCAGCACCTCACGCTGGTAGTCCACGCCCGCGGCCTTGGCGGCGGCGATCATCCGCTTGACCACATCGGGATGGGAAATGCTGGCCGCGTCCTTGATCTTGATGGCGGGGCCCTCGCCCAGCTTGACGCAGTTGATCTTCATTTCAGGCATATCACTGGCAATGGTCACGTCCAGCGCGATGCCTTCGTCCGGCTGCACGCTGTAGGCCGATACCGCCGCGCCGCGGCAGCCCAGCTCCTCCTGCGTGGTAAACACGGCCACGAGGCTCTGGTGCTTTTGGGGCAGGCTGCGCAGCAGCTGCACCAGCAGCGCGCAGGCCGAGCGGTCGTCCATCGCGGGGGACGACATGCGGTGCGGGCCGACGTCAAATGCCGCCTCGGCATACACCGCCACATCGCCGATATCGATCATCGACAGGGCCTCGGCTTCGTCCTTGGCGCCGATATCGATGTACAGGGTGGAAAGCTTGCTTTTCTCGTTTTCCTTGAGCACCTGCTCATAGAGAACGCCTTCCACGCCGTTTTGAAACTTGACGCGGCGGGCGCGGCTGTGGTTAACGCTGATGCCGCCGACATTGCTCACGCGCAGGAAGCCCTCCTTTTCCACATGCGTCACGATCAGGCCGATGTGGTCCATGTGCGCTGCCAGCATAATGCGCTTGTCGCCGGTACCCTTCACTTCGCAGATCAGGTTGCCCAGCGCGTCGCGGCGGATGCTGTCCACCTTGTCCTTCACCAGCGATTCAATCACGTCGGCTACGGCGGTTTCCGATCCGCTGGGGCCGTAAACGGCCGTCAGCTGCTGTATCAATTCTTTCATATGCTAATCATCCTTTCATCAGGTGGCGTAAGGTCGCTTGGGCAAGGCGGTACTGGGCGTCCACGTCCCGCAGGCAGCACACGGAGGCCGGACTGTGGATATTGCGGCAGGGCACGGAAAACACGACGGTTTTCGCGCCCGCGCCCGCGCGCTGGATTGCCCCGGCATCGTTGCCGCCGGAGATATATTTTTTCACTTGGTGGGGGATGTTTTCCTCCTTGGCCATGGCAAGCACGGTTTTAAACAGCCCACGGTCGGCCATGGAGGACCGGTCCATAAACGAGATGCTCGGGCCCTTGTCCGGAATGCAGACCTTGAACGCGTCGTCCACGTCGCCCAGATCATTGGCGCCGGTGGTTTCCAGCACGATGCCGATATCCGGCTGCACGCGGTAGCCCGCGGCAAACGCGCCGCGCAGGCCCACTTCCTCCTGTGAGGTAAACGCAAAGGTCAGCTCGCCGTCGTAGGGTGTGTCCAAGAGCCGCAGCAGATTGTACACGCCCACGCGGTCATCCAGCGCCTTGGCGCACACATAGCCGTCGCCAAACGGCGTATAGGGAATATCAAACGTTACCGGCGTGCCCAGCGGAGCCTTGTCCTCGGCTTCGGCCTTGTCCTTGGCGCCGATGTCGATGGTCAGGTTTTCCATTTTGGGCGCGGCCTTTTCATCCTCCGCCGTCTGCAGGTGGATGGGCGTTTCGCCGATCACGCCGGCAATCGCGGCCTCGCCGTAGCCCACCTTTACGCGCTTGGATACCAGCACGCGCGCATCGATGCCGCCGCTTGCGCGGAAGTGCAGCAGACCCTCGTCGGTTGCCGAGATCACCAGCAGGCCGACCTCGTCCATATGCGCGGCCAGCATCACGCGCGGCAGGGCGGGATTTTTCGCCTTGCGCACGGCGATCACGCTGCCCGTACCGTCAAACGATACGGCGTCGCTGCCGAGCTTTTCTATGCAGATGTCCTTGACGGCTTTGCGCACAAATTCCTCGCGTCCGCTCAGGCCCTGCATTTCACAAAGGGTTTTCAGCTCCATAAGTCCGTATCCCACCCTTCCTCAATCTCCGCGCAAAACGCCGCCGCCAGACGGCCGCATTCGGAGATGGTGTTCAAGTCCACCACTTCCACGGTGGTGTGCATGTAGCTAAGCGGCAGCCCCACCAGCACGCAGGGCACGCCGTCGCGCGCTACCTGCACGTCGTCGGTATCGGTGCCCGTGCCGCGCGGGTTGAGCTCCAGGTTATAGCTGATGTTGCTTTTCTTGGCTACGTCCTTAAGCGTATCCAGCAGCTTGCGCTGGATGAACGGCCCGCACGCCGGCGCGGGCGCGGTAAGCGGCACCGTGGTATCGGGACGCGCGCCGGGATAGGCGGCAAACGTCACGTCCAGCACAAAGCCGATATCCGGATCAATGGTGTACGCGCCTACGCGCGCGCCGTTGCCGCCGACCTCCTCCTGCACGGAGCAGCAGTACACGACCTCCGCCGCGTGGCTGATCTTGTGCAGGCGCTCGGCCGCGTTGAGCATTACGGCGATGCAGCTGCGGTCGTCCATGGTTTTGCTGGCGGCGCGGCCGTTGAGCAGCTCCACGGTCTCGCCGTGCAGGGTTACCATGTCGCCGATGTTCACCTTTGCTTTTACGGCCTCGGGGCTCATGCCCAGATCCACATACAGGTCCTTGAACTTCACGCTCTGCTTTTGCTCCTCGCCGTCGAGCAGGTGCGGCGCTTTGGCCCCGACCACGCCGAACAGCGGGCCCGATTCCGTGTGCACGGTCACGGTTGACGCGGGCAGGATGTGCGAGCTGACCCCGCCCATCATGTTCACGCGCAGCGCGCCGTCGTCCAGAATATCGGTTACCAGCAGCGCGATCTCGTCCATATGCGCGCACAGCATGATTTTGGGCGCTTTGCCCGCCGATTTTACCGTGGGTTTTTGCACCGCGACCACATTTGCCATCGCGTCGGTATGCACTTCGTCACAGTACGGCGCAAACTGCTCCTGCAGCCACTTTGCCAGCGCCTGCTCGTACCCCACGGGCCCGAAACGCTGCGTACTTTCCCGCAAAAAGGAAAGGATGTCCATAGAATGTCCCCTTTCTCTTGAGGGCTTCCGCCCTCAATCTCCTGGCAAGGGCCTAAAGCCCTTGCCCCGTTCATTGGCCGCTTTGCGCGGCCAAGCGTTAATTATATAATGATTGCGTTGCGCAAATTCGGCTTTATTTCCCTGGGGAAATGATGATTTACGCGCTTGTGCGATGGCGAATTATATTCCTGTCGGATCGGGTTTGTAAAGCCGCGGTAGCAGCAGCGCTACGTCAAGGCTTTTTCAGACCTTATCCGGCGGAAATAGGATCGCCGGCGTACAGGGGATTGAATCATCGTTTTCCCAGAACATCTTTCGCGATCCGTACCGACGCCATGGCGTCGGCGGCGTAGTAGTCCGCGCCGATGTTTTTGGCGAGGGTCGGGGTGAGCACGGCGCCGCCGACCATGATTTTCACCGTGTCGGGGCACGCCTGCCGCACGAGGCGGATGGTGCTTTCCATGGAGGGCACGGTGGTGGTCATCAGCGCGGAAAGCCCGAGCAGGCTTGCGCCGGTCTGCTTGAGCGCGGCCACAACATCGGCGGGCGGTACGTTTTTGCCGAGATCGACCACATGAAAGCCGTAGCTTTGCAGCATGGTGGCGACGATATTCTTGCCGATATCGTGCACGTCGCCCTCAACGGTCGCGATCACGATGGTCTTTTCGGCCTGCGGCGCGGCGGCGGGCATCTTGGCGGTAGCCTCGGCAATAGCGCGCTTGGCGGCGGCGGCGGACTGCATCAGCTGCGGCAGAAAAATCTTGCCGCTTTCGTAACGCGCGCCCACCTCGGTCAGCGCGGGGATCACGTGCTGTTCAATCACGGCCAGCGGCGCGGCGCCGTCTGCCAGCAGGGCCCTGGCCGCGTCTGCCGCCCGGGCGTCCATGCCGGCGATAATCGCATCTGCTAAGCTTTTATTCTCCGTATGTTTGCCGCTTCCTGCCACGGCTTGGGATTCGCCCATTTGCAGGGTGACGTTGGCATACCTGTCGATAAACTGCGCAAAGCCGTCGTCGTGCCCCAGCGTGGCGCGGCCGGCATAAAAGGCGGAGAGCACCTGCTGGTCAAGCGGATTGATGATCGCGGCGGACAGGCCGTCGTGCAAAGCCATGGCTAAAAACGAGGAGGTAATCAGGCTGCGGTTGGGCAGGCCGAAGCTCACATTGCTGACGCCGAGCACGGTTTTCACATGCAGCTCGTCATGCAGGCGGCGCACGGTGGATAGCGTAACCGACGGCGCGGCGGGGTCGGCGGCGGCGGCCATGGTAAGCGCGTCAAACAGCAGGTCGCGGTGATCCACGCCGTGGCGGTCGGCCTCGGCCAGGATACGTTTGGCGATATCGATGCGCCCGTCCACGGTGTCGGGGATGCCGTTTTCATCCAGGCACAGCGCCACAATCGCCGCGCCGTACTGCCGGGCGAGCGGGAACACCGCGTCCATCACGGACTGCTTGCCCGACACGCTGTTGATGATCGGTTTGCCGATGTAGGCGCGCAGGGCGGTTTCCAGCGCGGCGGGCGAGGCGCTGTCCAGCTGCAGGGGCGCGGCGATCACGGTCTGCACGGCCTCGGCGGCGGCTTTGAGCATCGCGGCCTCGTCAATCCCGGGCAGGCCGACGTTGACGTCGAGGATGTCCGCGCCCGCGGCGATCTGCGCGGTGCCTTCCTGCTTGAGGTACTCCATGTCGTTATCGCGCAGCGCCTGTTTCATGCGCGGTTTGCCGGTGGGGTTGAGCCGCTCGCCGATGATAACGGGATGTTCGCCCAGCGTCACGGTTTGGCTGTGGCCGGACACGCACGCGGGCGCAAGGCCGGTCTGTTTCAGCCTGGCGGGCGCTGTGTATGGCACATCGGCCACGGCTTGCACCAGCGCGGCAATATGCGCGTCGGCTGTGCCGCAGCAGCCGCCCACGGCATGCGCGCCGAGCGTGGCGGCCTGCCGCATATCCTCGGCAAATGCGTTGGGATCGGTGCGAAACACCGTACGGCCGTCCACCAGCTCGGGGATGCCGGCGTTTGGCATAAACAGCACAGGCTTGCCGTCGGCGCATCGCAGCAGCCGCTGCAGGTTGTTCATCAGCGCTTTTGGCTCGCGCTGGCAGTTGAGGCCCAGCACATCCACGCCGTCCATCGCGGTCAGCATGGCTGCCGCGCCCTCGATATCCGATCCGGTGAGCAGGCGGCCGGTATTTTCGTCAAACGTCATGCTGACCACCACCGGCAGGGCGGTGCCCTGTGCTTTTTGCGCGGTCCTGACGCCCAGCACGCCCGCCTTGATTTCCCGCAGGCAGGTCATGGTTTCCAGCACAACCAGGTCGCAGCCCGCGTCGATGCCGGCTGCGGTGAACCTTGTATACCATTCCACAGCCGTTTCAAACTCCTGCTCGCCCCAAGGCTTGAGAAGCTTGCCCAGGCTGGTTAAATCCAACGCGGCAAAGCCGTGGCCGGCCTCGGCCACCGCCCGTTTCGCCAGGCGCACGCCCTCGCGGATCAAGGTCTCCCACTGCGGCTGCTCCTGCGGATTGATGCCGAAGGTATTGCAAAGCACCACGTCCGCGCCCGCGGCCAGATAGCCTTGGTGCACTTTGAGCACCCGATCCGGATGCTCCAGGTTCCACGCCGCGGGCACGGCGCCGGGTGCCAGCCCCTGCGCCTGCAGCACGGCCCCCATGGAGCCGTCCCAGATCACGCGGCGGGTTTGAAACAGCTGCAAAAACGGATGCATCGCACTACCTCCCGATGATCGCGCCGAGGTTGCGGAACACATCGGCGGCCACGTCCGCGCGGTTCATGGTATACAGATGGATATGGCGGATACCGTTGGCGATCAGGTCGATAATCTGCTCGGTGGCATAGGCTACGCCCGCCTGCCGCATGGACGCGGGATCGGAGCCGAAGCGGTCCACGATCGACAGAAAGCGCGGCGGCAGCGACGCGCCCGACAGCGACGCGATGCGCTTGATCTGCTTGGCCTTGATCACGGGCATAATGCCCGCGCTGACCGGCAGGTCAATGCCCTCGCGCAGGGCACGATACAGGAAATTGTACAGTGTAGCGTTGTCAAAAAACATCTGCGTGGTAAGGAAATCCACGCCCGCGTCCGCCTTTTGCTTGAGGTAGCGCATATCGGCGTCGCGGTTTTCGGCCTCGGGATGCCCCTCGGGGTAACAGGCCGCGCCGATACAAAAACCGCCGCGGCGCTTGATGTGTGCCACAAGCTGCGCGGCGTGCTCAAAATGCCTGTCCGAAAGCGGATCGCCGTCCTGCGGGATATCCCCGCGCAGCGCCAGCACGTTTTCCACGCCCGCGGCTTCCAGCTCGTCCAGCGCGGAATCGACGGTATCGACCGTGGAATTGATGCAGGTAAGGTGCGCCAGCGCGGGCACGCCGTTTTGCTGCACAACCTGTGCGATATCGCGGGTGAACTGCGGCGTGAGCCCCGCCGCGCCGTAGGTAACGGAGATGAACAGGGGTTTCAATGCGGCAATTTCGCGCACCACCTGCTTGGCCTCCTCGCAGCGCGCAAACTCGCGGGGCGGAAACACCTCGCAGCTGACGGTAACGCGGTCGCCCAGCAGGGAATCAATCCTTGTCATGATTTTTCTCCTTAATAAACAGGTCCTTGCGCAGGTCGTACGGCGTTTCCTGATAGACGAAGTAGTTCAGCCAGTTGGAAAACAGCAGGCTGGCGTGCGCATGCCAGGTGACGCGCGGGGCGCAGGTGGGATCGTTGCCCGGGAAATAGTTCTCGGGCATATCGATGGGCAGACCCTTGCCCAGGTCGCGGAAGTACTCCGACGCCAGCGAATCGCGGTCGTACTCCGAGTGGCCGGTGGCAAACACGCGGCGGCCGTCGCGGCTGCGCACGATGGCGGAGCCGGTTTTGTCGGACTTTGCCAGCACAATCAGGTCCTGACAGGCCGCGATGGCGGCCTCGTCCAGCCTTGTATGGCGGCTCATGGGCACGGTAAAGGTATCGTCCAGCCCGCAAAACAGCTTGTCGTGCACGTCGGTGATATCGGTTTCATACACGCCGAAGAGCTTCTTTTCAAGCGGCAGCTTTTCGATGCCGTAGTGGAAGTGCAGGCCCGCCTGCGCCGCCCAGCAGATATACAGCGTGGAAAACACGTTTTCATCCGCCCATCGCATGATCTCGGTCAGCTCGTCCCAGTAGAGCACGTCGGCAAAATCCAGTTTCTCCACCGGCGCGCCGGTGATGATAAAGCCGTCGAACAGCTCGTTTTTGATCTCGTCAAAGGTGCGGTAGAAGTTGTTGAGATACTCGGCGGAAACGTTTTTGGACTCGTAGCTGATGGTGCGCACCAGCGTGATTTCCACCTGCAGGGGCGAGTTGGAGATCAGGCGCAACAGCTGGGTCTCGGTCTTTTCCTTGGTGGGCATGAGGTTCAAAATCGCAATTTTCAGCGGACGGATGTCCTGCGTGGCGGAGCGCTGGTCCGTCATCACGAAGATGTTTTCATCGGTAAGCGTTTTGGCGGCGGGCAGCGTATCGGGAATCTTTACTGGCATACAATCTTCTCCTTCAAAAACAGAAACCCTTCCCGAAGGGAAGGGCTGAAAAAGCTATACAAACGGCAAAAGCCGCTCAACCACGACCAATATCGGGGCGACAAAACATCTGACAGGGCATTCGCATCATCATAAAGCCCATCAGATCCGCCTCCTTTACCGCCGTTGTAATGGGTATAGGATAGCAAATGTATGCGGGGATGTCAAGGCCGCGGGCGGAAACACCCTGAGCAAGCTCCCGACGCTTAGTTTTCTATCTCGCACAGTTCCTTTTTGGTTCTGCGATACTCGATGATCCCCCTTATTATGATCGGGAAAGCCGCCGCGATGAATACATATCCCACGGCATTGACAACCCCGTCCGTGACAACCTTCACCATGCCGATACCGCCGGCAATCAGCCCGACGAACGTCCGCACGTAGGCCAGCAGCGTCCGTTTGTTGGCCAGGATCGTCCGGTCCAGTGCCAGATAATCCCGCAGGATCATCCCGCTTTGATATTCCTTATAACAGTGCAAATCCGATTTTATCATACTGAAAGCTCCTGTCAGGGCGCTACGTTCCGCCCTGCCATTACAGTACCGCAATAGGTGTTTTACAGGCAAAGGCCGACGGGCGCTGCGCAGGCTTTGCGCACCGCGCAGCCGCCGGTCATGCCTACATACCGCCGTTACCTCTGCTGTATTCCACACTCGCCTCGGGATGGAAGGTCAGCTTGCCTTTTGCGCTGCGCCCAACCTTGCACAGCTGCCCGCGGCCGGCAACCGGCAGCGTTGCACCGTCTATTTCCGGATTTACATACGTCCAGAACCATTCGTCCATTTCCGCCTTCATTTCCTCTGCCTTTTGCTCCAAATATCCGGGACCGTAGTTGAAATAGCGGTTTTCACCCAGCAGATTAAACCGTTCTCCGGCATCGTGCTCCAGGTCGTACAGTTCATCGGGGCCGTTGGGATAGCGGTGGATATATTTCCACTTTTTTGTACGGATCATACGGTTGGGGCCGTATTCGTCCAACACCATC
>Ga0116152_10002255_pt1 | contig 15718 bp, 9 predicted proteins | sample AD_UKC119_MetaG_FD_89894 | JGI IMG/M metagenome (GOLD analysis project Ga0116152, IMG submission 89894) | Active sludge microbial communities of municipal wastewater-treating anaerobic digesters from Hong Kong - AD_UKC119_MetaG | ecosystem: Engineered > Bioreactor > Anaerobic > Digestate... | reverse complement strand
CTGGTCGGCGGTCACGCCCCCGGCCTGTGGGTTGGCTGGGTCGGCCATGGGCTGGGCGATGAAGCCCGACCAGAACCGGTCGAAGTCGATCAGGTCCTGCGCGACAGCCTGCCGTTCGGCCGAATAGGTCTGCAGCAGAGTCGGATCCGCCCGCCCGCTCAGGACGGTGACGAGCTTCCAGCCGAGGTCGAAATCGTCCTGCATCGAGACGTTCATGCCCTGCCCCGCCTTCGCGGAGTGTGTGTGGCAGGCATCCCCGGCGATGAACACTCGCGGCAGCCGCTCTCCCGCGCTCTCGATCGGGACGTCGTCGAAGGAGTCGGTCAGCCGCTGCCCGACCTCGTAGACGCTCGACCACGCCACCGAGCGGACGTCTATGGAGTAGGGACGCAGGATGGCGTTGGCGCGAGCGGTCATCTGCTCGACGGTGGTGGAGCGAATCGTCTTCTCCCCCAACGGCACTTCGCCGAGGTCGACATAGCAACGCACCATGGTCCCGCCTTCGCGCGGGATCATGAGCATGCTGCCCTTACCGGCCGACTGGACGACGTTCCTGGTGCGCCAGTCGGGGAAGTCGGTGTTGGCGAGGACGTCCATCACACCCCAGGCGTGGTGGCGTCACCGACCAGCGCGCGGCCGATGGCCACACGGCACTGCGCGCGCCGTCGCACCCCACGACATACGACGCCCGCACGGTGACCTCCTCACCGTCGCCGCGGCGCAGGGTCGCCTCGACCGCCCGGGCGCCATGCGACTCGTCGACGGTCAGGGAGAGGAACTCGACGGCATACTCGGGCACCAGGCGGCTGGCCTGGCGCGCCATGTAGTCGAGCAGAAACTGCCGCATGCGGGCCTGGTTGACGATCACGTGCGGGAACTCGCTGAGTCCGGGCGGGGTGTCGAGCACCCAGCCGTCCGCTCGATCCGGTCGCGGTCCGCGGCCGAGGGACCCCAGAAGCGCACCTCGTTGACCCAATAGGCTTCTCGCAGCAGGGTTTCGGCAAGGCCGAACGCGTGGAACATACCAGCACATCCACCTCGCCCGGCAGGCCGGCGCCTCGCTCCGCTACCTCCGGCGCGGGCTGTCGCACATCCGGATCGCCGGGCCGCTAGCCGTCACGATAGAACTGCATGGGAGACAACTCCTTCGGTGCGTCGCATCTCGTTACCAGCCAATCACGCATCGACCGGTAGTCACCATCTCGGACAGCAACCTGAATCAAGCCGGGACCACCTGGGCCTGTCAGCATCGAGCCGTGAACGAGAACACCTGCTGGTTCTGCAGCGACGACCGCCTCGGGGAGGGGGTGCCACGCGCCGACGCCACCGCGGCAGCCTTGCGGCTGGCCCTGGCCCCGTTCGCGCAGCGACTGCGCGTTCACAACGGCGTCATCCGAATCCCCTAGCCTGCCCACCATGAGCAACCCAGTGCAGGGCGCCCTGGCGCGGCGCCTCGGCACCGGGGACGCAGTGATCGTCGGGCTGTCCGCGATGATCGGTGCCGGAATCTTCGCCGCGTTCCCGCCGGCGGCACGCGCCGCCGGCTCGTGGCTGCTGCCCGCGCTCGGCACCGCGGCGCTGGTCGCGCTGTGCAACGCCATCGCGAGCGCTCAACTGGCACAGTCTTATCCGAGTTCGGGCGGCACCTATCTCTTCGGGCGGGAGGTCCTCGGTCCGTGGTGGGGGTATGCCGCGGGCTGGGGTTTCGTCGTCGGCAAGACCGCGTCGTGCGCCGCTATGGCGATGACCTTCGCTGCGTATGCCGTGCCCGCCGGGGCGTGGGGGCGTCGCCTGGTCGCGGTGGTCGCGGTGGTCGTGCTGACGGGTCTCAACCTGCGCGGGGTCACGCGCACGGCATACGCGGCTCGGATCCTGTTGGGAATCACCGGGATCGTGCTGGCGGGCTTGCTGGTCCTTCTCTGGTCCCAGAGCGGGGCGGCGCCGCCGGGCCAGCTCGTCGCACCGGCGGGCGGCGTGTTCGGCGTGCTGCAGGGCGCCGGGCTGCTGTTCTTCGCGTTCGCCGGGTATGCCCGCATCGCCACCTTGGCGGAGGAGGTGCGCCGGCCGCAGCTGCTCACCCGGGCCGTCCTCATCGCGCTCGGCATCACCATGGCGCTCTATCTGGCGATCGGCACTGGGCTCGTCCGCGCCCTCGGCGCGGCGCTGCCGGGGACGGACACGCCCTTGGCTCTGGCCGTCGAGGAGGTAGGGGCCGGCTGGTACGCGCCGGTCGTGCAGGTCGGGGCCGCCGCCGCCAGCCTCGGCGCCCTGCTGGCCCTGCTCGCCGGAGTCACCCGCACCGGCCTGGCGATGGCCCGCGAGCGCGACCTTCCGACCTGGCTCGCGTCGGTCGACCCGCGCTTCCAGGTGCCCGACCACGCTCAGGTGCTCTTGGGCGTCGTGGTCTCGGCGCTCGTGCTGGTCGCCGACCTGCGAGGCGCGATCGGGTTCTCCTCCTTCGGCGTGCTCATCTATTACGCCGTCGCCAATCTCGCCGCCTTGCGGCAGCCGATCGAGCAACGCCGGTCACCGCGCCTGCTGCAGCTCATCGGATTGATCGGCTGCCTGGCGCTGGTGGGCACGTTGCCCCCCGCGTCGGTGCTCGCCGGCCTGGCCGTCTTCGCCGTCGGGATCGTGGGACGCCTGCTGCTGCGGTCCGAGAACGGCGGCGGCCATTGACAGGCGCGCGCGGCGCTACCGCAGCCGGGTGACCGACACCTCGACGAACATGTCCACGGCCGGGCCGCCCGTGAAGATGCCGCGCAGCGGCGCGACATCGGAATAGTCGCGACCGTGGCCGACGACGATGTGATGGTTGGCGACCTCACCCGAGTTGGTCGGATCGAGGCCGACCCAGTCGCCCGCCCAGAACTCGAGCCACGCATGCGACTCCCCTGTGGTCGGCTCACCCACGGCCCCGTCACCGGCCATCAGGTAGCCCGACACATATCGGGCCGGCACCCCCGCGCTACGCAGAGCCCCGATGAGCAGGTGCGACAGGTCCTGGCAGACGCCGGCGCCCTTCGTCCAGACCTCCTCAGCCGTCGTGGTCACGCTCGTGACGCCGGGGAGATAGGAGATCCGCTGACCGACCAGATCCCGCACGTACGTGACGAATTCGTTTGGTGCAGCGCTGGATTCGGCCAGTGCGCGCACTGCATCCGCCAGCTCCGGCGCGGCGGCAACCAGCGGCCCCTCCTCTAGGTACTCCGCGAAGTCGTCGAGGACCTTGGGTGACCGCAGCGTCTCCCACGACGCAGAGCGGTAGAGGTCCTGCCGCCGGTGGACGTCGACGGTGCTCGTCGAAAGCACCTGCAACTCCTCGTGGTGGCGATGCACCTCGAAGGCCGTGACCCATGTACCCCAGTAGTCGACGAAGGCATGGGTCCACGCCGGCGGTGAGACCTCCATGCGCGTGGAGAGCACCGACTGGTCGACATTGGACACCGGCGTCATCCGCGCCTGGTTGAAGGACGATGTCGCGGCGCCGGCATAGTGGTAGCCCGTGCGATGGGTCACGCGCAGCGTGGTGCTCATACGCCGCCTCCCGTCCACGCCGGGGACAGCGCCCCGACGAAATACCGCTGACTGATGGCCGCGTCGACGCTGATGCACACCTGCTGCAGCCGGGCCAAAGCCTCCGGCAACTCGGTGAGCAACTCGCTCAACGGTTCATACTCCAGCTCGGTGCGGGCCCGGCCCAGGATGCGCAACGCTTCGCTGTCGAAACCGCTTCGCAGAGAGCCGGGTTCGAGCTCCGCCAGCGCCGACTCCGCCATCGTCAGCGAATAGACGACAGAGCGGGGGAAGAGCCGGTCGACGAGCAGGAATTCCGCCGCGTCCTCATCCAGGGTGGCCGCGCCATGGGTGCGCCGGAAGGCATGGATAGCACCGCACGCGCGCAACGCGTTGTTCCACGCCGACGACGATCGCCGGCTCACCGCCGCCCACAGCATGAGCCGCGCGCTCATGTCCACCCGCTCGATCGCTCGCCCGAGCCGCAGGAAATGCCAGCCCTCGTCATGGCTCATCGTGGAGTCGGCCATGCCTGCGATGAGCGCGCACCGCTCCCGCACATATGTCAACCCCGCGACCGGCCGCATCCGCCGTAATTGCCCGGCGCGCACCGCATTCCACGTCGCGTTCAGGCTCTCCCACATCTCCGGCGACACCGTCTCCCGCGCCCTGCGGGCCGCCTCCCGGGCACCCTCCAAGGACGCCAGCACCGAGCACGTGGAGGTGTGGTCGTATTGCAGCATCGTGAGCAGTTCTTCCGGCGCCACCGGTCCGGTCGTGCCCGGCATGCCCAGCACGGCGAGCAGGGTCGTCGCCGATTCCTGCGGATCGGTCGACGGGTCGTCTACCATCAGCTGCAGGTGCACATCGAGGATCCGGCAGGTGTCCTCGGCCCGCTCCACATAGCGGCCGATCCAATAGAGCGATTCGGCGATCCGGCTCAGCATCCTCCCGCGCCTCCTTGCTGTTGCTGCTCCTGCTGCTTGCTGTGCGGCTCGACCAGGTTGTGATCCGGCGGCTGCACCGACAGCGAGATCGACTCGGGCACAAAGGCGTTGGGTATGACGACCGGTTCCGGTGCGCTGTCATCCTCCAGCACCCACGTGTCCTTGGACCCGCCGCCCTGGCTGGAGTTGACGATGAGCTCGCCTTCCGGAAGGGCCACCCGGGTCAGGCCGCCCGGCAGCACCCACACGTCGGACCCGTCGTTGATCGCGAACGGCCGCAAGTCGACATGCCGCGGAGCGAGCGTGCCGTCGATGACCGTCGGCACCGTCGACAGCTGCACCACCGGCTGGGCGATCCACCCGCGCGGATCGTCGATGATGCGCTGCCGCAACGCATCCAGCTCCGCGCGCGAACTCGCCGGCCCGATGCTGATCCCCTTGCCACCGGAGCCGTCGACCGGCTTGACCACGAGCTCATCGAGCCGGTCCAACACCTCCTCGCGGTGCGCGGGCTCCTCCAGCCGCCACGTGTCGACGCCGGGAAGGACCGGCTCCTGACCGAGGTAGTAGCGGATCAGATCCCCGACATACGTATAGACCAGTTTGTCGTCCGCGACCCCGTTGCCGACGGCATTGGCGATCGTGACATTGCCACGGCGAGCCGCATTGATCAGCCCGGCGACCCCGAGCAGCGAATCGGCGCGGAACTGCGAGGGATCCAAGTATTCGTCATCCACCCGGCGATAGATCACGTGCACGGGGCTCAAGCCTCGAGTTGTCCGCACGGACACGTGTCCGTTCTGGCACAACAGGTCCCGGCCTTCGACGAGTTCGACGCCCATCATCCGGGCGAGCAGGGCGTGCTCGAAGTATGCCGAGTTGTAGACCCCCGGCGTCAGCACGACGATCGTCGGATCGTCGATGCCGCGCGGGGCGCAGGCGGTCAGCGCGGCCCGCAGCCGGCTCGGATAGGTCTGCACCGGACGGATGCGATGCTCCCCCGCCACTTCCGGCAACGCCGAGGTGATCGCCCGCCGGTTGGTCATCACATAGGAGACCCCGGACGGCACCCGGAAGTTGTCCTCCAGCACCCGGAACCGGCCCTCCGGGTCGCGGATCAGGTCGATGCCGGCGACGTGGATGCGCACGTCGTTGACCGGCCGCAGCCCGGCCGCCGCCCGATGGAAGTGGTGCGAACTCGTCACGACCTGCCGCGGGATGACGCCATCACGAAAGAGATCACCCTCGCCATAGACGTCGGCGAGGAAGCGCTCCTGCGCAGCCACCCGCTGCCGCACCCCCGCCTCGACGACGGCCCAATCGGCCGGCTGGATGATCCGCGGGAGCAGGTCCAGCGGGAACGGCGTCTCCTGACCGCCGATGTCGAAGGTGACCCCCTGATCGGCGTAGATGTGCTGCAGGAACTCCACCCGCGTGCGCATCTCGGTGGGATCTATCCGCTCCAGACCCCCCACGACCTGCTCGTATGCCGGCCGCACCTGTCGGTCGGCCGTGAACATTTCGTCATAGACACCCCCGCCCGGGCGGTAGTCATCGATCCACGCGCTCACAGGCCGCAACATACGGCCCTCGGGTTTCCGGCGTGTTTCGCGATCACCGCCACCCGCCGCCCGCCCACGCGTGGCACCCGGCGCATAGTCTGGGCGCGATGCCCTCGCAACTTCTGGCCGCGCTCGCCGCACTGACCCCTCAGGACCTGCTCCGGCGGCGGGGGGCCGTCGCACAACTGGTGCAGGACGACGGGATCGCGGTCGGCCCGGACGGCCCCGACGGTCCGCACCCGCTGCGACTCGACCCGCTGCCACTCGTCATACCGGCGGCTGACTGGGCTCTCCTCGAAGCCGCGCTTGCCCAGCGTGCCGAACTGCTCGACCTGCTCCTCGCCGACATCTATGGCGAGCGGCGACTGATCGACGGTGGGGTCCTGCCGGCCGAGATCATCATCGGCCATCCGCAGTTCGTCGCCCAGGCCGACGGCATATCGACCCGCCACCGGCTGCTGCTCACCGCAGCGGATCTCGGCCGCGACGAGGCCGGCGAATGGCGCCTCCTCGCCGACCGGACCCAGGCGCCCGTCGGCGCGGGCTATGCGATGGCCACCCGCCGGGTCACGGCCCGCGCGCTGGCCGCGGTGCACCGCGAGACCGATCTGCGCCGGCTCCGGGAATTCTTCGACGCCATGCGAATCGCGTTGCAAGAGAGCGCAAGCGAGACCAGCGACCTGGCTCACGTGGCCATCCTCACCGATCCCGAAGGCGGTGAGACGGGCTTCGATGAGGCACTGACCGCCACTCTCCTCGGCTTCCCCATCGTGCACGCCGAAGACCTCTCCCTCGACGGCGGACGCGCGTGGCTGCGCACCACCGATCGGCCCGAACCCATCGATGTCATCGTGCGGCGCGTCAACGGCGGCCGGGCCGACCCCTTGGATCTGACAGGTGGCCCCGGGGGCGGGGTCCCCGGGCTCGTCGAGGCCACCCGACGCGGCATCGTCACGGTCGTGAACCCGATCGGCGCCGGGGTGCTGGAGAACCCGGCCCTCGCGGCATACCTGCCCGCGATCAGCCGCGCCCTCCTCGATCAGGACCCGCTGCTGCCCGCCGCCCGCACCTGGTGGTGCGGCGACGCCGAGTCCTTGCGGTATGTCGGTGCCCATCTCGAGGAGCTGCAACTCGCCCCGATCTCTCCCGCGCCCGACAACCCGCGGGTCTTCGTCGCCGGCCTGACCGCCGCGGAGCGGGCCGAACTGTGGACGCGGGTCCAGGCGCAACCGTGGGCCTGGGCGGCATCGGAAGTGCTGCCGCCGTGGATGAACGACGTCGTCACGCCGGACGGGCTGAGCCCCCGCGCGAGTGTGCTGCGCACCTTCACCGTCGCCGGCTCAGGCAGCCCGGTGGTGCTGCCGGGCGGTCTGGCGCGGCTGGCCACGGAGGCCGGTGACCGCCGCGTGCCGGGACTACGCGACGCCATCGCCAAGGACGTATGGGTCGTCGGCGAAGGCCCGGGGCCGCGCGCGTCCGGGGCGACACCCGCCGAGCCGGTGATCACCGGCAGTCATGGGCGCATCGCGTCGGTCCCGCTGCCGCCACGCGCGGCCGACGACCTGTATTGGTTCGGCCGGTATGCCGAGCGCGCGGAGTCCACCGCCCGGCTGATCATGGTGGCCGACGACCTCGTCGAGGACCACGTGCGGCGCCCCGGCACACCCGGATACGAGGCGATGCAGGTGCTTCTCGACGCCATCGACGGCGTCACCGTCGTGCACCGCGACCGACCCTCCCGGCGGGACGCCGCTCCCCGGCAGCAGGCGGACCGGCCGAGCGCACCGCTCGCGCACCTGCATACGCTCACCTTCGACGGCGCCCGCTCGGGGACGGTGCGCTATTCGGCACGCCGGGCAGCACGCGCCGCTGGTCAAGTGCGACAAGTCCTTTCGCTCGACACGTGGATCGTCCTGAGCCGGCTCGAACGCACCCTCACGACGCCGATCGACCCCAGCGAACAACTCCAATCCGTGCTCGCCCGCACCATCGAGTCCTTCCTCGCGCTCTCCGGAATCGCCGCCGAAGGCATGATCCGCGATGCCAGCTGGGCCTTCTTCGACGCCGGCCGGCGGGTCGAGCGCGCCCAGGAAACCGTGCGGCTGCTGCGGCACGCCCTCGGCGAACCGCATGCCCGCCGTGTCGACACGCTCGTGCTCGATGCGGTCCTGCGGTCTCGGGAGAGCCTGATCTCCCACCGCCGCCGGGTCGCCGAGCGGCACCCCGCCGACACGCGCCTCGCGATCGCCTTGGACCTGCTCCTGACCGACGCGAGCAACCCCCGCGCGCTGACCTATCAACTCACCCAGCTGGTCGCGGATGTCGGCACGGTGAAGACGCCCGTGCGCGAAGCCCTGAGCGCCGCGACCACGGTGCTCGACGGCGGCGACATCGTCGCCTTGGCCCGGGACCGCGAGCAGCTGACGGCGTGGCTGCGCGAACTGGAATCGTCCGTGCGCGCCGTGTCCAAGGCTCTCGACACGACCACGTTGCGGCACCGCTCGCCCGGTTTGGCGTTCGAGGAGCCGCGGTGAAAGCCGTTCGCGCCGAACATCATTCGTCGCGGCGCTATGAGGTGCGCCATGTGACGACGTATGCCTATCCCGACGATGTCACCTCGTCCTACGGCCGGGCCTGCCTGCGTCCGCGAGACACCCCCGAGCAGCAGGTGCTCGAGCACACCATGCAGATCGACCCGGTGCCCGATGCCTTCGTCGAGCATGTCGACCTCTTCGGCAACTACAGCCACTATCTCGAGATCCACACCCCGCACCGCACCCTGCGCGTGGCCAAGCAGAGCATTCTCTGGGTCCACCGGCCCGCGCCCGACCTCGGTGCCCTGGACGCGTGGACCGTGGCGGCCGCCGCCGCGGTCCCGGACAGGGAGGCGCCGCTGGAGCGCGCGGCATACCTGCTGCCCTCCACCTTGGTCGACCTTGCCCCCGAGGTCCGGGCATATGCCGAGCGCTACCTCCCCCCGGACGCGGGCCTGGGCGCCGGGCTGGCCGCTCTGACGACGGGCATCTTCACCGACTTCCGCTATGCCAAGGGCGCGACGACGGTGCGCACCACCCTGCCGCAACTGCTGCAGATCGGCGCCGGTGTCTGTCAGGACTTCGCCCACTTGGCCATCGGCGCCCTGCGCTCCGTGGGCATCCCGGCACGCTATGTTAGCGGCTATCTCGAGACGAGCCCGCCGCCGGGCAAACCCAAACTTCAGGGTTCGGACGCGACCCACGCGTGGGTTTCGGTGCGCACGCCGGACGGCAGCTGGCTCGATCTCGATCCGACCAACGACTGTGTGGCAGACTCGCGCTACCTGATCACCGCCTGGGGCCGCGACTACCGCGACGTCTCCCCACTCAAGGGCGTGATCTTCACCGAGGGAAGCGGCAGTTCCCTCGACGTCAGCGTGGACGTCACTCGATTGCCCGACTGACAGGACCCCCGCCATGACCGACAATCCCGCGCTGACCCGCGACGTCTCCGCCCACCTCACCGCCCGCGTGACGCAGGAGGCGGAGATCGTGCTGAGCCTCGCCACGGCATACCGCCCCTCGCAGGAAGAGCTGAGCATCACCGTCGACGGTGCGCCCGTGCCTTTCGAACAGGTGGTCTCGACCCGCGACACGCGCCTGCACATCGTGCCCAAGACGCCTGTTGGCACGCTCGAAGTGCGTTATGCGGCAAAGCTTTTCGGCGACTTGCCGATCGATCCCCGACACGACGGTCCGGCTGATCGAATTCTCTATCTGCGGCCGAGCCGCTACTGCGAATCCGACACCCTCGCCGAGGTCGCGGCGGCCGAGTTCGAGGGGTTGGCCGGCAAGGACCTGCTCGACGGGGTCAGCTCCTGGGTGGGCCAGCGGCTCGCCTATGTCAGCGGCTCGAGCCGCCCGACCGACGGCGCCGTTCAGACCTATCTGTCCCGGGCCGGAGTATGCCGCGACTTCGCCCACCTGGTCATCGCGCTGCTGCGGGCGCGGGGCGTGCCGGCGCGGCTGGTGTCGGTCTATGCCCCGGGTCTGTCGCCGATGGACTTCCACGCCGTGGCCGAAGCCTGTCTGGACGATCGGTGGTATGTCGTCGACGCCACCACCCTCGCCCCGCGCGCCGGGATGGTCCGGATCGCGACCGGCCGCGACGCCTCCGACACCGCCTTCCTCACCGTGCACTCCGGGCGCCTCGACCTGACCGGGATCGAGGTCAACGCGACGATGTCCCCCGCCCTCCCCGACGATGACGTCACCGCGCTGGTCTCGCTGGCCTGAGACGAGACGCGACCCCCGTCGAGAGCGCACGACACGCCGTTAACACTCGGTGTTTACGGCGCGTCGTGCACTCTCCACTGTCTTTCGGGTCCAGGGCATCGACCGCTGCCGGGCGTAGACCGCGAGTGGCGTCCGGCAGCGATCGACCCTCAAACCAGGCCGTGGCGGGCCCGGCTGGCCTGCTCCTGCTTGCGGAATTGTCCGAAGCGGGGCAGGAACTTGTCCCAGTCGATGATGTGGGCATCGATCTCGGGGCCGTCGATGCAGGCGTGCTTGCGCACGGTCTTGCCCTCGATGGTCACCGGGACCATGCAGGCGCCGCACATGCCGGTGGCGTCGACCATGATGGAGTTGAGGCTGGCGACGGTGTGCACGTCATACTTCTTGGCGAGATCGGCGACGGCCCGCATCATCAGCGGCGGGCCGATGGTGACGACCTCGGCGATGCGCCGACCGGTCCCCGCTCGAGCAGCCTCGAGCATGGTCTCCAGCGGCGTGGTGACGAAACCCTCGACGCCGAAGGTGCCGTCGTTGGTCGCGTAGACGACCTCCAGCGTGTCCGGGAACTCCCGCTGCAACCCAGCCATCCGCTCGTCCTCGCCCGTCCAGAACAGCAGTGAGGCAGAACGGAATCCGGCGATCAGCGTGACGTGGTTGCCGCGCCGCAGGTGCTCGCGGGCGATCGGATAGACCGGCGGCAGGCCGAGCCCGCCGGCGGTGAAGACGACGGTCTCGGTGGCCGGGTCGTAGGCGTGGATCTCGCTCGGCCGGCCCAGCGGGCCGGCGATCCCGGCGAAGGAGTCACCGACGTTCATCTGGTTCATCTCGATGCTCGAGGTGCCGACGCCCTGGATGACCAGGCAGATCGTGCCCTTCTCGGTGTCCCAGTCCGCGAGGGTGAGCGGGATGAGTTCCCCGTCCTCCCACGGCAGCACGCGCACGAACTGACCGGCCTGCGCCGCCTCGGCGATCACCGGCGAGTGCACGATGATCTCCTCGATCCCGTCGGCCAGGTGCGCCTTGGCGACGATGACCTGGCTCGCCGAGGCGCGCTCGGTGTAGTCCTTGGCCTTGGCCACCATGAGCGGGATCTGGTCGGCGGGGACGTCGAGATGCCCGATGATCTCGCGCGCGGCGGCTTGGCCGTCGCCCGCGGCGTTGATCGCCGTTGATCCGCCGCGGGCGGCGTCTCCTCCGGAGTACACCCCCTCGATGGACGTTTCTTGAGATCCCTTGTGCTCCAGGTCGATCGTGCCCCACTTGGTGGTATGCAGTGTCGGCTCGGAGTCCTTAACGATCGGGTTGGCGGCGTTGCCGAGCGCCATGATGACCAGGTCGGCCTTCATCGTCTCGGTCTGGCCGGTGGGGACCGGGCGCCGGCGGCCGGACGCGTCGGGCTCGCCGAGTTCCATGACGTCGAGGATGGCGGCGGAGACGAAGCCGGTCTTGTCGTCGCCGAGGAATTCCGTCGGACCACGCAGGACGAGCAGCTTGATGCCCTCCTCCAGCGCGTGTTCCAACTCCTCGACGCGGGCCGGCATCTCGGACTGGGTGCGGCGATAGACGATCGTCACGTTCCCACCCAGGCGCTTGGAGGTGCGAGCCGCATCCATGGCCGTGTTGCCGCCGCCGATGATGAGGACTTCCTTGTCCTTGACTTCGGGCAGCGGTGTCTCGTAGTCGTCGCGCAGCCCCTGCATGAGGTTGACGCGGGTGAGGAACTCGTTGGCGGACATGACATTCAGGTAGTGCTCGCCGGGCACGTCCATGAACCGGGGCAGCCCGGCGCCGGTGCCGACGAAGACCTTGTAGAAGCCGTTCTCCCGCAACTGTTCGATCGTCGCCGTCTTGCCGACGACGAAGTTGGAGACGAACTTGCCGCCGAGCAGCTTGATCTTGCCGACGACGTCGTCGACGAGCTCGTTGGGGAGGCGGAACTCGGGTATGCCGTAGCGCAGCACGCCCCCGAGCGCATGGAAGGCCTCGAACACCGTCACCGGGAAGCCCTCTGCGGCAAGCAGATAGGCGTTGATCAGCCCCGACGGCCCCGAGCCGATGATGGCCACCGGAGGCTTGCTGGCCACCAGCCACGGGTCGCGCCGATGGGCGAAGCGTGCCGCATCGCCGTCGGGGTTGACGAGCTTCTCCCGCTCGGGCAGGAACCATTCGAGTTGGCCGATGGCGATCGGCATCTTGTTCTGGATGCACACGCCCTGGCACTGCAACTCCTGCGGGCACACGCGGCCGGTGACATCGGGCAGCGGGTTGCACGATTCGATCAGTTCCATCGCCTCGTGGAACTTGCCGGTCCCGACGAGCTCCAACACCTTGGGGATGTGGATCTTGACCGGGCAGCCGCCCTTGAGGTCCGGCTTGCCGGCGATGTGCACGCCGACCTCACACGGCTTCTCCTCGCATTGCTTGTCGCGCAACGCTTCCAGCCACACGAAGAGGTCGACCTCGGCCCGGCTGTAGCCGACGTTCATATAGCCGAGATAGCCCTCGTTGACCAGACCGAAGTCGTGGGAGCGGTCCTCGGGTTCGCGAATGTGCGGCGGGATGGAGTTGCCCGCCGGCCAGTCCACCGACAGGCCCTTGAACATCGGATAGCGTTCGGAGAGATGGGCATCGAGCGCCCGGACGAACTTGCGCTTGCCCTTCAGCGGCTGCGCCCACAGGAAGCGTATGATGACCCGGGACGCGTCGTCCTCGCGCAGCAGCACCTTCCACAATTCTTTGACGAAGTCGGCGCCCAACTCGTCCTGCGAGAACTCCCACATCACGGCGTTCATGCCGTCGTCGATGAACATCTGCCGGAAGGTCGCCGGCTCGGCGATCAGGCGCCGCTTGAGCAACTCGATCTGCCGGTTGTAGGACTCCACCGCGTCGCTGTGCTCCAACGTGGCGACCTGCGCCTGGGTGGCGGCGAGTTGATCGCTGGCGGCCAGCCACTCGTGCAGTTCGCCGGTCATTGGATGATCTCCGCGTCGCAGGTCTTCTTGACCCGGTCCATCCGCTTCTCCAGATCCGGCGTGATCTCGACGCTTTCGAGCGCACCGGGGATCATCCGGGCGACCTTCTGCGGCAGCCCGTCGATGATCATCGTGTGCTGCTCGAACAACTGCGGCAGCTCCTGATAGCAGGTGCCGCAGTCGTTGCACTTCGGGATGTCGACCTCGTCCAGCCAGATCGGCGCGTCGATCACGGCGGTTGCAGCCTCGGCCGGCGCGGCCGCCGGGGCTGCGCCACCCGGCATACCTCCGGCGCCGCTCGGGCGCACCGGGATGGCCGAGCCGAGCGAGACCGGAGCGCGGCTGGAGGAGGCGAGCGAACTCATCGCGTTGGCGATCTCGTCGATCGCGTTCTCGCGCGCCCGCATCGCCTCGTCATACCGCGCCTGCAGGTCCTTCAGGTCGGAGGTGTGCAGTGCCGTCAGCTGGGCCTCGTGGACGCCGGAGAGGTACTGGAGCATCTGCCAGTAGCGGCGCCGGTCCTTCACGAGCGAGACGATCGAGGCCGAGCACTGCACCTTGATGAGCTTCTGGTCGTCGTCGGTGGCCCAGATGAAGGGCACCTTGGAGGCCTGTTGCTCCTTGGGCAGTTCGATGTATTCATCCATCGGCACCGCTACGGGTTCGAGGTCGGTCGGCAGCCGGTGGAACTGCTTGCGGAAGCGGGTCTCGCCGAGCGCGAACTCCGCCGGCGTCAATGCGGCCTTCATCAGCTGGATGTTGCCGTCGTCGTCCTTGTAGGCGAGATCCGTTGTCGTCCAGGTCTTCTCGATGTCGGGGTTGCCCTCCAGGGAGAACCAGTCGTGCAGGGTCGAGCCGCGCCGCGGGTCGTGCACGAAGACCGGGTTCATCCGGGACTCGACCGCGAGCCGAGCGCGGGCCGCCGAGGCGTCCTCGCTGATGCCGTGCTCGGATCCACACGGGGTGTAGATGTCGAGCACCGCCGGCGCGTCGGTGTAGCGGAGGAACTCCATCGCATTGGTCAGGAAGTGTCCCTGGATGGCGGTGCTCGTCGCGCACACGAAGACGTGCGGGTGGAAGGAGGCGAGCAGGCCGAGTTCCTTGCGGGACTCGTGCTTGCCGTCGTGCGCCGACCCGAAGCGGGAGAGGTCGGAGTCCTGCGCCGTCAGGCTCGCCGTGGAGGCCTGCCCGCCGGTGTTGGAATAGACGCCGGAGTTGAGGACCATGACCTTGATCGGGGTGTCGGAGGCGAGGATCCGCGACATCGCGCCGAAGCCGATGTCGTAGGAGGCGCCGTCGCCACCGATGGTCAGCACGGTCGGCATCAGGTCGAGTTCGGGCTTGGTGAAGTCGCCCCACCCGAGCATCGCCAACTGCTTGTCATGGACGGCCGGGTCATAGCTGTCGCTCAGCTCCAGCTCGGCCAGGCGCATCGCCTTGACATCCGTAACCAGTTGCGCCGCAGTGCCTTCGAAGATGCCCTTGGCCAGTGGCTGGGCGTCTTGGAAGAGGCTGTTGACCCACGGGTCGATGTAGGGGTTGAAGGGCATCGTCGAGGCGTAGACGCTGCTGCAGCCGGTGGCGTTGGCGATGATCGTCGACGCCGGGCCGGTGCCGGTCGGGCCGCCCTCGAGCAGATAGAGCCGGTGCTCGAGCGTCTTGATCGCGCCGTTGATCCGCTCGCGTCGCTCGTCGCTGTCGACGGTCGAGGCCTTGGCGTAGAGCCGGTCGATCAGGCCGATGAGCTCCTTGGTGTGCGCCTTGCGCCGCCGCTCGCCGAGGGCGTGCGAGGTCGACATCACGAGCCGGATGGCCGTGACCTCACCGCAGCCGCGGCAGCCGCCGTGCCCGCCGGTGGTCGCCCAGAAGTTGGCGTGGTCGAGCATGAGCCGCTTGATGTCGCCGTCGGGGCTGTCGGAGCCCTCGACGAAGCGGGTGGGCGTGTTCGGGTTCGCCGTCATGAACGCGAAGCGCTCCTGGAGCGTGGCGAGCACGCCGGCGTCCTGCTCCTGCACGGTCAGGGCCCCCGGTCCGCAGACCTCGACGCACTCGAGGCAGCCGGTGCACTTCCACGGGTCGATCGTCGCGGCGAACAGGCCGCCGGTGCCCGGCTCGTCCTTCTCGGGTGAGTCGAAGAACGGGCGAGTGCGCGCCACCGGGTAGGTCGCGAGCTTGGCCACGAGCTTGTCGACCGTATGCTGCATGGTCGGGTCCGTCGCGACGCTCGCCGCGGCGGTGGCCACGATCTCGTGGAACGGCTTTTCTTCCCTGTGCCGCAACGCTTCTCGGGTGCGTTCGGCGATGCCGAAGATCTCCTTGCGGAGGACGTCCTTCTGCCCGTCGGTGGCGTCGATCTCGGTGACCGCCGTGAGGATCAGGTCGTGTATCTCGTGGACCGTGTTGGGGATCGCCGCGTCCGGGCAGACCAGCGCGCAGTCCATGCAGCCGGT
>Ga0116152_10002254_pt1 | contig 15724 bp, 15 predicted proteins | sample AD_UKC119_MetaG_FD_89894 | JGI IMG/M metagenome (GOLD analysis project Ga0116152, IMG submission 89894) | Active sludge microbial communities of municipal wastewater-treating anaerobic digesters from Hong Kong - AD_UKC119_MetaG | ecosystem: Engineered > Bioreactor > Anaerobic > Digestate... | reverse complement strand
TTATACACTTTCAGTTACAAATGAGCTTTTCCCGGGATTAATACTGCAATCGGATACAATAACCCTGAAAGTCCTGACCTCGGTAAGGAACAGCGAGAATTCGCTGTTGGATGAAATAAATCTTTATCCCAATCCTGCTGACGAAAAAATCTTTATCGATTTAAAAAACCGGCGAACCAATCTTAAAATATTCAATTATGCAGGAATCCTGGTTTATGAAGTAAAAGCTTGTCAAACAGGTTGGTTTGATGTTAAAGCGTTCTCACCGGGGATATATATTTTCAGGTTTGAAAATGAAGATTCGGGAATGGTAAACAAAAAGGTTGTGCTTGAGTAAATTCAAACATCCCATTTATATTTTTTTGCAACGACGGACAGGCAGTTTCCCGCTCAGCTGCTGCGAGCCTGTATATCGTACATAGTTAAGATGCGATAGGTTAAAGATGATTTATGATAGGAACATTTAGTATAGTTCAAAATTTCAGGCAGGAAGAAGAATTATAATCATGTTTATTCATTAGGGAAACTGTTTGGTAAGCAGCAGGAACAGGTTAAAACTCAAACAGTAGTTTTAATTCCAGTTTTTTGACAAGCCATTTGTATAAATATTTGGGATAATACTTTCCAGAATCATATAAATAACCACATCAGGTTTTTCCTTTTCAATTATTTCAAGATTAAAACCGTAATTCCAGCCATCCCAAATAAATGTGCTGTAATGAAATGAATTTTGTAAATAAGGCATTAGTGCATCACCAAAAGAGTCTCTGATAATAACAGCATTTGGCAAATTTTCGTTGTCAGATTTAAAACTTTTTTGAAACTCTCCGGTATATACAACATTTTCGGGTGCAATATGCTTAAATCTCTCAAATGGAATTGCGTCGTTTTCACACAATCTGTACTTAATTCTTGTTTCAGCATATTCTTCAGCATTTCCCATCATAAGTGCCAGATTTCCTGCCGAATTGAATATTGTGTCTGTGCAGAATTTTGTTAACGGAATTTCAGGGATTCCCAAATCTACCTGATTGACAATTTCTTTCGCAACATAATAACCGGCCAAATCATTCCAATGATTATCTCCTTTATAAAATAAATCATGTTTTTTCTTTTGGGCAATTAAAATATCTCTTGAATAAAAAATCTTGATATCAGAGCTGTCTTTAATGCAATTCATTAATTGCATTGCCGAACTAATTTTAGGAACCGAATTCATGAATGGTGGCAGGTTTTCGGGATATACTGCATATTTGGTGGGATGCAATACAACAAGCATCTTTATTCCCATACTGTCAAGCACCCTTTTTCTATATAAGAATTCGTGCAGAACTATATTTAACTGTTCGTCATTAAAATTTCGTTTACCATTAAAACAATCCAACTCCTTATCAACATTGTATAACCAATTGTTTTGTCCGATTATTACCCCGTCAGGCTTTGGAGACTTTTCCCAAATATGCCTGTAAATCCAACCCATATATTTTATAAAATAACCCCTCAGGCTGAAGTTATCTCTGAAATATGATTCAAATTGATTTGGATAATAATCAAGGCGGTTAATATTCATTTCAGGTCGTTTGTCTTTTTCCTTATTTTCGCTGTAATCAAGGTCTTTAATAATCGTAAACTTTTGATTTATATAGAAAAAGCCTATTAACAGGAAAAAGACAAAAACTACAATATGGTTTTTAAAGTACTTCATTTTACTATTTCTCTTAAAACCTGAAATAAATAAATGGATTATAACTATCAATTACAAGGCTCCCGGTTCCATACAGCAACACAAATATCATGAAACATACATAAACCAAATCTTTAAGTAATTCAATCTTTTGCACCGATAAGCGAGTTATATCCAATAACTTTATCAGTAAACCTTTTATCTGCATAAATCCGCCCATGGCGCCAAATACTGCTATTATAAAAACAACTATAGTTTCATAATTTAATATTTTTATAAGTTGAAAGTAATCAAATTCGGAACTGCCAGTGCTGAAAAGCACCTTGTAGTATTCAATGGCAAAATTCAGGTTTTCTGCCCTGAATAAAACCCATGCCATTACAACAATAAACAAAGTATAAAATGACCTTACAAATGACGGAAGTTTATCAAGAATATAACCAAACCTAGTTCGTTCGATAATTAAAAAGAAACCATGAACAAGGCCCCAGGCTAAAAAATTCCAACTTGCACCGTGCCAAAATCCGGTAACAAAGAAAACAATTAGTAAGTTTAGAATCGTCCTTCCGTTTCCCAATCTATTTCCACCCAGTGGAATGTACAGGTAATCTCTAAACCAACTTGATAATGAAATATGCCATCTTCGCCAAAACTCCTTTATCGACTTTGAAACATAAGGAAAATTAAAATTTTCAAGTAAATCAAATCCAAACATTTTGGCTAACCCAATTGCCATGTCAGAATAACCGGCAAAATCATAATAAATCTGCAAAGAATATGCAATAATCCCTATCCACGCAAACAAGGGTACGATTGAATCAACATTTAATGCAAACACCTGGTCTGCAACATATCCCATGGTATTGGCAATTATAACTTTCTTTGCAAATCCAATGATAAATCGTTTTATTCCTTGTTGAAATTTATCAACAGAGTGTATCCTCTGGTTTATTTGTTTTTGAATATCATGATACCGAACAATCGGGCCAGCTATCAACTGCGGGAACAAAGCAATATACAAGCCTAAATTTATTATGCTCTTTTGTGAATCATTTGTCTTACGGAAAACATCAACCAAATAAGAGATTGACTGAAAAGTATAAAATGAAATTCCAATAGGTAAAATTATCTTCGGATTTTTAACCGTTGGTATTTCAAGCCAGTTAAAAGCACTATTAACATTTTCTATTATAAAATTGGTGTATTTAAAAACAATAAGAAAAGCCAGATTTAAAACAATCCCGGCAATCAACCAGGTTTTCCGCCGATGCCTTTTGTTTATCTGGATTCCTATAACATAATTCAGAATTATTGAAATAATGAGAATTAAACTGTAACTGACTCCCCCCCACGCAAAAAAAATTAAACTCGCTAAAAAGAGAAATGAGTTTCTAAGTTTTGGGTTTATTACATAATAAACCAGCAAGGTAACCGGCAGGAAAATATATAAAAATACTAATGAGCTAAACAGCATAATTTATTTTAAAACAGATTAATTAATAGGTATTTTTTAAATTATGGTGCCTTGATAATATAACCCTATTTTCAATTTAAAATTGTGTTTGAAAATTTCTTAAATTTTAACTTATCTAAGATACTTCTAGTATTAATGATTCTTTGGTTATATATATTCACCAGTAAATATTTAGGTCAGTTATTCATTTTGTTTTAGTTTTTTTGATTGCTCAAATATAGAATTATATTAACGAATTTGAGGTTTCACATTTAATTTTTTAAAACAAAAAAGCTGTCCGAAGACAGCTTTTGGGGCAATTTTATAAATCGGGAGGCAAACTTTTTGGCGGGCTGACAATTTGCGAAACATGTTTGGGTTAATGCCGTAACAGACCAAAAATTTGATTATGTTTATCAAAACACGGTTAATGAGGGTTTAGATTTTAGAACAGTGGATTACATTAACAGAAGTGCAACAGATTTTGCGGGGAAAAGGGTTATTGGATATTACATTTGTTGAATAGTACAAAGTACGTATTGTAAATCAGTTTAGCGGGTGAGAGTATATAACCATATCAAAACCAGTGGTAATTCTAATTATGCAAATTCAATATAAAATATTAATGTTAAGCATTTTATGGATTAATATTTCTGTTTCAGAATCGTTTTCACAATCTTCCTATTCTTTAAAAACATATACAACCGAAAGTGGACTTGTTCATGATTATGTTCATTATATAGCCAAGGACACAACGGGCTTTTTATGGATCTCCACATGGAACGGAGTAAGCCGCTTTGATGGGAATGAATTCAAAAATTACTTTCATAATCCCGGCGACTCAGCATCTTTTCCTTTTTTTGCTGTAGATAAACTATTGGTCGATCCGTGCAACAATATCTGGGCGCTTTGCCAGGAAAGACCTGTCGTTTTATATGATGGTGTTAACGATAATTTTAAACCTTTACAGACAGATATTCTTAAAAATGTTGCTGTTAGCGATATAACTTTATCACCTGAAAATAAAGTATGGTTGGCTATAAAAGTTTCAAACCGGCTTTTTAGTTATGATCCGGTAAGTAAAAAATTAACTGAATTCAAAATAGAAAAAAATGCAGGATTGGACTTAAAGATGTTTATAAATGAAATGCAGATAATAATTGATAACAGGAATGAAATATGGTTTATCGGGAATAATTGTAATATTTATAAAACACAACCAGTAGATGGAAGTACATTTAACTTAACTTTCACAGGTAAACTTCCGATCGGGGAAACAGATCTGCTTCTAAAACCTGACAGTTACCAGGTATCAGATATTTTTGTTGATACAAAGGGCCAAACCTGGATTTTTTCAAAATTCGGACTGTTTACGATAGAAGAGCCGGGAAAAAGCATAAAAAAATATTCGTCATCAGTAAATCCGTTGAATTTTTCTGGAAAAAAGCATTTGATATGGTCTGATTGCCAAACCGGAATTCATATTATTGATACACAAAAAAAGAATGTTTCGGTAATCGAACTTGAAAATGGGGAATATGCAGAATCTATTTTGGTTGACCGTCAGGATATTGTCTGGAGTGGTAATTATACCCTTTTCAGGGAAGATTTGGGTTTAAAAAGATTTATTAAAACTGATGTTAATTTCAAACATTTTCTTGTAAAAAACCATACTTCTGAAGATTACCTTGTATTTCCGGTTTTAAAAGACATTGAAAACAATATCTGGGTTGGAACACTAAATACGGACAGTTTTTTCATTTTTAGCCCGGAGGGGAAAATGAGGAAAATTTCATTCCGGAATGCATTAGGAAACAAAAAATTTGTCAATCCGCGCATACGTGCCATTACACAGGATACATCAGGCATTTGGTTTGGCGGAACTGAAAATCTTTTACTTTTTTACAGTTATAAATCACACAAATTCATTTTAAATGAATTAAAAGTCAAGGGTAAAAATTATTCCGATGAAAAAATTAATATCCGAAGCATAATAAAAGCAAATGGAAATTTGTATTTAAACGGAAGCAGTGGAATATACAGGTATGACATTGCAACAGGGCAAACTTTTCTTGATTTTAATTGTATTTCACTGCCAAGTTATTGCATGATAAATGACGGTAATGATGGATTTTGGGTAGGTACCCGGAATAATATTGTGCAACATTTAAATTCTGAATTTACTATTCTGGAAACTTATTCACTTGGAAGTGGAACATACAATGTTACAGGATTATGTTTAGGTGACAATAATGATTTGTGGGTAGCTGTAATGGGTGGCGGCCTTGTGCATCTCAATCCCGAATCAGGAGAATTTAAAACATATACAACGTCGGACGGGCTTTCGGACAATATCACACTCAATATTGTAAAAGACAGCAATGGCTGTTTGTGGATTTCAACGAATAAAGGAATTTCGATGTTTAATCCTGAATCGCTTTATTTTCGAAACTTTGATAAAACCAAAGGAATTCAAATTGAAGAGTTTAACTTGGATTCATATTTTCAGTCAGTTGAAGGAGAAATATTTTTTGGCGGAAATGGAGGCCTTCTTGGTTTTTACCCTGACAGTGTTTTAAGAAATTATAAAACAGAAGATAAATCGAAACTGGTAATAACCGATTTTAAAGTTTCGGGATTTAAAAAAATATTCGATGATGCTGTTTTTAATAAGGACACATTCTCACTCAAAAAAGGCGATGATAATTTTCAGCTCACCTTTGCTTGTTTAGATTTTAAAAACGCAGCTTCGGTTAAATATCGCTATTCACTGCTAAACAATAAAAGTAACTGGACAGTAACTGATTACCGAAACCGGAATATAAATTATTCAAATCTTAAACCAGGCAAATACCAATTTGTTATTCAGTCTTCAAATGAAACAGGAGAATGGGTAAATACCAAAAATTTATATATCGAGATTCCACCATTTTTTTATGAAACCATTTTATTCAAATTTTTTATTGTTATCGTGGTGATTTCGGTTTTGGCTGTTTTGTTTTTTCTGTATTTCAATCAAATAAGAATTAAGGAACAACAGAAACATAGCAAGTTAAAACTTGAAAGTCTGAGGGGACAAATGAACCCGCATTTTATCTTTAATTCGCTAAACTCAATTAATTACTTCATTTCGAATAACGATAAACTTTCAGCAAACCATTACATAGCCGATTTTTCAAGTCTTATTCGTTCTATATTGAATAATCTTTCCAACGAATATGTACCGTTTGAAGAAGAACATAAATCGCTGGTTGATTATTTGAAGTTGGAACATCTGCGGTTTGGCGACAAATTTGATTATGTAATAGATTCAAAAGAAATTGAATTCGATAAATACTTAATATTTCCGGGCATAGTTCAGCCATTTGTCGAAAATGCAATATGGCATGGCGTGCGTGGGCTTAAAACCAGGAAAGGATTTATTAAAGTGATATTTAAACCTGTTAATGCCGTATGTTTAAAATGCATTGTTGAAGATGACGGGATAGGCAGAAAAAAGGCAGAATTATACCGTAATGAGTTACCCGGTAAAAAATCGCTGGGTATAAGTATCGTTCTCGAAAGGCTGCTTATTGTAAGTAACATACGTAAAACGAATTACAGTGTAACAATCGAAGATTGTAAACCATTTGAAGCCGAAACAGGAACCAGGGTAATAATTAATTTACCGGCAAAAATAAATTGAAAATACAGGGAAATTCTTTGGTATTTATTCTTTATATTTGGTTAATTCAATCACTGTAAAGTAATGTTTGCCACAAATCTTAAAACCATTATTGTTGACGATGAAAGACCATCACGGGAAGCACTAGTCAATTATATTCACGAGTTTTGTCCTGATGTTGAGATTGTTGCTGAATGCGAATCTGTCGAAACTGCTTACAAGGCTATAATTAAACAAAAACCCCAATTATTGTTTCTGGATATTGAAATGCCGGTAGGCAGCGGATTCGATTTGTTGAATATGTTTAAAATAATTGACTTTAAAGTTATTTTTATTACTGCATTTTCGAATTATGCTGTAAATGCTTTCCGGTTCTCAGCTACCGATTTTCTTTTAAAACCGGTAAAAGTCTCAGAATTAAAGGAGGCTGTTGAAAAAGTCAAAAACGAGATTGGGTTAAAACAATCATTCTTAAATACCCGGGTTTTTGTCGAGAACCTGAATTTGAACAATCCGGCTGAAAAAAAGCTTGTAATTCCTAACTCTCAAGGATTTAAGATTTTAAAGCCTGAAGACATAATTTTTTGCGAGGCCAATGGATATTGCACCCATTTATACTTAAACAAAAGAACTAAAATTACAAGTTCATACAATCTTAAATTTTTTGAAGAAAACTTACCCAATGACTATTTTTTCAGGGTTCATCGTTCTTATATCATAAATATTAATCATGTTACTGCATATTCCAACACGGGCGAGATTATTCTTACAGGAGATTTAAAATGCGCCCTTGGTGAATCATATAAAAAAGCTTTTTTTTCGCTTTTTAAAGACACCAGATTTTCTTTCCTGTTTTCGAATATTAAATGCCGGTTATAAAAAGGTTTGACTTAAAAAATTGTTTGTTGGATATGTTTTGGGGTCTGTTGGATAAAAGCTATGGTTAATTGGATTTGCTTTGATAACTAATTAACTCGCAGTAAATTTCGCTATAATGAATTTGGTATTGAAAAAAATTAAATACCAGAAACATTTTGAAATGAACCAGAATTCAACATTAACCAAAATTAATAGCCTAATGAAAAATATACCTGTATTTCCTCAAGTAAATCTGTACAATTTCATGAAAACGTTTCAAATCAGCTAATTCAGAAATGTTTTAATATTTCTCAAAAATTAGTTAAACCAGGAAACTTAAAGCATCATGAAATCAAACATTTACATAAAAGTTTTTTGCCGAATAATCATTATTATAGTTATTCTGCTGATAATAAGTTGTGACAAAAGCGAGAGTGAAGCTACATCTGGATACATAACTTACAATGGTGTAAAATCCGACCTTATTAAAGGATTGGTGTCCGATTATTATGGTTACGACAACTATTACGAAAAGTACGAGAACACTATACTGCTTTTTTCCGAAGGCTTTAACCTCAAACGAAATACAGAGACTGACCACTATGAAGGCAGCGGGGCAGGTTATATTATTTGGATAGACATTTTATCAAAAGCCTCAAAAGTAATCGCCCAGGGCGATTTTACAGATGACCCCGGATGATGAGATTAACGGGATGGTTACTCTTGTAACACTGAACAAAATGGTAGAACTCTCAACCGGTGAAGGTATTGAATTTGATGTTTATGATATTGAGATATCGATAAACAAAACCCAAAATGGCTACAAAATCGACTTTACCGGAACTGTTGAAAACGGCAAAACCGTTTCGGGCCATTTTGAAGGAGAACTTGAAGTGGACTAATAAATAACTCTTATCATGAAAAATATCTATACTCTTATTTTTTGTTGTTTCTTTTTTTTCAGTCTCAATGGGCAGACAATGAAATTATTTCCAGCAATAAACAAGTCCGGTAAGATTTGTGAAGCATCTGTCAACCTAAAGAATAAATATCACAACATTTTAATAAACCCAGAAAGATATCATCAAAATAAACAAAGTATTAAATCCCACTCATTTCTGAAAAGTTCAGAGAATAAAATTGAAAAGCTTGACAGTATGATATATCTTGAATTTGATGAAAATACAAATGAATGGCAGAAAAGTGGGAAGGAAGAATTTTATTTTGATAGTAATGGAAATAATATAACAAATATCGAATTCGAATGGAACGATGATTTGAATAATTGGGTTGAGGATTCTAGGGAAGAATTTTCGTATGAAAATAACCCAATTGCTCACACTGAACTTTATATCAATTATCCTGCTTCCAACAGAAAAGAAGAATTTTTTAAGAATAATTCAAATAAAGATACCTTAATAATTTGGTACAACTGGGATGAAGAAAATAATAAATGGAAGGAGAATGAAAGAGAAAGGTTGAGTTACGATATTATAGGAAACTGTATATCTGAAGTATATTATTGGTGGAATGAAGATTATAATGATTGGTCAATAAGTAAAAACGAATACATATTTTCTGAATATAACAATTTACAAACTGAGACTAGTTATTATTTTGATGGATATTCATGGATTGGTAACCATAAAACTATTTTTGAATACCAAAACAATCTTGATTTATTATTCTCAACTTGGTATTCTTTTTCTGATGGGGAATGGATAGCGGAAGGTAAGGCTGAATATTACAAAGGTGTTAACTCCAAAGATTCTATAACTTATTATTATGATAAGAACATAAATACCGGGCAGCTGGAATTTAATTCAAAGTGGACTTATGATTACAATGAAAACAATTCTCTAATATCAGAGACTGGCTATGATTGGCTGGATGCTGAACAAAAATGGGTTAATTCCTGGCAGGAGGATTATGCCTATGATGAATATGGGAATATGCTAACTATAACATATTACCGAAGAGAAGAAATAATTGACCATGAAGAAATAACATATGACACACAGGTGTCATTTGAGGATGTAATTCTGCCAAATAATTGGTTCGGTAGTTCTTATGATAATACAGAACACTACAAATCGAAAATAATAAGTATGACCTATTCTGAAATTGAAGGGGATGTATATAAGGCATACGCCAAATCCATTCCATATTATTCCGAACTTCCTGCTACTGGAATTGCCAAAATTAAACCACAGAATAATCAATTCTATCCAAACCCCGCGTCTGAATATATTATCTTAAATTCAGATACCCCTGTTGAAATAATCAAAATTTTCGATTTTGGTGGAAAGAAACTTCTGGAAGAATATTTTCCATCTCAATCGAAAATAAACATAAGCTATCTTGAAAGTGGTTTTTACCTTGTAAGAATTAAAAGTTCAAGCGATGAAATTTATACCGGTAAGCTGATTAAAAAATAATCAAATAAACTATGAAATATGAAAATATTAAAATTATTGTTATTCAATTCATTTATTGTGCTAACCCAAATAACTCATGCACAATTAATAAAGCAGGATGTTATTGCGTCAGGCGGCGACTATTTTATAACATCATCCAATTCACTGAGTTGGACTCTCGGCGAATGTGTTACCGAATCATTTGGTTCTACGGCAAATATTTTAACACAGGGGTTTCAGCAAAGTACTTATGTTATAACGGCAATTGATGAAAATGATAATGCGGAAATCAGGATAAATGTTTATCCCAATCCTGTAAACGACCACCTTAATATTTCTCTTGAAAAAGAAGTTACTAAAGAATTTAAAATTGAACTGTCAGATGTAAGGGGAAACTTATTGCATAACCGGATATGCTTTGACAAATCAACTGAACTGGAAATGTCAAACTATCCTTCCGGTGTTTATCTTCTTAAAATTTCAGGCGAAAACCAAATCCTCAAAACTTTTAAAATTCAGAAAATCAATTAAAAATAAACCGACATGAAAAAATCAATCTTAACCATTATTGTGTCTGTTATATCTTCGCTTGTGCTTTTTGCTCAGGCGCCCGAAATGTTTAAATACCAGACTGTAGTCCGAAACAATTCAGGAGATATAGTTAAAAACCAGAATGTTGCCCTACGGGTTTCAATCGTGCAGGGAAACGAAAATGGCACAGCAGTTTATTCCGAAACTCACCATAAAGCAACCAATGAATTTGGGTTGCTGAACCTTGAAATCGGTGACGGGACAGTAAATTCAGGTTCTTTTTCTGAAATCGATTGGTCAGAAGGGCCGTTTTTTGTTTCCGTTGAATTAGACCCAAACAACGGGAACAATTTTGTTTTTATGGGGACAAGCCAGTTACTCAGCGTACCTTTTGCCTTGCATGCAAATACCGCGGAAGAATTGAATCTTTCCACTGCTCCAAAAAATGGCGATATTCTTTTCTTTAACAACAGCAAATGGAATATTTTAAATAAAGGAACAGAAGGGCAGGTTTTAAAAATAAACAGCGGGTTACCTGTCTGGCACCCCGCTGATTTACCGGTTTTGCCAATGGTAACAACAAATACAGTTACCGAAATCGTGCAAACCTCTGCTGTTTGTGGCGGACTGGCTTTTGCCACCGGTAATACCGAAATTATTGCTCGGGGGGTTTGCTGGGGCACAAACCAAAACCCAACAGTTGATAACAATAAAACCACAGATGGTACAGGGCTCGGAACATTTACAAGCAACCTTACCGGATTAACAGCAGGGACAACCTATTATGCCCGTGCCTATGCAACCAACAGTTCCGGCACTACATACGGAAACCAGGTGAGTTTTAAAACGGTGCTCACTGTTATTTTCCCAACAGTTACCACTTCTGCTCCAATTAATCTGACGTCATCAACTGCAACAGGTGGGGGTAATGTTACTGAAACCGGCGGCGCTGAAGTGGTAGCCCGCGGCGTTTGCTGGAGCAAAAACCAAAACCCGACCATTGCCGACGGCAAAAGTGAGGAAGGGACTGGCACAGGAGTGTTTTCGTGCCCAATAACCGGCCTTGAACCGGGAGTTACCTATTATGCCCGCGCTTTTGCAACCAACAGCGCCGGAACAGGTTATGGAAGTCAGAGTTCATTTATTACTCAAAAAACTATCCCCACGGTTGTTACCAAAACGCCAGCCAGTATTTCTCCCATGGGGGCTGTATCGGGCGGAACTATTACAATTCCCGGTGGCGGGACGATTACCGATAAGGGTATATGTTGGGGAGAAACAGAAAATCCATCGGTTAACGACAACAAAGCTTCTTATGGAACAGGATCCGATGCTTTTAATGGTGCAATAAATATGCTTAAACCAAATACCACTTGCTATGTGCGTGCGTATGCAGTAAATGAAATTGGCATTGCCTATGGCGACCAAAAATCGTTTACAACCACTGATGCTTTCTATGATGGCTTTGAAACAGGTTTTAGCGGTAATACAGGAGGTTGGGGGATAATAAGCAATAATGCTATTGAGGGGGCTTATTGTTTATTCAGTAGCATTAACAATTCAGAAGCAAGTTTAATTAAAACTGTTGTCAAATCCGGGCAGGTCAGTTTCTATGTGAAAGGGGGCGGCAGTGCAAGAATTGATTTTTATATCGACGATGAATTGCAAGGTTCGTTTCAAAACACTTTCTGGGGCTTGCAGAGCTATCCAATTTCTTCTGGACAACATACTTTAAAATGGAAACTGGCAACCTGGTGTTGCGGCAGTACAGCAGCATGGATTGATTTTATTGTGATGCCGAAATGACAAGTAAATGAAAATTTAACCAAATATTACAGCGTAACTGAAAAGCTTTACGAGTAGGGAAACTTCAAAAAAACCAAAAATCATGAAAAAGACTAATGTTTTTAAAATTGCTACATTCTTTTTATTCCTTTTACTGACTATCTCAAATGGCATGTCGCAGACATTTGGTGTAAAAGGAGGGTTAAACCTGTCGAATATGCTGTTAAAAGACGAAGACGGGGATTATTTCGATGATACAAAAATGTTGCCCGGTTTTCATGCCGGTATTTTTGCCAATATTCCGATATCAGGCTCCATTTCTTTTGAACCCGGGTTGCTGCTTTCAACCAAAGGTCTAAAAGTTGAGGAAGAAGATGATGATGATTTTGAGGCTTCAATGAAACTAAACACTTTTTATGCAGATGTGCCATTAACACTAAAATATACTTATATTCTGGAAGACTTAAAAATTTATGGTGCGGCCGGGCCGTATGTCGGGATTGGTATTTCAGGAAAGTCAAAATCAACTTATACTTATAATGGAGAATCAGAGTCAGAGGAGGAAACGATTGAATGGGGTTCAGATGAAGACAAAGACGACCTGAAACGTCTTGACTTCGGGCTTACTTTTGGCGCAGGAATCTCGAAAGGTTCCATCCTGGCCGGAATTTCTTATGACCTGGGCCTTGCAAATATTTCACCTTACACTGAAGACGGGACAAAAAACAGTAACCGTGTTTTCAGAATATCAATCGGGTATATTTTTCCAGCTGGCAAAAAATGATTACAGACACCTCTTTTTAATAAAAAATTATGAAAGCAAACTTTGGTTTAGCCTTTATTTTATTTCTTCTTTTTAGCTGTTCCGATGACAACAAAGATGTTGAAACAAAAATCATCGACGGCTATAAGTTGACAAAAAACGAGATCTGGAGCGGAGAAATACAATTAAGGGGCGATATTGAAATTCCCGAAGGAATTACTTTGACCATTTTGGCGGGAACAAAAATTTACATTGCTACCGAAGGACTTGTTTATGATGATGGATTTGAAGACAGGTTTGTAGACATATTTGTACATGGAAAACTGATAATTAATGGAACCCCGGGTAGCATTATTGAAATAAAGTCTGATTCAGCAGAACCTGGTAATGAGGATTGGTGGGGAATAGGTGTTTCCTCAGACGGCGAAATAAAAATGGAATATTGTCGTATAAGCGATTCTTATTACGGTGTATTTATTTTTTCAGGAGATCATAGTAGTAGCCAGTTTAATAATTGTCTCTTTAGTAATGTGCATTCATCAATAATAGATATGGGAGAAAACAATTTGGTTTTTAATCATTCTTCCTTTATTGGCGATGATTATGGATATGATCTTTGGGGGTCAGATAAAACAGCAACTATCGAATATTGTGAATTTGAAAATATTTCGATGTTCGATGTTGAATTATCAAATTAATCCGAAAATACAAATAACTCATTCATTGATGTTTCAAATACAAATTTTTCCTCGGATTCATGGAAAAATATAAATTGGAGTAGTGATGGAAAAGTTACCAACTCTACAGTAAAAGTTACCAATAGCTATGGTAATTTAAAATACCCTGATTCAGAATATGGAAATAATGTAGTTATTCAAAATATGTCTTCAGGTTCAGTCTCAGGCGCCGGATGCGGTTTTACAACTGGCCTTAAACTTGGAAAAATTGTGGCTATCAATAAGTCAAACAATATTGATGAAGTTATTAAGCACAAGGAAGAAATAATGCAGGTCTTGAAAAAATATCAACAAAGAAATGAAACAAATTAACCCTGATAAAATGAATCGGAAACTTATCATTCCGGTTATACTTTCTTTCTTAATTTTTGTAGCTGTAAGTTGCAATAAAGAAGAAACGATAATAAATCCGGTTTTCAATAATGTCCTTGTCATGTATATAAATAATAACTCTGCAGTAATCGAAGGAGGATATGTTTCGAACTATGGGAATACTGAAAGAATCGGCCGTGGCATTTGCTGGAGCGAAGGCAAGGTTCCAACAACAGACGATAATGTAATAAATAATGAGCCTTATGAGGACCATTTTGTTTATGTTCTATCTGGTTTAAGTTCAGGAAAAAACTATAAAGCATGTTTGTTTATTACAAGTAAAGCAGGCACAGGATATGGGAAGGTAATTGAATTTACTGTACCTGAAATGGTAACAGATATTGATGGAAATACCTATAAAACAGTAACAATTGGAACGCAAACCTGGATGGCTGAAAACCTAAGTACATCCAAATATCGGAATGGAATAGCAATTCCTAATGTAACAAATAATACTACCTGGGTGGAATCAACTGAAGCAGCTTACTGCAACTATAATAATGATGCAAGCAATTCGCTAAAATATGGCAGGTTATATAACTGGTATGCCGCAAGCGACAGCAGAAATTTAGCTCCCGCCGGCTGGCATGTTCCTTCAAATGAAGAATGGGAAATATTACATGATTACATTTCAGATAACTATGGATATTCTTCTGAATATAATGGGATTGGCGGGTATAACGGTAAAACATTGGCGTCTTCTTCGGGTTGGGAATTAAGTGATGAAGAATATACAGTTGGTTATAGTCAGAATTATAATAATACAAGTGGTTTTTGCGCCTTACCGGGAGGTTACAGAGGAGGTGGTACTGGTACATTTGATGGAATAAATCGTGGCAGTGATTGGTGGTCATCGACGCAAAGTACCTGGAGATCATATTGGGCTTATGGTCAATCGCTTTGGTATAATAGTCATTATATGTTACAGTTTGACGGAAGTAAGGAAATTGGAGCATATATAAGATGTGTTAGAGATAAATAGATATTATCGTCAAATTCAAGGAGATATTTATTATGAACTTTATTCCCGCGCGATTTATAGTGTAATCAAGCTGTAACAGGGCAAGCAAATTAGGTATGATTGTGACGTTAGCAAAATTAATTAATTGTTGATTATGAATAACTACTCCGGCTTGGAAAGGTTTCACAGTAATTTAGCAATGGTAATTAATACCAGGAATACCCGCAAAATCCAAAACGGAATATATTATTGGAAAATTGCTGAAACAAAACTTACCAGTGTTTATTTTTATGTTGATGAGGAGGGACATTATGCAGGACGTGATCCACATTTTGAAACCACATGGTTCTGGAAAGAGCAGAAATACCGAAAACCATCCCGGCACAGAATGTTTATTTACAATTTGAAAAAGAAATTGTCAGGGAAAGAGGATTATTGCTATATCTATTAACGTTTTCTAACCCACAAAAAAAAGCTGCCCGAAGACAGCTTTTTTTGT
>Ga0116152_10002252_pt1 | contig 15735 bp, 11 predicted proteins | sample AD_UKC119_MetaG_FD_89894 | JGI IMG/M metagenome (GOLD analysis project Ga0116152, IMG submission 89894) | Active sludge microbial communities of municipal wastewater-treating anaerobic digesters from Hong Kong - AD_UKC119_MetaG | ecosystem: Engineered > Bioreactor > Anaerobic > Digestate... | reverse complement strand
GAATTCAGTAGTGGCGGTACATATTTCTTTTACGGAATTATGAGTATTCTTTCACTCGTATTTGTTTGGAAAATGGTTCCTGAAACAAAGAATAAAACCCTGGAAGAAATGGAATTTCTCTGGGAAAAGTAGTAGTTTAGTTTGAATACTGTCAAATCGCCGGTCTTTGAATTTATCAATATTCATGACTGGCGATTTTCGTTTTCTCTATTCAAAATGAATCATTGCTTTGATGACACCATCTTTATAACCTTCCACCATATCGAATACGCTTGCCGTTTCTTCAAGTGAAAAACTGTGAGTAACCATCTTTTCCACCTCCACCTTGCCAGAACGAACAAGCTCAATCGCCTCCTCAACACAATGATTCTGACGCCGGACATTGATCACAGTAATTTCTTTTCGCCGCATCAGATCCATGTTAAAAATATATTGAGCGTCAGCAGGAATGCCAACCAATACCAATTTACCACCGGGTTTCAAAATGTTTAGTGCATTGTCTACTGCCTTCTGATCGCCACTGGCCTCAAATACAACATCTAGCAAAAGTTCTTCTTTTTTTTGCACACTCGTTTCTACTTCTTCCTTATCAGGATTGATCGTATATTTTGCTCCTATTTCTTCAGCTTTTTTCAATCGATAATCCAAAGGTTCGATTATACCAACATTACTGATTCCTTCTGCCAATAATTTCATCAGAATACTTAATCCAATCGGGCCGGCACCAAAAATAGCTACGGCCATAGTCTTCTCTTTAATATCGGATAAATTCACTGCATAAACACCAATACTAAGCGGTTCGATTAAAGCAGACTGAACCGGATTTAATTCTCCGGTGACAGGAAAACAAGTAAATTCTGGCATAACAATGTAATCACTCAAACAACCTTCTAACTGTCCGGGACACCCCAAAAACCGATTATTACGGCATGTGTGTGGCCGGCCGGCCAAACATTGATCGCACTTACCGCAATGAACAGAAGGATCGACAACAACCAGATCGCCCACCTTTACACGGGTAACTTCGCTGCCAACATTGACGATAACTCCCGACATTTCATGCCCTACAGCGAAAGGGTACTCAACAACCTGGCTACCAATTTTTCCTTCGGAGTAATAATGAATATCTGATCCGCACACTCCGATTTCTGCCAGTTTAATCTTTACATCGGTACCAAACTGAAGTTGTGGCTCAACTACTTCAACCATTTCCATCTGTTTAATTCCTGTAAGTACCACTTTTCTCATATGTACTATTTTTTAATCTAAGATATTTATTTTGACAAAAAGATTTTTTTAATGTACCTGACAAACTCGATTTGATTTTTATGACTTTTATCATATTTCTCACAATTCCTCGTTTTAAAACATTTTTATACGAAATTCAAAAAAAACAAGAATTTTATACAACATGTTGTGTTTTTCATTCAGCCTATGAACCAGACTTTTATCACCAGGCAGCTTCAAACGATTAACAAATATTAATTAATTTTTAAAAATATTTAACTTATAATTTAATTTTATACTATCTTAGCGTTGCCTTAATAAAAATGAATTAGAGACTTATTAAAACTACCTTTTCTCTATTAGACCAATAAGTTTTCTGATCTAACTAAACTAGACTATGAACAATCGGGTTATCGAACTAAAGGGTAACCCGCTTTTTTTTATTCACTTTCGATCTTTCTCAGATTATTTTGAAACCGGAAATAAAAGAGAATCCCTGCAATTGCAAGCCCTACTACATATCCATACCAAACTCCTTGTGCTCCTATTCCGAATACAAAAGCCAAAATATAACTGGAAGGAAGCCCGATAAGTAAATAGGCAATAAATGCAATAAACATTGGCACCGTTACATCAGCCATTCCCCGCAGTGTACTTTGCATTACCACCTGCAAGCCATCAAAAAACTGAAAAATAGCAGCTATAATAAGCAATGATGCTGCAATCTCCACTACGGCCGGATCGGTAGTAAAAAGCAATGGTAGTATTTTTCTTGCCACAATAAATACGATAGCCGCAATCGACATAAAACCTAAAACCAGGTGCGTAGATGCCAAAGCGGCCATCCGCATTGAAACATAGTCGCGTATACCTATTTGATGACTAACGCGAATGGTATTCGCCTGTGATACGCCCAGAGAAATCATATAAGTGAAAGAAGCCATTCCGATAGCAACCTGGTGTGCCGCCAGGGTTACATCCCCCAGCCATCCCATCATTACAGCACCCACAGCAAAAGCAGTGACTTCAACGATTAATTGAAAGCCAATTGGAATACCGATCTTCAGTAAACGGATTATGCTTTCGAAACGAAGTATTTCTTTATTGGCTTTAATAAAATAATCAAGGTATTTCCTGTTCCAGATAATGTAGCCGGCAAACATTAATGGCATGAGGATTCTTGAAGTCAGAGTTCCAATACCGGCACCAATCAATCCGAGTTCAGGAAAACCAAATTTCCCGAAAATAAAAATATAGTTCACTATCACGTTTACCACATTCGCGGTTAGTGTAATATGCATCGCCATTTTAGTATTTCCAATCCCTTCAAAGAATTGTTTGAAAGAAAAGAACAACATAAAAGGCATATATGAAAATCCCAACAACACATAGTAAGGTTGTGCCAATTGGAGTACGTCTTCGGGTTGCCCCATAAACGGAAGAAGAAAATAAACTCCAAACATGAGCAGGGATAAAAACACAGCGGCAACCAAATGTGAGAAAACACCGTTTTTGAGCCATTCAATTGTTTTATGATTGTCCTTCTTCCCAAATGCGGTCCCAACCAGTGGAGTTAATCCCATTGTAACTCCCATGCCAAAAACCATCCCGATCATAAAAACGCTATTCGCAAATGCAGCTGCAGCCAATTCTGTAGTTCCAACATGACCGACCATCATATTATCGACCAGTGAGACTGATACCTGCCCCATTTGGGATAGCACAACAGGAAAAGCCAAATGAAGATTTCGTTTATAAAATGGTATGTATTGTTTTACAGTCAAAAAATCATGAATTTACTTCACAACTAAATTACAGTTGTATTACAGATAAAATGAGGGGCAAAGATACGTTTTTCGATTACAGCGAGAACCAGTAGCTAATCTTAATCATAAAAGCATTCTGAGAATTGAGTTTATCAAATAAATTTAATTTACTGATTTCCTTTAAGCTTTTTAAAACTGAACCATTATAAGTTTCCTCGTAACTCGAGTGGTTATGTGTCCAGACAAGATAAATGGTAGAACCTGTTTTATACTCCCAACGTGCCACAAAATTCGACCTGAATTCCTGAAAGTTGAAGTCGAAATTGTAATCAGCAAAATCATGATACACATTTCCTGCACCATCTACAAGAAGTCCATTATCCTGAATTAATGTCTCAAAACGATCATTTAAATTTAATGCTTTTGAATCGGCTACCCGACGATAATCTAAATACTGGCCTGATGAAACATAAGGACTTCCGTAATATTGAAGCGAGAATTCAGGTGTAATGAAAAACTCTGCCCGTAAAGTGGTGTAAAGCGTCTTACGGTCGAGTAATCCAACCAGGTATTCCTTTTTATCATCAATTCTTGAGTATCTCAAATACTGATTATTGTCTTTTTCGAGAGAGTAGACCGACTGTGACGAGAGTGTAAAACGATTACCCACTCTCCAATATAATATGAATGAATAGGTATTCTCTCTGTTTATTTTATTATCGCTTCGAATAAAAGTACCTGTCACACCCGCCAATAAATCCTTTTGTGAATTGGTTCGTATACCGATATCAAATTTATTTTCAGGATCTAAACGTAAGGAAGGACCACCACGCAAAACACGGGTGTCAATATTTCGAAATGTTCTTTTAGCTGACAAATCAGTTTGCCAGAAATTTTTGTATTTAAATGTTGAGTAAAAATACAGATCATCTTTCAGGTTCTCTCCCCCATAACTCCAAGTATGACCTTGTCGCAAACGCATCCGATAGCTCAATAATATGCCTTTAGGTTTGTTAACTCTGTATTCTACATTCACTTTTTCATCTACATAATCAGCCTGGCGCAAATACCCTAAGTCATTCAACTCAACTCCGGGCGATCGCCACTCAAGATTCCCGTCAACCCTGAATTTACCGCTTCGTTTACCTCCACTGAGATCTCCTCCCCAACCACTCAATTGGGTCAGATTAGGATTATATTCAAGGTAAGCTGCATCTTCGCGTTGATAGTAGTGCCGTGAGTTTAGTTGTAACCGGGAAATGGCTGTTTCGCTTCCGTTAACATTTGAGTAGAAACTTTTACCGGTTATAAAATATTTCCGGTTTTGCCAGTTGTGTTCAAAATCGAAACCTCCAACCAACGAATTGTCGGGTAAGATTTCAAGGTTCTCATCTTTAATATTTCGGATAGTAGAAGTAACCATTCCTCCAATAACCGTATTACCATGGTTAAAATCCTGCTTTATCCGACCAATGGTATAATTTGTAAAAGGCTCGGCGGCAATTGTTTCTTTTACATCACCATTTTGAATAATGGCATTTTCACTTGCTGTTATACTGTTTAAAAATCCTAAAGAAAAACCTTTTTTGTTTTTTCCAGTGAGCTTCAGTGCATTTATAATGGACGTATTATCGGGTACGTTGAGTGATTCTCCGGCAGCTTCATCAATCGAAGGAACGTAACTTGGAGCATGCCCAATTCTTCGGGAGTAATACAACATATCATTTCCAGAGCTGTACTCCATGATGTTATTTCCTTCAAGAAAAAAAGGTCTTTTTTCATCGTAAAAAACTTCGTACGAAGTCAGATTCAATTCAGAAGGATCTGCTTCCACCTGCCCAAAATCGGGGTTAAAAGTATAATCCAGTGTAAAGTCGGAAGTGACTCCAATCTTGCCATCAACTCCAAAACCAAAACGCTGATTATCATAAGAATCAGGAACATATCGTGCCTTGCCGTATGGCATGATCTCAAAATTTCTTTTGTTCGAAATATCTTTAATCCCACGCAGTTCACCAAAAATATATACCATGGCTGGCGCATCGACAGGTATTAATTTCCATTGGCTTTCTTCGGATAAACGATAAATGTATCGCCAGATATGCAGGCCCCAAACATGTTCCTCCGTATTGGCAAACCGGATTTGTGTAAACGGAATTCTCATCTCGGCATACCAGGCGGAATCACCGATTGAGGTCTTTCCATCCCAGACTGCATTCCAGTTCAAATCCCAACCATATTCTCCCAAATGCATCAAATCGACTTTCTGACCGGCCGAAGTTAAATTGAATTCAAAGGCAGTTTGTTTATCGTGATAGGTATCCAAAGCAATGCCGGCTATGTCTCCAACGCTATAATCATCACGGGGGCCCAACAGAGGGCTCATCTTTTCAGGCTCATTATCGTGAGCAATAATACCTACGTACAAGTATTTATCGTCGTACAGAATTTTAATCTCGGTTTGCTGCGATGGCGGCTGTGCCTGATTCGGTTGTTGCTGAATGAAGTCACCATCCCAGGTTCCCACTGTTTTCCAGCAATCATCGTCGAGGTGTCCATCAATTTTTGGAGCAGACGTTGTCCGCGATGCATAATATACTCGTTTTATACTGGCATAATGGTTTACAAGCGAATCATCTGAAAGTGTGTAGTTTAAATCTTGTGCTGACAAGGTATTCAGAAACAATACAAGTAGAAACAGAGTGCTAACAAAAGTTCGATTCATGGTTGGTCTTTATTCTTTCGCAAAAATAATCCAGTTTGTTAATTAACAAAATTAATATGTCCAAAAATTCATTTTTAGACCAAAATCGCAAGAAGTTCAATTTCGTAAAGTTGAAAAAGCCAACATTTTAGTGAATTTACAATTATTAACACAAATGAATTTGAGGTTTTAATGGCATGAGATATTTTTCGGGTCGTATTTTTGCGCCGTTAAACTTTTTTTTGGAAACTGAGTTATATTAACCAGAATTGCGACAGCTTAACATTTGAATTGAATTTATGAATAAAATCAAAAAGATTCTGATTGCAAACCGGGGAGAGATTGCGATTAGGGTAATGCGAACATGCCGCGAACTAGACATTGAAACCGTGGCCATTTATTCGGAGGCAGACAGAACCTCACTCCATGTGCGCTATGCACACGAAGCCTATTACGTTGGCAAAGCTCCTTCCTCAGAAAGCTACCTGAACATTGATAAAATAATAGAAATTGCAAAACGCAGTAATGCAGATGCCATTCATCCCGGGTATGGATTCTTATCCGAAAATGCCAAATTTGCGCGTAGGTGTGCTGAAGAAGGTATCATTTTCATTGGGCCATCGCCTGAAGTGATTGTTCAAATGGGTGATAAGATTCAGGCACGGGAATCAATGATGGCTGCGGGTATTCCGGTTGTTCCGGGAACAGAAGGCGAAATAAAATCGGAAGATGAAGCTCTGGAGATTATCCGTGAAATTGGATTACCGGTAATGATAAAAGCTTCTGCCGGAGGTGGTGGAAAGGGTATGCGTTTGGTAAAAAACGAAGCCGATATTATTTCATCGGTGCGGGCAGCACGGTCTGAAGCTAAAGCTGCCTTTGGTGATGATGCTGTTTATATTGAAAAGTACATTACCTCTCCACATCATATCGAATTTCAGATTTTAGGAGACCAACACGGAAATGTAGTTCATTTGTTTGAACGTGAATGTTCTGTACAGCGCCGTCATCAGAAAATGATTGAAGAAACACCGTCACCACTGATGACACCCGAACTTAGGGAAACAATGGGGAAAGCGGCTGTTGAAGCCGCGCAAGCTGTTAATTATGTTGGTGCCGGCACCATCGAATTTCTGGTTGACAATAACCTGAACTACTATTTTCTTGAGATGAATACACGTTTGCAGGTAGAACATCCGATTACCGAACGTGTAACCGGAATTGACCTGGTAAAACAACAGATTTTTGTTGCAGAAGGCAAGGAACTGGAGTTCAGACAAGATGAGTTAAAACAGCGTGGACATGCTATTGAATGTCGTGTTTATGCTGAAGATCCTGACAATAATTTCATGCCAAGTGCAGGAAAAGTGTATAAGATTTCTAATCCGCTTGGATTGGGAGTCCGTACCGACGGATATGTTTACGAAGGTTACGAAATTCCGATTTATTACGACCCGATGATCTCCAAACTGATTGTTTGGGGAAAAACACGTGACGAAGCAATCGCCAGAATGCGACGTGCACTTTATGAATACAAAATTACCGGGGTAAAAACGTCGATCAAAATGCTGGAAAGGGTGATGAACAATGAAAATTTCATTTCAGGAAATTACGATACGCATTTTATCGAAAAAAACCAGGAACAGTTAATGACTAAAGGTTCAAGTGTTGATCCGGAAGATATGGTAATTATTGCTGCTTTTATTGATTATCTCGATAAAATCTCGATTCCCTCTACCAACAACAAGGAATTCGTTTGTGCACAGAGTCGTTGGAAAAAAACACCTTACATAAACCATTTTTAAGAGAAGATTATGCCAGTTGAAATAAAAATAGGAGATCGCGTTGCCTGGGTTAACCTGTTGAAACAGGAAGGGAATATGCTAGCCATTGAAGTGGATGGTAAAAAATACGAGGTTGACCTGATGCATACTGCTGATGGTACTTTCTCGATTATTGAAAACGGCCACTCTTATAATATTGAACTCGTTCCAAAAGATGGACCTAAAAAATACACCGCTTATACCTTGTACGAAACTTTTGAAGTTGAAGTAATTGATGCAGAAGCACGTTATCTGCAAAACCGAAATGCAGGAGGAGCAGGTGCTGCTGAAAGTAAAATTTCATCGCCTATGCCAGGGAAAGTAGTCAAAGTACTGGTAACAGAAGGCGACCCTGTTCAGGCGGGCCAAACGATTGTTATCATTTCTGCCATGAAAATGGAAAGTGAGTATAAGGCTCCAAAAGATGGAATTGTAAAAAAAGTGTATGTAAAAAACGAGGAAACCGTTGACGGTAACCAGGTATTAATTGAATTAGAGTAAAAGCTAGATAGAATGGAATTAAAAGCAAAATACGAACAACTGGAAGCCATGAATGCGCAAGCAGAACTTGGCGGAGGTGAAGATCGGATTGAGAAACAACACGCTGCAGGTAAAAAAACTGCCCGTGAACGAATTCTGGCCCTTTTGGATCACGGAACATTTACAGAAATAGACAAGCTAATGACGCACCGGAATTACGATTTTGGTATGGAATCTAAAAAATTTCTGGGCGATGGTCTTATTTCTGGTTACGGAAAAGTAAATGGTAGACTCGTATATGTTTTTGCACAAGATTTCACCGTTTTCGGAGGATCGCTAAGTCGTGCCAATGCAGATAAAATTGTAAAAATTCAACAGCTAGCTCTGAAAATGGGTGCTCCCTTAGTTGGATTAAACGATTCGGGTGGTGCCCGTATTCAGGAGGGGGTGGAAAGTTTAGCCGGATATGCAGACATTTTCTATAATAATGTAATGTCTTCAGGTGTTATTCCTCAGATCTCAGCAATTTTAGGACCTTGTGCCGGTGGCGCTGTTTACTCCCCTGCCCTCACCGATTTTATTTTCATGGTGAACGAGAAAAGTCACATGTTTGTAACCGGCCCTGAAGTAATAAAAACAGTTACCCACGAAGATGTTAGTAAAGAAGATTTGGGTGGTGCACATACACACAGCAGCAAAAGCGGGGTGGCACATTTCACCGGTGTTGATGAAGATCAGACTATAATGATGGTACGTGAATTACTGAGTTTCCTGCCTTCAAACAATCTGGAAGATGCACCTATCAAACCCACTATTGATCCAAGCGACAGGGTAGATGAAAAATTACAGGAAGTAGTTCCGGCAGATCCGAACAAGCCCTACGATATGCACGATATCATCCAAACAGTAATTGATAACAAGCACTTTTTAGAGGTACAACCTCATTATGCACAAAATATTATTGTTGGTTTTGCACGTTTTGCAGGTAAACCCGTTGGTATTGTCGCCAATCAACCCGGTCATCTCGCTGGTGTGCTGGATATCAATTCATCCGTTAAAGCAGCCCGCTTTGTCCGCTTTTGCGATGCATTTAATCTACCACTGGTAACTTTTGTTGATGTACCCGGATTCCTGCCGGGAACCAACCAGGAATTTGGCGGCATTATTAAACACGGGGCAAAATTACTGTACGCTTTCTCTGAAGCTACTGTTCCGAAAATAACACTTATTACCCGAAAGGCTTATGGAGGTGCTTATGATGTGATGTCGAGCAAACATATCGGGGCAGATGTAAACCTGGCTTATCCAACTGCTGAAATTGCAGTTATGGGGCCGGAAGGAGCTATCAATATCATTCACCGCAATGGGTTGAGCGTTGAAGAAAAAGCTGCTGCAGTTCAGGAATACCGTGATAAATTTGCCAATCCATACAAAGCTGCATCACTGGGATATATTGATGAAATCATTCAGCCAAAATATACACGGATGAAGATCATTGATGCATTGGATATGACTCAAAACAAACGAAAATCAAATCCTCCCAGAAAGCACGGAAATATTCCTTTATAAAATTCAAATCCATACTTAGGAAATGATACATTGAAAAAACGGGTGAATGTCAGAAATGAACTTCACCCGTTTTCATTCATAATAAATCTTTCCACCTGTCGGTTGGGAAATCGTCTAAAAAAAGATACTTTAGGGCTCCAGAAAAACTTTTTCAATTCTTATGAAAATCCTAAAGCTGAAGCTTCACTGGCAAATTCTTATCGCACTTTTCCTCGCCGTACTTTTTGGTTATTATGTTCCACACGGAATACATTACACATCGTGGATGGGTGACATCTTTCTTACCGCATTAAAGATGGTCATTGTTCCTTTAATTCTTAGTTCAATCATTTCGGGAGTAACCAGCATGGGAAGCGGGAAAAACCTGGGAAGACTTGGTGGTAAAACGCTGCTTTATTATATCTCTACCAGTACCTTTGCCATCTTCACGGGCCTTATTCTGGTGAATGTAATTCGTCCTGGAGTTGGTATGGAGATGGGGTTCAAACAGAATGTGGAAGGCTTGGCGGAAAAAGCAGGTTCGGTTAATGATATTTTAATGAGGATAGTGCCTTCGAATATTTTTGAGTCGATGGTAAACGGTGATATTCTGCCAATAATCTTCTTTGCCGTTATTTTTGGAGTTTTCATCGGACGGGTTGGCGATAAGTACCGCGAAAACCTGACTACCTTTTTTGAGGCGGTATTTGAAGTGATGATGAAAATGACCATGTTCATCGTTAAATTTACACCGCTGGGCGTTTTCGGAATTGTATCGCGCGAAGTTAGCCGAAACGCGGACAACCTGGCAAGCATCGCAGGCGGAATGGCCATTTACATGCTAACTGTAATTCTTGCTTTAGGAATTCATGCTTTGTTTACTTTACCAATGATTGTGCGTTTTGTGGCAAAAGCAAAGCCATTTAAACATCTGAACAACATGGCAACTCCCCTGTTGACTGCTTTCTCCACGGCATCGTCAAGTGCAACTCTGCCTTTAACCATGGAAGCAGTAGAACACAAAAGCGGAGTTTCGAACAAGATTACCAGTTTTACTCTTCCGTTGGGAGCTACCATTAACATGGACGGCACTGCCTTGTACGAATGTGTTGCAGCCATGTTTATTGCACAGGTTTATGGTATAGAATTGCATTTTGTTCAGCAAATGTTAATTGTAGTCACCGCGTTACTGGCTTCCATTGGTGCAGCCGGTATTCCAATGGCCGGACTAGTGATGCTAACCGTGATTCTTACTGCCGCCGGATTACCACTTGAAGGAATCGGATTAATTCTGGCTGTTGATCTTCCTTTGGATATGATGCGTACCACTGTTAATGTTTGGAGCGACAGCTGCGGTGCCGTTACAGTAGCACGATCGGAGAAAGAAGAAACAAATATTGCTTATACAAACGCTTAGATTTTTTCTGCAAAACAAGTATTTTGTTATACAAGAGTTCAATTTGAATCTGCGAAATTTCTTTTGAAGATATTTTAAGTTTATTGGCAGAATATCAGCAAGTTATTCATCAAAAAGCTTTACTATTGCAAATAAAGATTTACTAACTTAGGAATATATAAACCTGAAATATTCTTATTAACTGACTTAAATGACCACTGCGAATATTTTTAAATACAGAGTATTAAACCACATCCTGTTCTGGGTTGTAATATTCTCATTTTTTACCGCTCCCAGAATCATTTCTTATGGTTTTACCTTCGATGCTTTTGTTAACATACTTTATATTCCTTTCGATATTATTGCTGTTTACGTCTTCATCGAATTTCTTATCCCGCGATTTATACTCAGGGAAAGGAAACTTTTACTTTTCAGTCTTGGAGCACTGATTACAATCATTTTTAACATCCTGATTTCTCAATACATCATGTATCATATACAGCCAAAACTGGGAATCTGGGTAATGAAAAGGCCTCTGATCTATGAATTGTTTTCGTGGCTGGTAAATAATTCGATGATCATTGGTATGGCTTCAGCGTTAAAGCTATTTAGCTATTTTCATAAAATGCAATTAAAACAATCCGAACTCGAAAGAAAAACGGTTCAATCGGAACTGGGAATATTACGATCACAAGTGAATCCTCATTTTCTTTTCAATGTACTCAACAACATTGATGCTCTTATTTTTGAGGACAAGGAAAAAGCATCGAATGCGATTTTTCTGTTGTCAAAGATCATGCGTTATATGCTGCAGGAATCAACCCACGAAAAAGTGAACCTCGACAAGGAAATTGAGTATATTAAGGATTACCTGGAGCTGGCTAAACTTAGTTTCTCCAATCCTGATTTTTTGAAATTCGAAGTCAGGGGATCTACGTATGCAAAAGAAGTTCCTCCATTAATTTTTATTCCAATTATTGAAAATGCGGTGAAACATTGCAATAAACGATCAAAATCGCCCGGTATAGAAATCGATTTTAATATTACCGATGAATGTATTGAACTCAAAACTTCAAATTACGTTAAGAGAAACGATTTTAAATTACCCGACAGTGGCACAGGTACCGGATTAAAAAATGTGGAAAAGAGGTTAAAACTGCTGCATAATGTCGACTATACTTTTGATATTGATCAGAATAACGATAAATTTGATATCCACCTGAAAGTTCCATTTAAAAGCGAGGTGAAATGAAATTAAATTGCATTGCAGTAGACGATGAAGTTCTGGCTTTGAAAAAGATACAACGATTTGCCGAAAAAGTCGACTACCTGAATTTAATGGGTACTTTTGATAATGCACTTTCCACTTTTTCCTTTCTGCGAGAACACAAAGTCGATCTGATCTTTTTGGATATTCAAATGGACGAATTTACCGGGATTCAGTTACTAGAAACAATCAAAGATCCACCATATGTTATACTAACCACAGCTTACAACGAGTATGCCCTGAAAGCCTACGAACTCGACGTGGTGGATTATTTACTTAAACCCATCCCCTTCGACCGGTTTATAAAAGCTGTTGAAAAGGTATATGCCCGTTTCTTAAAAGATCAAAACCACAAACAAATTACACAGACTGTTCCATCCCAGGCTTCACCAACTGAGACTCATGATTATACATTTATAAAATCGGGGAATAAAACAATCAAAGTTTATTTCAATAAAATACTGTATATAGAAGGACAGCGGGACTACCTCCAGATACATATGGAAGACAGCAAAATAATGACGCTGCTGAATTTTAAAAAGATGCAGGAACTACTTGATCCGGTAAAATTTGTCAGGGTACATAAATCATACGTTATTGCTATCGATAAAATAGATTACATTGAAAACAATGCCATTAAAATAAAGGATAAACTTATTCCGGTAAGCAGTACCTACAAAGTGGCTTTCTATAATATTTTGAATCAGAAAAACCTTCTTTGATTTTGTTTTTTTTAACAATTTCTATCCTGTCGTTTTTATAAAGAACCTTCCTGCTGTTGGCCTAAATATTTATTTTTATGCCTGTTTTTTTCAAAATAACATTTTTAAGAAGAATGAAAAAACTGGTTCTACTATCACTGTCAATACTGGTATTGCTGGGAATAATCGGATGCACAAAAAAAAATACTGACCTGCATTACAAGCGTAAATACACTAAAGAAATAAAAGACGCCAGAAAAGATCTCAGTCTCTTTATGATTGAGAACATGGTTCCAGGAGCAAATGTAGCCGTATCAATCAATGGAGAACTGGTTTATTCCGAAGGGCTTGGCTGGGCTTCGAAAGACCTGGATGTTCCTGCAAAACGCAGTACAAAGTTCAGAATAGGACAAGTATCGACAATCATTAATGATGCAATTTATCTAAAACTGGTCGAAGAAGGTAAGATTGATCCCGACACGAGCATTCAGTATTACTACCCTGAATTTCCGACTAAGCCTGAAGGGGAAATTACCCCCAAAATGCTGGCGAACGAAATATCCGGAATCAGACCTTCTGTAGGAAACGAAGAAATGAACATGGTAAATAAATCCATTGAAAAAGGCCTTGAAATTTTTAAAGACGATCCGCTTGATATGCCTCCCGGTCAATTTCAAATTAACAGCTGTTTCAATCATAACCTGCTTGGCGTAATAATGGAAAAAGCAACAGGTAAAAAATATACCGACCTACTCAACGATTATGTAACTGCCCCACTGAACATGGATAATACGGTAATCGATAATCCATTCATCACGATTAAAGGACGCGCTGATTTTTACGAACCCAATATAATTGCCCAAGTAGTTAACACTAAGTTTACTGATCTCCGCGTTAATACTCCTTCAAAAGGTTTGTTGTCGAATGCAGAAGATTTGGTAAAACTGGGGAGTGCCTTCCTTGAAGGGGATTTCTTTTCGTCCGAAACCCGTAAAAATTTGTTTGAACCTCTCCGTTTATATAATCAGAACCCATCGCGAATGGTAAACGGCTGGCTGGTTTTCAAAGATAATCACGGCCGTGTTGTATATGGCCTGCAAGGTTCTGTCGATGGAGGGTCGGCATCGGTAGTAATTTACCCTGAAAGTAAAATGGTGATCGCTTACGCCTGCAACCTTTCGTCGTCGTTAAATGAAACACCTGTACTCCTGATCGCCAACGCTTTCCTGGGCACGAGAGAAGGGAAAGAACAACCCAGTTCTAAACTTAAATAACCGCAAAAAACCGACATTCTGTTTCTTTTGCCTAAAACACGGAAAACATTTCTGTAAAAAATCTTACTTTAGTATGAAAGATATTTTTATGGAAACCCTGATTATCATTGGTTTATTAATTGGTTTGGTCGCCGGAATTGCAATCACCAGTTTATATTACAAAAACCTGAAACAAAAGCAACTGCAAACTCAGTCCGTTATTTTGATGGAAAAAATCAAGCAGGTTTGCAAACTAATTACCGTAGAAGGTGAGTTTACTGAAATTTTCACACATCGCGATGAACAGAAATGGTTCTTCAAACTACTTCAACTTGAGAAAAAAGCCTTGTTACTGGTAAAAGCTAAAGTAATGATCGGGTTTGACCTATCTAAAATTAATATTGAAATAAACACTCAAAAGAAGCTGGTTTCATTAACCCGATTTCCTTTCCCCGAAATTCTCAGTATCGACAGTGATATTGAGTATTATGACATTCAACGCGGAATGATTAATAAGTTCTCGGAAAAAGATTTGAATAATGTAAATAAAAAATCGAAGGAATTTATTCGCGAGAAAGTGGCTGAAAGTGAATTATTTTCCATTGCCAGAAAACAGGCTTCAGACACCATCGGAGTTATTCGCGAACTGATTGATTCGGTTGGATGGAAGCTTCAATCGGAACACAAAATACTTGAACCACACAACGAGACCATGAAAATTGGTAAAGAAAAAAACCAATAAATTAATTTGTTAAATGATGTCATGAATGAACCTGAAACCCGGAATCATTGTAAATAATTCTTAATTGTAGCCCAAAAAAACTTTTATTGTATTCCAATAAGCCAAATTACTTTCTAACTTGCTTACTCGTTAAATAATCCATTTTTAAAATTAAAAAGCAGCTTATATTCTAAATTTTGTTCGCATGAAAAATGTCAGAATTTTACACGTATTGATTCTCCTATCAGGGCTTTTCATGTTCCAAAATTGCCAAACACAAAAGAACAACTGGGTGTTAAAAGGAAACGCGCCAGACTCTGCCCAGACGGTATATTTATACCAATTGAACACTTTAATGGAAAAATCGCTGGTCGATTCGGTACAGGTGAACAACGGGAAATTTACTATCGAGTATACCAATCCTGAGGATCAGCTAACGGCATATATTATCGACTTCAGTAAAAATGAGAAAGACGGTATAGAATTTCCTATCTCCAACGGCGATCATCTCAAAGTAATTGTAAAACAAGAATTTAACAGCGAGTTCTCAGGTACAGCTATTGCCAAAGATTTTAATGAGTATAATAAATTTCGCTACACTGCTCTGGACCAATTGGCCGAGTTCAGAAAAGTACTCTCAAAAGATGATACAAATGAGGAAGACCTGAACGGGGAAATGGTGGTTTTTAAAGAAAAAATGCAGGAACTGGAAAATGAGAAAATAGCGTTTTTAAGAACGATTCAAAATCCGGAATTGAATAGCCTCCTCATTTTAAACGAAATCATTTCGAACGGGATAATTGAGAAAGAACTATTCAGTAAATATATGAATGCACTTACTCCCGAAGG
>Ga0116152_10002251_pt1 | contig 15736 bp, 8 predicted proteins | sample AD_UKC119_MetaG_FD_89894 | JGI IMG/M metagenome (GOLD analysis project Ga0116152, IMG submission 89894) | Active sludge microbial communities of municipal wastewater-treating anaerobic digesters from Hong Kong - AD_UKC119_MetaG | ecosystem: Engineered > Bioreactor > Anaerobic > Digestate... | reverse complement strand
TGTTTCTTTCATTTTTTCGAACTTTAACGGAAATCCGAAGTCGGAAGTCCGAAGATTATTTATTCTGGTTTCAATTTATTTATCGTTCAAATCGGTTTTCAGCCAGTTTTTTAAAATTTGTTCACCCAGCGGTGTCAGTACCGATTCGGGGTGAAACTGAACACCCTGCACATCGTATTCTTTGTGTTTCATCGACATGATCAATCCATTGCTATCGATACTTGTAACTTCGAAACAACCAGGCAGGTTTTCCTTTTTTACGATCCATGAATGATAGCGCCCTACATCAAAAGTATTCGGTAGGCCACTAAACAGCACTGATTTATTTTCCGTAAGGTTTATCGGTGTTGCAACTCCGTGCAATACATGATTCATGTTGTATAATTCGCCACCAAAGGCTTCTGCAATTGCCTGATGACCCAAACAAACACCGAGCATGCTTTTCTTTGGACCAAATTCGCGAATGATGTCGAGTAATAACCCCGCTTCTTCAGGTATCCCAGGGCCAGGCGACAGAACAATTTTGTCGTATTTTTCGATCTCCTCCAATGAGATTTCATCGTTTCGGAACACATCTACCTGCAAGCCCGAGATCTTTTTAATAGCATGAACCAGGTTGTAGGTAAACGAATCGTAATTATCTATCACTAGTATTTTCATTCCTTTTAATTTTTCTGAATAGTTGAAAGGCTTTTAATTGATACTTTTTGCCATTTCAATAGCGTTTTTCAAGGCTGCCAGTTTATTGTTCACCTCCTGCAATTCACTTTCCTCTTTTGAATTGGCAACCACACCTGCACCAGCCTGGTAAAATAATTTATTGTTTTTGCTCAGGAAGGAACGAATCATAATTGCATGATTTACTGATCGGTCGAAACCAAGATATCCGATACATCCGCCGTAATATCCGCGGTTCTGATTTTCATACTGATCTATCAGTTCCATTGCTTTATATTTTGGTGCTCCGGACAAGGTTCCTGCCGGAAATGTTTCACCGAGTACTTTGATCAGGTTGGTATCGTCGTTAATTTCACCTGAAACCTGTGAAACCAAATGAATCACGTGCGAGAAAAACTGTACTTCGCGGTAGGTTTCAACAATAACATTTTCAGCATTCCGGCTTAAATCGTTTCGGGCCAGGTCAACCAGCATCACATGTTCTGCATTTTCTTTGGGATCCTTACTGAGTTGCTCCGCCAGTTCACGATCCTGTTCATCATTCCCGGTACGTTTGAAAGTACCTGCAATCGGGTGAATGAATGCTTTGTTTTTATTGATTCGTATCTCTGCTTCGGGACTCGAACCAAAAATCCGATAAGTACCATAATCGAAGTAGAAAAGATATGGCGAAGGATTGATGGAACGAAGTGCCCGGTAAACATTGAAATCGTCACCTTTAAATCCCTGAGAGAACTGACGGCTCAACACAATTTGGAATACGTCGCCCCGGTAACAATGCTCTTTACCTTTGGTCACCATGTATTTGTATTCTTCATCAGTAATGTTGGAGTACTCTTCCCCATTGGTTTCGAAATGTCCGGTTGCAAAATTCAGGTTAATTAGCAGATGATGGATATAATCGATCTTAGATTCTTCGCCTTCCTGCAGATTTTCCACCATTTGAATCTGGTTTTTGTGGTGGTTTATTGCAATTACATATTTGTAAAAGCAATATTTCACTTCCGGAATCTGGTATTCTTCTTTCTTGCTGGAAGAAAAACGGATACTCTCAAAATGCTGAATGGCATCGAAATTCAGGTATCCGAACAAGCCATTTGCCGGCAACTCAATCTGATCGCTATCTACATTGAAACGCTTAAAAAACGCGTCCAGTTCATCATGCAGAATTCTCTGTTTTGACAAAGCAAACACTTCCTTCTCGTGTCCTGGTAGTTCTTTTATTACCTCGCCATTGGTAACAGTAAAACATGCAATTGGGCTGAAAGCGATTATTGAAAGGGCGTTTTCATTTCCATGGTAATCCGAGCTCTCTAATAGGATTGCTTTTGGGTATAGGTTGCGTAACCGAAGATAAATGCTTACCGGTGTTACAGTGTCAGCGAGTATCTTTCGTACAACTGGTTTAAGATTTAATTTTTGCATTTTATTTTTTTGTATTTCGATATTATTTTTCTTTTTCTACTCTCTCTTTTTGAGGAGTGCTTATAAACAGAAACGGCTCATCGTGAATTCGATGAGCCGTTTCCATTTGTACAATGGCATATCCTCTTTTCACGAATGTTGTAAAAAGTTTCTGTGCCACCACCAAATATTATTGTATTGTTTCACCATCTTTTTTGCATTAAAAAACCCACTCTTTAGGAGCAGGCCTTGTTATATTTTCTAAAAATACCAATATGGCTCTTTAACTCCTAACTTACGTAAGAAGACCCCACCACGGAAGCCATATTGTATTTATTTTTCTCATTTTATAATCAATTCATGTGCAAGAAACTTCATTTTTATCAAAAATCAAAATATTTTTTTTGGAAGATTTCAAAACTCTTTTCTCACATAAGATTTTGTTAACACTAATTCGACAAGGTGAAACGGAAACTGACACCCAAATTCGAATTGGTAGTACGATAAGTTGTCGAAATGAATGGATCGTTCAATACCCGATCATAAAATACCCTCATTTCAAATTTATCGCTCAAACGATAATCCGCATACGTTTTAATGGTAAAATTTCCTTGCCCGGCTATCAGCTGATCTGCACTGCTTTCGTCTAATTGACGTAAAATGGTTTTGGTCTTCCGATAGGATATGTCAGCCCTGATATTTAAATCATTGGAATAAGCACGTTGCGAGTTTTTTGTTTTAATAATCAAATCCATGTGTGTGAACCGATAACCAAGACCCAAAATATATTCGCTGCTTAATACTTCGGTGAGCTGATTATTGGCAAAAGAGAGATTCAGGTTCCTTGCACGTTTAATCTCACCCCGGGTTGTCAGGTCACTCATCCACGTAATATCAATATTAATTAAAGGATTAAAGGCTTCTACGATACTCACCGAGTTGAAATCATACGCAGGCACAAAGTTGTCTGCCAAGTCTTTTACGTAACTGAACCCGTCGGTACTTTCCAAATAATTCAGGTTGGTTACATACGAACCCACCGTATAACTTGAACGGTATGTATGTTGCAGGTTTAACGAACGCATTACTTTATTTAGCCCCGGAATACGCGAAACCATTCCTTCGTATCGAATACTCCAGTTGGGACGGATGTATTTGAACGACGGGAACAGACCGAGTGAAACACTATTTGGATCTTTTCCCTGGTAAGCAGCCAGAAATGCAGGTACCATAACTTCTATGGAATTTGGACCGTACCCATTCGGATAACCCGGATAATTTTCATTTATAGCATTCCGATCATAATTTCCGGTGGCTGCGCGTTGGTCTGCAAGTCGGCCGGCAATTGTCATCCGGTACTCTTTCATTTTTTCAAAAGCTTCAGAACTTTTCACTTCTCCTTTACCAATAGAGAAAAAAGCTGTTTTCAATGTCATGGTAGTGATACTGAAATTCCCTGATTCTGAGAAGCTGTTTGCAACGAAGTTTCCGGAACTGTAATCGTAATCGTAAAATTCGGTAATGTTCTTTGAGAAAGAACGATCGCCTGTAATATCGATTCTGAGGTCTGGGAGCGGTTCCCATAATACTCTCAGGTTAATACGCTCGTTCGTACGGAACATAAAAGGCTGGTTCAAGGTTGAGTCGATTGTCACCCAACCTCTTTCGGCTGCTTTTAAGGCAAAGTCGCGATCCTGCCATCCAAACAGGAATGGCATTCCTGGAGCAAAACCACCGGCGCTATTCGGCAGTCCCCATTGCGGATCGCCTGAAAAATTACCGGCACCAAAAAGTGCAGGATCTGGCAAATAACCAGGCAGTACAGAACTTCCGCTTTTTGTATAGTTAAGAGATAGAGTCCTTACACCAATTACCATTCTTGTAGTCAGATCCAGCATATCTTTCATAAATGATTGATCGCCGGGTTTTCCGGTGACGGTAAGCATTGCCTGATTGGCATCCACCGAAGGAGTGAATTCAATCGTATTCGCATCAATAATGTTAACACTTCCGCGGATTACTTTCCCTTCTGTTCCGGTAACCAGAACCTTAACTTTTTTAGTGTTCAATTTATGTTGAATACGCTGTGGCGTTCCACTTTGCAATTTTAGATTACTGCTAAATGTTTCTTCTTTTGGGCGCTCAATAGGTTGAACGCTCTGCTGATTGTTTCTGCCCCCTGATGAGTTTCGATTTATGCTTCCTCTTCCGCGACCGGTACGTTTGAATTTCTGATCAACTTCTTTAAAATAAGGTACCTTATTAAAAAATGACTGCAGGTTTGCATTTCCGGTTCCACTAATATTTCTTGAGTTTGAAATTACATTCCCCAGGTTGATCGTTTCATCTGTTAACGGGCCGGCAATCCAATCATACGTTCCCGAATACCTTACGGTGGCAGTCATCCAGTTTAATGCCTTGAAGGTGCGCAACGGTACCATGTAATTTACATTAAAGTTATGTCCGTATACAGTTGGGCGACCAAGCTGCCAGAGATTTGTGAGAATTGAATCGCGTTTCCAGGCATAATCATCATCACGACGATTTATTCGCCCTTCCGGTTCATCAATTCGTGAAGTTGCACGCGATGAAAAATCAAATTTCAGCGAGCGTGTCATATCGTATCTTATATCAAGATAACGGTTCCAAAGGAAATCTTTTTCGAATGTCGTCGGTAGTATTAACTGGGGATTTGTAATGTTCCGGGTTTGGGTTTCGTGGTAACGTCTCAGCAAGTCAGTCCGGTAAGAAATCTGAGTAGGTAAGGGATAAAAGTTAAACTGACCAATTAGTTTTAAAGGCCCTTTTTGCAAAAGTTGAACCTTTTTAAATGGCTCGACTAACTTTGAACGACTACTGTAGTTATATGAGAACATTACCCGGTGGGTTTTATCCACGTTGTATTCAGTATTTACATTCCGTTTTGAAATTTCGTTGTAGGAATAGGTCATCGCGAAGTTCTCAGGATCCCAGACATGAGTTTTTTCTTTTTGCTTTTGAGGTTCAACTTTTACGTTGGTAAAGTTGATACTCTTTCTTTCGACGACATCCTGTGTTAGATATTTGAGCGAGTCTCTTTCTTCGCGGGTTTCCAGTCTGTCCATTGCTGTTTTTAGCTCAATGTCCGGATCCAGTGGATTGTACTTCGGATTGATTGTACTTTTTGAGTAGCCATAGTACATAGGAATACGAACTCCTGTCTGTTCAGGGAAGAATTTTCCCCAATCAACAGTTGCGGAGATATCGTATTCATTCACATCATCCATTTCACGACTGTTAATATTCTGATCGATGCTTCCAAACCCGGGTGTTCGTTTCCTTCCGGCCATGGTTACGCTTCCCAAGTCAGCCAGTCGGGCTGAAACACGTGCGTTGGCAGCCCAGCCTCCTTCCTGATCTACGTCGGTAAGACGAAGTTCGTTGGCCCAGACTTCCACTGACTTTGGTCCGGTGTTTACCTGACCTCGCCGGTTTCGAATACCCATCATAAACACTTCAACATTTCCAAGATTTGGGCTACCTTTTATTTTAACGCGGTTTTTGCCATTATTTCTGCCCGGATCGCTCTGCTCGTAAATCGTTTGCATGGTAATTTCCGAACCACCAGCCCTAAGTTCATCGTTACGATCAAGTTTCAGATTGGTAAAAATATCGAGAGGAATATCCACCAGGTTTTCTTCTGGCCAAACTATTTCACGGTCACTTTCCAAATCATTATTGTAACGTCCTGCCGGAGTTAATTTCAGCGGAATTTCGTATTCGTAATAGTTGTAATTATAATCTGATCCCAAGCGGATAAAGAAATACAATTCGTCATCTTTTAATGAAGTGTTCTCCAGTTCTTCAGCATGGACAAACATCTTCAGGGTTTTGTACCGGCGAAAATCCATGTACAACGATTTATATGCTGCGTTTGCATCGCCCTGTTCCAGATCAGTAACTTTTAATACCATTGATTGTTCATTCAACTGACGCAACTGCGGGTTGGCAGGATCAATTACCCTTGATATGCCGGGCGGCAATACATAATTTACCGGCTGACGACTACCATTTTCTTCGATACTTACCGCAGAGATTTCAAAGTTTGAATTGGGTGATTCAGCCACATCTTTATCCGAAAGATCGCCGGTATAACGGCGCCAGTCGGCACGAACCAGGTCGAGATAAGCAAAACGCATGATCACTGAATCACTGAAATTCTTCATAAACATCCTCATAAAACGGATAGATTTGAAATCGCTGATATTTCCAATTACTTTATCCGGTTCGTTAACAGGTATTTTAAACTGATACCAGTCAACTTCGCCAACTGTTCCATTTTTTAATTCTACTTTACTGTGTTTTACGTCGGTAATGTAATTCTCGCCCAGTAACATATCTTTTTTACGGATACTAACCTGGTACTGAAAATATCTTTCGTATTCGTTCAGGGTATTATCGCCATTAATGTCTTCAACATCAGGTATTGTAGTTGCTGAAGTCGGGTAAGTTTCCTTTGACATGTCAGCTGTTGGTGAGTTACCTTCCGGTCCGTTGTACTTTTTGTAACGCTCCAGGATTGACAACTGCTGTTGATCGTAATCGGAACCCCTGAAATAATGAAAGTCATCGGTCGACGGGTCATCTACGGCCTTTTGGAAGGCATCATCATTTACCTTGTTCTTCAGTTCGTTAAGATATTGCTGGAAATAAGATTGTTCGTCGTTGCTACTCAAACCATCAAAACCAATATCCTGGTACTGACGTGAGGTTAACGTGTTGTCGAAAGCATTTACCAGTGATTGCTGTGTTGAAACCCGACCCCAAATGGTTGTGTCAACATTTGCCGCTTCAGCTGTTGTCGGCAATCCGTTCTCAAACGCTTTGCGCGAATCTTTTAGTAAATCTTCCGATACGTCACCCAGGTTGAAATACAGATCACCGCCCGATTCCTGATTCAAGGTGTCGTAAACAAAGGGATCCATTAGCCAGAATTCAATGTATTCAATATTGGAATTTTCAAAATCACTGGTTTGAATCTCGCGCATGATACCACCCCAACGCGTTTCAGGTGCTTTTAATGTTCCATCGGGATTTACACCGGCAGCATATGAACTGCTTCCTGCGTCGTAGTTGTAAGGTCCACGTTCGGAAGGATAAAATGCCAGATCGAATACCTGAATATTGGTTGGTTCCCCCGTAGTAAATTCTTTTTGAGGGAACAGTTCTTGTTCAAAAACTTCACGAACAAAATGATTCGACTGCATGTTGCGGTCGTTTTTAATATAATCGGGTGTAAGTGAGTTATTTCTTAAAAACAGTGGGTCGATGTTGTAAAAGGCAAGTTTGGCACGATTCGATCCATAATCCAGTGAGTTGACTACATTACCTTCAGGAAAAAGGTCGCTTTGATATTGCGGGGTACTAGCCAGCATCCACGATTGCCGTGCCTTCATGTCAATCGGGGTTTTTGTGGCTTCAAAATCATCGATGTATACCGCCCCTTTTATTGATTTGGCGCTTCCGGGAACCAGTTTGGCAAATTCTGCTTCAAAATCGATTGATGATTCAGTTGTGGTAGAGTAAAAGGGTAAAGCATCCAATGCCCGGGTGAGCAACATACTATTGGTATTATAGCGTGCATCCAACCCATACATCAGGTTTGAAACAGGGTCTTCACCGTAATTTACCTTTTCTGTCAGCGGGCGCTCATGCATGTACAACATCGTGGCTCCAATATTGAAATTATCGGAGAAAGCATAGTTGGCATATGTTCCCATCAACGTTTTGCGCTGCATTGTAAACAAGTCTTCACTTTCAGTAGAAACCTGGATTGGAGTTCCGGCTTCAAGCAGTGCCTGGTTAATAATTTTCACCCTGCCAAGTGTATAATCCACTGTATAATCCACATTTTCCTGAAGAACCTGACCCCCGGCTGTAACTTTTACAGCACCTTGCGCCAGGTTTAGCGATCCAAGCATAATTTCTGAACTGGATGAACCTTTATAACTCCCGACTAACTTAAATTTGTTATGTTCTGCATCCTGTTCAGCTTTTACCCGGGTTGAATCGTATAAACTTTGGAAAACATATTTGTCGATGAAAGTCTGATCCATAATTGAGTCGGCCAGATGCCGTCCAAAAGGCTCAACAACAGGAAAAATAATACGACCAGTATTTGAATTTACCGTGATTCCGTCTACGTAGTCAAATACGCCATCTTTGGTTGGGTCAAGTTGTTTATTCAACATGTCGAGCCGCATCACTTCCAGCAGGATGTGTCCTTCAATTCTGCTTCCTGGAAGATAATTGATGTAAGTGCCTGTTGAATCGTTCTGGTAAACAACATTCAATTCAAAATCTTCACTACTTAGCTGATATGCATTCAGGTTGTAAATGTTTTTCATCATCAGTTTCCAGGTTGGTTTTCCTGGCGACAGGTTGGTCCCTTTCAGTAGCTTCAGGTACAATACTTTAGGAGGATCAATACCATCGGTTGAGAATTCTCCTACCTGAAAAGTTTGACCGTTTGATGTGAAATTATAGGCAACCGCCAGCACTTCATCGGCATTTAATGCGGTATTCAGTGAAATGTAGCCCAGAGTTGCATTTACAGTATATTCTGACGGACTCAGTTTTCGGGCTTGCTCTATTTTTTCAAAATCGGTTCCACCTACGAAACTCTGTCCGAATTGCGACATGATACTGGTTATGTTTTCTACCATGCGTGCATCAGTATAAGTAGAACTCATTTCACTATACAAACCGTTAGCATCATTATTCGGATAAATATTTTGCGGATATGGCAAGCCCAAGTTGGCCTGAAACTGCGGGATATTGTTGTAGATGTTCGGATTGTGTTCAGCCAAATCCTGAAATGCCAGAATGTTGCGTGATTCCGTAAAATCGTTTGATTTGTTTGTAACCCAGACTTCAATTTTATTAATGGTAATGGGGGAGCGGGGAACGGCTGTACTTTTCAACCATTCGTCATAATGATCGCGAAAATACTGGGCCAGGAAAAAGTGACGGTTTGCGTCGTAGTTGGAAGCAGAAATCTCGAAAGTGGCTACCTGTGCACCTCCCTCTGTTTCAACTGTTTTAGATTCTCCTTTGTGTTGAGTGAAAATGGAAGTAACATTCAGCTTGCCAAATTGCATTTCGGTCTTAAGACCAAACAGGTTAGATGCTCCGGTGATAAGTGAACCATTTAAGGGAAGCGAAACGTTACCCGCTTCAACGCGGCGCAGAATTTCGTCTTCATCACCGGTGTACTCCAGGTTCATCTTATTTTCGTAATCAAAGGTTGCTTCGGTGTTGTAATTCACCCGCATGTTCATTTTCGTACCGATTTGGCCGGTTACATTCATTTGAATTTTTTCGTTGAAATCGAAAGTAGGCACTTTTTGCAACCTCTCCGGAATAGCGGGGTTATTTGTTGTATTTACCTGATAACCAAAGCTTACTTCCACATATCCTTGTGGTTGAATATTGATGCTATTTCCGCCAAAAATCCGGTTAAACGATTCGTTTTTGATGGTCAGTTTCGGGAGTAATCCGCCTCTTCGGTCCTCGTCAGCCAACTGGCTTCTTGATTTCCAGTATTCACGTACCGATTTATCGAAATCATAATCGATGTAATCTTCCAGCGACATACTTTGCGGCAAACGGTAATTCAGATTTCCGATTTTTTCGTACAAAACATATTGCCCGGTGATTGGATCGTACTCAACTTCGTACTTAATATTGCTGGGTTTATTCAAAAAGAGTTTGAGTGAATCCTGATTTGAATATCCAAAGGCGGGTTGATCCTTAAACGGATAAGGAAGATTACCGGTAGTATCCATTTCGGGCAAGTCCTGAGCCTGTCCTGTAAAAGGAACAATCAGGGTAAAAATCAGAATTAATAAGAAGTATATTTTTGGTAAACTTCGGTCCAGTCTCATACAAATTCAGTTACAACGAGGCATTCATTTTTCGGGGCTTTATTGCCTTCGCTAAAATTATCTCCCCCTGTTTACAACCTTTTTAAAGCCTGCTTTATGATTGCTTCAACCGATGCATCTGCTTGTTCATTGATGATTTTGGAAACCACCTTCTCAGCATCCTTTTTGGCAAATCCCAGCATGACTAAAGCAGATAACGCTTCAATTTGTTTTGTATTGTCTGTCGCAAGCAAAATTTGGCCTGTTTCCTGTAATTTCCCAAGCTTGTCTTTTAAATCAATGATAATTCGTTGAGCTGTTTTTGCTCCAATGCCCTTAACGCCTTGCAAAACAGCTACATTGCCTGTGGCTACAGCCGACCGTATTTCATCAGGAGTGAGCGATGAAAGCATCATAATTGCAGTGTTTGCTCCAACTCCGTTCACAGAGATCAGGTTGCGGAATAATTCACGTTCACTCCGATCGGCAAAACCAAACAAAAGATGTGCGTCTTCACGAACGACTTGGTGCAGGAAAAGCTTTGCTTCCTTTTTCCCGCTCAACTGGCTGTATGAATTCAGTGAAATAGTAATAAAATAGCCTACTCCGCCGGCATCGATTACAATGTTGGCAGGGCTAATATCCGCAATGTTTCCCCGGATATATTCGTACATTTCTATGCTGTTTATAAGTTGTCTTCTTCTTCGCTTGCTTCAATATCCACGCTCTCATCAACTTGGTTCGGGTTGATGTCGTATTTCTTTAACGGATTGCTGGTTATCTCGTCGTAAATTTCCCTGTTTTTATGAATATCGATAGCGAGGTACAAAGCTTGTCTCAATGATTCCGGAGATGCCTTTCCTTCTCCTGCGATGGAATATGCTGTTCCGTGTGCAGGTGAAGTACGAATAACCGGTAGCCCGGCCGTATAATTTACGCCACGTTCAAACGAAGCCAGCTTAAAGGGAATAAGCCCCTGGTCGTGATACATGGCCAGAATGGCATCAAACTTACGATAGTCTTCCGAACCAAAAAATCCGTCAGCCGGATACGGTCCTAAAGCAACGATCCCTTCTTTCTTAGCCTGATTGATAGCTGGCAGTATGATCTCTTTTTCTTCAGAACCCAATAATCCGTTGTCGCCAGCATGCGGATTCAGACCAAAAACAGCAATACGTGGTTTATTGATTGCAAAGTCTTGCTGAAGCGAACGCGCAATGATCCGGATTTTACTCAAAATGGCTTCTTTGGTAATATTCTCTGCTACTTTTGACAAAGGAATATGAGTGGTTACTACTCCAACCTTCATTGTTTCACTTACCATCAGCATGGCATAATCGCGGGCGCCGAATTTCTCTGCCAGGTACTCGGTGTGCCCCGGAAAATGAAATTCCTCACTTTGGATATTGTCTTTATTTATTGGTGCGGTAATTAAAGCATCGATGTATCCTTTCTCTAAATCTGACGTTGCTTTCTCCAATGCATTAAAAGAAGAAACACCTGCTTCTTCGGTTGATTTTCCCAATTCTACTCTTACGTTTTCATCTACGCAATTAATGATGTTTGCCTTGTTAACATAAGCTTCATTGGCATGACGAATGTGGTTGAAACTAACATCTTCAATATTGAGTGCTTTTCGGTGATAGGCGGCTACTTTTGGCGAACCGTACACAATAGGTGTACACATTTCCAAGATACGTGGATCTTCCAGTGTTTTCAATATCACTTCGTATCCAATTCCATTGATATCACCGTGGGTAATTCCAATTCTAATAGAACCCTGATTTTTATGCTGTCTCATTCTCTTTCTTTTTGAGGTAATTGTCCTGTTAACAGGAGGTGCAAAGTTATATTTTAATTTGAAAGATTCATAGTTCAATTCATTGGTTGGATCGAGGCTGTTATCTACAAAACGAAGCTTTAATAAAATGATATAAAAGCCGCGTGCCGGAACCTGTTGCACCCGCTGGGCGATAGGCATCAGCTTCTTTCAAATAAGACATTCCGGCCGAGTCGATGTGTATCCATTTGTAATCGGTAAAATGTTCCAGAAATTTTCCTGCGATAGTTGATTGTGCTTCGCGAACCCCCAGGTTGTTCAGGTCGGCAATATTCGATTTCAGTGCTTTGGCATATTCTTCCCATAAAGGAACCTCTATAATCCGTTCAAAAGTTTCAAAACCAATTGATTTCAGGTTTTCAAGATGTTCCGGTGCATTTCCCATTACAACCGAAGCATATGCCCCGGCAATCATATCAGCAGCGCCAGTTAGAGTGGCATAATCAATCACCAGCATTGGTTTGTATTTTTTTGCGTAACTCAATGCATCAGCAAGTATGAGTCGACCTTCAGCATCTGTATTTCTAACTTCTACTGTTGTCCCGTCGAACATTGTAATCACATCACCCGGAACATACGCATTTCCATCAGGGCGATTGTCGGTGGCAGGAACAAGTCCGACAACGTGCACCGGGAGTTTGTTTTTTGCAATGGCAAAAATCGTAGAGGCAACCACAGCACCGCCAGCCATGTCGGTTTTCATGTAATCCATCGAGTTGGCAGTCGGTTTCAAACTCAGTCCACCGGTATCAAAAACAATTCCCTTTCCAACCAGAACGATGGGTTGTTTATTTTTCGCATTTTGCGGTTTCCACTCCAGTATATTAAAAGTTGGCGGATCGATACTGCCACGGTTTACAGCCAGCAGACCTCCCATTTTAAGGCTTTCAATTTTTCGCTTATTAAATACTTCAACCGAGAAGCCGGCTTGTTCACCCAGTTTTTCTATTTCTTCAGAAAAACGTGGAGCAGTAAGGTACGACACCGGTTCGTTTACCAAATTTCGGGCGGCAAAAACGGCTTCAGCCAAAGCCAGCAATTCTTCAATCTCCGGATCTGAAATTTTATCCTGAATAAATACTTCTTTTAGGTGAAATGTTTCTTTTTCTTTCAGGTATTTGTCGAAGTTGTAAGTACTTAGTAGCAGACCTTCTAAAAATGCTGCGGTATAATTCTCTGTACAAAGATTGATCAGTTGGATTTGTTCAATTTTTGAAATCTTCAATTCCCCTATTACTTTGGCTCCGGCGATGCGTGCCGCTTCAAATCCGAGGTACTTATCCTTATGTTTTTCTATCTTCTTAAAATACAGAAGATGAGGCCATTTCTGAATGGTGCAGTCGCCATCTTTTTCCAATCGAAACGAAATGTATTCCTTATCGGCCTGTGTTAATCGTTCATCAACAATCTGGTTCGGATTCTCGATCAGGTAAGCAGTTGAGGTATTCTGTCGGATTTCTGTTATTTTTGAAACTTTTGGAAACATAGCTGTTATTTTTGGCTAAAATAAGCATTAAATAACTTGCCAGCCATACAAAATTATGAAACAGCTGACACCGATACGTTAATATGAAGATTGATCAGATTTTAAATAAAGCGACCAAACTGGAGGCGTTGACACTGGAAGAGGGGATGGTTTTGTACGAGCAGGTTCCAACAAGTGAATTAATGCTTGTGGCCAGCGAATGCCGCCAGAAACAGGTGCCCGGAAACAAGGTGGGTTGGATTATCGACCGAAATGTAAATATTACCAATGTTTGCGTGTCGGGTTGCAAGTTTTGTAATTTCCATTGCAAGATTAATGAAGATGCTCAGTACATCACCTCCATTGATGAATACTGCGAAAAGATTGATGAACTGATGGCTGCCGGTGGCAGGCAATTACTGATGCAGGGAGGAATGCATCCGAAACTCGGTGTTGATTTTTATATTGATCTTTTTTCAGAACTGAAGAAGCGTTATCCCACTTTGAAGTTGCATGCATTGGGGCCACCAGAAGTTGCTTTTCTGGCTAAAAAAGCCCGGAAATCTTTTCGTGAGATTTTGGAATTACTGGTAAATGCAGGGCTTGAAAGTCTGCCAGGTGCCGGCGCTGAGATACTCTCTGACCGTGTTCGGAAAACGATTTCTCCGGGAAAATGCAACACACAGGACTGGCTTGATGCGATGCGCGAAGCACACAAAATGAACCTGGTAACTTCTGCCACCATGATGTACGGACATATAGAAACCAAAGAAGAACGGTTACAGCATCTGATCTACTTAAGAGAAGTTCAAAATGAAAAGCCGGTCGGAAATCATGGTTTTGTTACTTTTATTCCGTGGCCATTTATGGACGATGGGACTGTCCTTCAAAAAGAAGGAATCAGAAATAAAAGCACTTCAAATGACTATTTGCGCTTGGTTGCCATGAGCCGCATTATGTTGAATAATATTAAAAACCTGCAGGCATCCTGGCTAACGGTGGGAGCAGCTACCGGACAACTCTGTTTGCATGGCGGTGCCAACGATTTTGGTTCGATAATGATGGAAGAGAATGTGGTTTCGGCAGCGGGTGCACGCTACCAGTTAAATGCAACGGGAATTCAGCAAGCGATCCGCGATGCCGGTTTCAACCCCAGGTACCGGAACCAGGCATACGAAGAAGAGCCATTGCCTGAAGTAGTCGCTTCTATCTAGTTTTTTCGTTGATGTGATCAATCACTTCTTTCATCCCGAGAACATGGAATCCATGTAACAGATAATCGGTAATGAAGTGATCCACCTGTTCGTTTTTTCCCATTTTCGAGAATATTCTGTCAACAGCGTCAATGTATGTAACTGTACGTTGGTGCTGGTTGTAATCCGGCTGGTTGAAAAGGGTCAGAAACTCGAAAATCTTGTCGGTGTATGCAGTGGAATAAATCAAGGCTTCATCAGAAAAATCAACCGTTTTCAAGAATTCATTTCGATAGTTTTCATTTCGTTCTTTGGGGCTTAAAAAAGCATCCTTTAGAGAGGTTCGTTTTAATCCGATTAATTTGGATGCGAACAAAGAACCGTTTTGTTGAATGGTTTGGGCTGTTTTTAAATCCCAGTCAAGTTGCAGACGATTAAATTCGTTGGAAGCATTGATGGCTTTTGTTGAATCTCCTTTTTCCCAATAATTGTCGGCTTCCTGCTCCATTGTGGTTAGTAGTTTTTCATACTCTTTCAATCTGACTAAAAAGTCAAAATAAATTCTGTTTTCATCCGAATGAATTACCTGAACAGCTTGCAAAGGATTTTTAAAATCGGTTTTCAGTTGAATATTCTCTTTATTAAAAATAAAATCCAGCATTTGAGGATCCTGATTCATCACCCTTGCATAACCTGTTTTTCCCAAAACCAGTCGGTAAACTCCAACATGTGCGTTAGTCGGTATTTCAAAATGTACTTCTCCGTTTTCTGCAAGTACACTGTCTAATATCGAATAATTATCACCTGAAACGGATTCGAGCCGAACGTATTCATGTGGTTGATTGATGATTTTTACGTCCAGATTATACGATTGTGCAAGAGATAAATAATCCATCAGAACAAGAGAAAAAATTGCGAACATCAAAAGTTTCAGGCGTTTCATCGTATAGAATTTTGTAATTGGTTAAATGTAAGGATTTGGCTTTGAATTCATAATACAAGTTGGAATTTTTGAAAGTAAATCCAATTCGTTTTGAGGTGATTTTTGAATTGGTAAAGTTTGAAATAATTGGGAATTTGAATACAAAGAAATTTTATAAAAATGTTTTGAGTTTTCAGAAAAGCTATTACTTTTGCAACGCTTTTGAAAAGCAATCGTTCTCAAACGAAAATATTTTCCCTAGTAGCTCAGTTGGTTAGAGCGGCGGACTGTTAATCCGTAGGTCGTAGGTTCAAGTCCTACCTGGGGAGC
>Ga0116152_10002250_pt1 | contig 15738 bp, 20 predicted proteins | sample AD_UKC119_MetaG_FD_89894 | JGI IMG/M metagenome (GOLD analysis project Ga0116152, IMG submission 89894) | Active sludge microbial communities of municipal wastewater-treating anaerobic digesters from Hong Kong - AD_UKC119_MetaG | ecosystem: Engineered > Bioreactor > Anaerobic > Digestate... | reverse complement strand
TCTCGACCAGCTCCTTCACCACCGAGGCGGGGCGTTCGACCACCTCGCCGGCGGCGATCTGGTTGGCGACGGCGTCGGGGAGGATGGCGACCCGGCGGGCGGTGTCGACGGTCATCCGCTCAAGATACCCAACCCCGTGCCGCGCTGTTCCGCGACGGGCAATCTATTCCCCGGAAAGCCCCGACATCGGGGCCATTTGGGGCAATGTCTGACCAACGGGGTGCCGCGCGATTCCGGGGCGATCCACCCCGTTCCCTCGGCACTTGGGTACCGGCTGGGTACTCTCAGCCCGTGTCGCGGCGCCCGTCCGGTGCGGCGATGATGTCGCCGAGTTTCGTGGTCGCCTCCTCCACGAGCCCGGAGGTGACCCGGCTGTAGACCTCAAGGGTGATCCGCGGGTTCGCATGACCCAGGAGCTTCGCGACGATGTTGGGGTGCTCCCGTGCCGTCAGGAGGAGCGTGGCGGCCGTGTGCCGGAGGTTGTAGGGCTTGAAGCCCTCCAGCCCCGTCAGGCGGAGCGCCTCAGCGGCGGACGCCTTGAAGTCCCGGCGGATCGCCTTCGCCTCGTGCAGCGATGTCCCGGGAGGGATGACGGCCGACTCTGGCCGGCCGAGGATCCGCAGGGCGGTGCGGCGGAGGATCGGGTGCAGGTGCCGATGCGTCAGCCCGTCCCAGTGCAGCGGCTCCCCGGCTTGAGGGATCGTCTCGCACGCGAAGATGAATCCGTGGTCACGGTACTCTGCCCCCAGGGCGAGTCGGATCCGCGCCTGGCGGGCGCGATGCGACTGCAGGGCCCGAGCGGCGGGCCCGGGAAGGGGGATCGTCCGCCCCTGCCCTGTCTTCGTCGGGCCGAGCTTCCACGGTCGGCTCCGGAGACGGGTGAGGGAGCGGGAGATCTGGATGTTCTCGTCGACGATGTCAGACCAACGGAGGCCGAGGGCCTCCCCGGGCCGCATCCCTGTCAGCAGCAGCAGGTGCCAGAGCGCCGACCAGCGGTCCTCGCTTGCCACCTCGAGGAAGGTTCTCGCCTGGTCGGCCGAGAGCGTGACGTACTTCCCCGGGTCGAGCTTCGGGAGGTCCTTGCCCTTGGGCAGTGGATTCACGCCAAGGTGACCCTCCTCGACTGCCTTGTTGAGACGGGCCCTGAGGACCGCGTGGAGGTACCGAATCGTCCCCGGGGCCTTCCCTGCCCTGAGCAAGTTCGTGTAGAGCTCCTGGAAGTCACGGCGGGTGAGGTCGCGCAGCCGGATACCCCAAAGCCGGTCGGGGAGATACGCGTGGAGTGATTGGCTAGCCCGGAGTCGAGTCGAAGGGGCCAGGTGCTCGCTCCAGAGCCGATCGTACTCCTCGAGCCACTCGTGGAGGCGCATCGCGCCGGGCGCGAGTTGCTTCTTCTCCTGTCGATTGAGCAGGGAGACCAGGAACCGCTCCGCCTGGATCTTCGATCCCTTGAAGACGCGATTCACACGCACGGCCTTGCCGTGTCGGTCGACCCCGGTCGTCACCCGGACCAACCAGCTGTTGGGGATCTCGACCCGGTCCTCCCCGGTCCCCCGGTAGCGGGGCAGGATGGAACCGATCGAACGCCGCTTCTTGGGACTGTCGCTCATGAGGAACGCACCAGGTGGAGGCCGGCCCGCCGCAGTCTGAGCTCGTCGAGCGTCGCCTCGAGACGATGGCCTGAGGGGCGGGGCGGAGCGATGGGGTCACAGACCCGATCGGCCAACGCGACGGCGACCCAGCTGCGATCGAATCCATGCTGCCGGTAGGACATGAGCGGCGCGGTCGGGTCGACCGGCACCTCGAGCAGGTCCCCGGCCTTGAGGTCGTGCTCCGGCAGGTCCTCGACGACCCGGATGTAGCGATGGGTCTTCCAGAACTCAGGCAGGCCGCTCATCGCGCCCCCCTCGGACGAGCCACCGTCCCGGCCTCCATGCGCCAGAGGTCATCGATCGCGCTGAGCACGAGGTCGAGCTCGACCTTGGCGTGGCGCAATGACGCCTCCAGCGCCTCCGGCACGGGCTGGCGGAGGTCGAGGGGTGGGGTCATGCGGTCCATGGTGAACCGGGCCGCGGTGACGGCGCCACGGGCCCGCTGGGCCGCGTCGGACAGGTGCGACACGATCCGCCGGCGATCGTTGCAAGTCGGCGAGGCGGGCAGGTCGGCCGGTCGGTCGATCATCGGGCCTCCGCAGCTGCAGGGCGGGCCGTCCCACCACGACGACGGCCGGACTCGGCCGGCGCATCCTCGCAGTGACACCGCCGCTCGTTGGTGAGGAAGGCGGCCTCAACCCGCTCACACAGGGTACGGATGACCTCCTGCACGAGCATCGCCTGGGCCTGAGCGTCCATCGCCATGTCCCAGTCTTCGCAGGTCGCGTAGTTGTCCTTGCAGACCGGGAAGCCGCCGATGGCGTGGTCAAGGTTGTCCCGCGACAGGATCAGCAGGTGGTTCCACTTGGCCAGTTCTTGCCACGCGACGGACGTCCTGTGGGGAGTGGCTTCTTCGGTCATCGGCCCACCTCAGCCGTCCGTGCCGCGCCGAACGTCCGTTCCCCGGGGATTTGGTCGGGGCGCGCGACCTCGCGCTGCTCGATGACCTGACCGTTCAAGCCCTTCTCGATGTCGGGCTGGAGGGCCTTCAACGATTCCGAGACGAGCATCGTCTGTTCCAGCGCGTCGGCGTAGCAGTAGAAGTCGGACGGGTCGCTGAGCTGGTTGCGCGAGAACGTCAGGTCAGAGATCGCCCGCTCGAGGATGTTCGAGCAGAGGAGGACGACGTGGTTCCAGTGAGAGACCGATCTCCCGGGTACCGCGATGATCTCAGGCATGGTGGCTCCTGCTGGGGTTGGTGGTTAGTCCCGCTATCGGGACTATACGTCCCGTTATCGGGACTTGTCAAGAGCGGGACTAGTGGCGAAGTTGGAGCCATGTCACCTCTCCGTATCTCCTCGCTCCTCGACCGTGCAGGGCTGACGGCCTACCAACTCGCCCAACGGTCTGGAGGGCGCATCTCCAAATCGAGCGCCTACCGAATGGCGGCTGGCGAAGTGGAGCGACTCTCGGCGTCTCAGGTCGCAGCCCTGTGCGAAGTGCTCAAGTGTGAGCCCGCTGACCTGTTCGCTGAGTAGCCCGTGGCCTTCCTGAGCGACCTCTGGACGGGAGTCGTCGCCCTCCCCTGGGGTCAGATCGTCACTGCCGGCGCGACCCTGGCACTCGCAGTAATTGCCGGACTCCAGATCCATCATCTCCGCCAAGAGCGGGCCGATCGCAGAGCCGAGCTTCGGGAGCAGAGGGAGCGACTCGAGCGCGAAGCCGAGGAGCGAATCTCGTATGAGGCACTCGGCCTTCGACGGCAGCTGCTTTCGTGGGTCGGAAGATCGGGGAGCCCACACGACCCATTCAGTCGATGGCTTTGGCGGAACCAGAGGACCGCCTCAACCCACTTCGACCAGGCAGAAGAGCGTCTTCGGCGAATGAGTGACCTCAGCGTCGATGCGCCGCCAGATGTCGCATCCGTGGTTCGACAGGTCACGGTCTTGTTCCTGACCGCCATCGACCGCGCTACGCGCGCCGGGTCGATCACCGAGCGGTTGAGCTGGCATGCAGACACTGCACGCCAAGCACGGAACGCGGCGGCAGAGGAGTGCTGGCTGCTGATCCGAATCCTGGAAGGCGAGCTCATCGACAAGGACGCTTCATCGGATGAGTCCGAGCTCCTGAAGCGACGTCCGGAACTCTCCGCAGAGGAACGACTCGCTCTGGCGCTGGAGGAAGCGGACGAGCCCCCCGGCGCTCAGCCGGAGAGTCTGACCGACGGGACGGATCCCGGGACACCAGCACTCTCCTAGCCACTGGTGCCCGGTTATGACCCAACGTCACGCGGCAACCGGCTCGGGCTGCTGCGTCTCGACCGCCGCCTCTGACACGGCCGTGTCGACCGCCTGCGGGTCGTACATGAGCGGCTGGAACAGCATCTCGTCATTCAGGCGCTGGCGATAGCGGTCCAGGCCGTTGGCCGCGATGAAGGCGGCCTTCTCCTCGACGGACATCCCCCGAACGCTGGGCGGGAGCACCTTCGCCTCCCGCAGCGCTTCGATGTCGCACGAGCCCGCGATCCGGCGGATCTCGGTGATGACCTCGTGCCGCTCGCGCATCGCGTTGTACTTCGCGGTCTGGTAGTGGTCCGACTCCTCCTGGGGCAGCGATGGCGCGGCGAGGTCGCGCCACGTCTGCAGCTGCTGCTCGCTGACCCCGCTGACCAGCGGGTCGAGTCCGGTGAGCAGCCGCGCGAGGCGGGCCCCGCGAGGGTTGCCGGCCGAGATCGCCTGCGTGACCTCGCCCCGCAGCGTCGGGGAGTCACTGATCCGGGTCGCGATCGCGAGGGCCTCGGCGTGCTCCGTGGCACTCAGGGGAGCGGAGCGCTCGTCGAGCGCCTGCAGCTTCTCGGCGACCTCGCGGTCGAGTCGCGCGTCGAACGCCTCCAACTCTGCCAGGCGTCCGCGGAGTTCCCGAATGGCCGGGACGGCCGCGGCCGTGAAGGCGAGCAGCTGGCCCCGAATGGTGAGCGCCTCATCGCTGAAGATGCGACGCGCGGTCTCCTCGAGCGCCGCGGTCTCCGGGAAGCGCTCCGGGACGTCCTGCCCCTGTCGCTTGAAGCGCGGCCCGATGGGGCCGGCGTAGGGGGTGAACCCGTGACGGGTCGGGCTGGTGATCGTGGGCATGTGTGGTCCTCCTGGAGTGTGAGAGTCAGCTCGGCGCCGTCAGGGTGTAGTACCCCGACGCCACCGCTTCCCGGGCCCCACCCGGCGACATGAGCGTCATCGTGCCATCGGCGATCAGGTAGACCGGGATGCGCTTCGCCACGTAGTCAGGGGCCTTCCTCGCGACCCGATGCTCGTGCACCTGGGGCAACCAGCCCCAGGCGAGCTCCGAGTGTCGCTTCCTTCGCTTTTCCGACATGGTCACACCCCCACCAGCTCGGGAAACGTGACGTTGGGCGCCTGCAGCGCGACTTCGATCTGCTCGGCCCCGGTCAGTGGCCGGCCGACCCCGGCGCGGTCGACGTAGCGGGCCACCACCGCGCTCTCCGACACCTCGGTGACGAGGGCCAGCGCCGCCTCAGCGCCGGGCACCTCCATAGCGCTGAGCGACTTGCTGGCGTGCTCCAGGGCGTCCATCTGCTCGGTGCCGGGCGTGGTCGTCGCGAGCAGCGCCCCGACCCGGAGGCCGATCGCGTCGGCCAGGACCCAGTCCTCCGCCTCCCGTGCCTGCTCGGCGAGCGTCGGGAGGTGGCCGTCAGGCACCAGCGCGACCCGATCCCGAATCGCAGCCGCGGCAACGGGATCCGAGAGCGCGACGCGCGCGCGGTAGTCGGCCGGGTCCCAGGCACGCCGCGCGGCCAGTGCCTCGCGGGCATCCGCCCCGGCCGCGCCGAGGAGGCCCTCGGTGGCCTTCTCGTATGTCTGGGTGATCTCCAGGGCGCGCGCGGCGCGCGCATCGCCACGGAGCCCCTCGTCAAGCGCCATCCGGGCGCGCTGGGCCGTGTTGGCATGGGTCTTCATCGTGTCGATGCGAGCGCGCTGGCGCTCGGCGAGCGTGGTGAGGAGCTTCGCGAGCTGCTCGTTCGTCGGTGGGGTGCGCATGGCCTACTCCATTTCCAGGTTGGCGTGCAGGGTGAGGACCTTCTTGTCCCAGTCCGGGGGCAGGGCCCCGGTGGCCGCGACGTGCATGACAGCGCCGTAGAACAGCATCCCGCGCACGAACTCGGTGCCCGTGGGCTGGCCCTCCCGGATCCAGCGCTTGACCGGCTTCCACTGCTTGAGGTAGCGCTCGGCCTTCCGGGCATTGACGAGACGCTGCGCCGGCGTCGGGTGCGGAATGAAGGCGGGTGTCTCCATGGTGGTGCTCCTGGTGGTGGTGACGGTCATCCCCCGATCCCCGCGATGAGGAGGTCGTCGGCGATGGCCTGGCCCAGCTGGCGGATGGTCGGGGTGAGGGAGACAGGCGCCGACGAGGTGACGTCCTGCCCGTTGAGGTAGACCTGCAGGTAGATCGTGGTGGTCCCGGCCGATCGCGACGCCGGCGGGAGTCCCGGCGGGGTGAGGCCGGAGAATCCGCCCAGCGTGGACAGGATCCGGTCGAGCGTCTCCAGCTGGGCCTCGAGCAGGATGTTCCCCGTCGCCAACAGCCCCGAGATCCGCTCGCCCTCGATCTGGGTGATGGTGCGGTCGACCCGGAACGACTCGTTCTGGGGGGCGTCGCTGGTGATCGTGACCGCGTTGAGCTGCTTGATGAGCTCGGCGATCGTGAGCACTTCCGAGCGCACCTGGTCACGCGAGAGGCTCCCCGACTCCAACCCGAACGGGTTCTGCAGGGCGAACGTCTTGAGCCGGTTGAGGGTCTCGGCCCGGGATCCGGCATCCGTCGCGTCCAACCCCGCGAACAGGTCCCGGAACACCGGGGCGAGCGACCCCAGCTGGCCGGTGAGCTGGCGGAGCTGCTCGGCGGCATCGGTGACGTCGAAGAGCTGGAACTGCTCGCGGACGGCCCGGATCGTGTCGGCGCCAACCTCCAGGCGGGCCCGGCGGATCTCCTCGATGCGGCGGAGTTCCTCCTGGTGGGCTCGTTCGGCCTCGCGTTCGGCCTCGGCCCGCCGGCGCTCCTCGTCCCGCTGCGCCTGGTCGAAGGCGCGACGGGCCTCCTCGGCGCTCCGCTGCTCCTCGCGAGCGAGGCGTTCCACCTCGTCGGCCGCGTCGGAGCTGGCCGACTGGAGGAGGTCAATGACCGCCACAAGGTCGTCGAGGGTGAACCCGAGCCCCTCGAGGCTCACGTCGCCCGCCTCGACCGCCGAGAAGAACCCCTGCAGGCTCGCGATCGCGGCGTCGATCCCGGCCACGGTCGTCAGGTCGAACCCCGCCACCAGCTCGGCGAGCAGCGGGGAGAACTCGGAGAGAGTGGACAGGAAGAGCTCGGCCTGATCCAGGCTCGAGAGATCGAAGACGCGCGTCGCGCGCCCGATCTTCGCCACGGCCTCGGTGAACCGCACCGCGGCCTCGTCGATCTCCCCGCCACTCCGCTCCAGCTCCTCGGGAATGAGCCCAAGGATCTCCCCCAGGAACCCGATGAAGTCATCGAGGTTGACGTCCCCCAGCACCGAGGGGTCGAACCCGTCCGCGACGACGGTCTCGAACAGCTGCCGGACGATGTCCCGGACCTGGGCCTGTACCTCCGGATCGTCAAGCGTGTTCAGGTCGATGTCCTTGAACGCATCGGCCAGGAGGCTCGACGGGTCATCGCCCAAGAGCGCCGCGATGATGAGGTCGGCGACCTGCCGGCCGCCCGTCTCGACCTGCGGGGTGAACTGGAACCGTGTGCGAGCCTCGTTGAGGCGCCCGGCGAAGTCGTCGCCGAACGCACCGGTCTGGATCTGCTGCTCGAGCTTGAGGCCGAGCTGGTCCAGGAACTCGAGGAACGGGCCCAGCGTCTCCCTGGAGAGCTCGACGAAGTCGATCCGGGCCTCCTGAGCCAGCTTCCGGATGTCGTCGAGGCTGAGGCCGAACGACTCCAGCGCGCTCTCGACCTGCGTCGTCGAGATCCGCGAGCGACCGCGGAGGTTGGGTAGTGATTCCTCCAGGAACCGGGCGAGACCCGTTCGCCCCACCCCGATCTGCGAACCCGTCAGGTCGATGTCCCGGAGGCCGCGCGTGTTGTCCTTCAGGGCCTCGACGTTGCGCTCCAGCGCCTCGCGTGCGGCCTGCAGCTCCGGCGACTCGTCAAAGAGCCCAGCGAACGACTTGGCGAGCTGGGCGACCCCGCCGGCGACCGGGAGGGCGGTGGCGATGATCCCCCCTGTCCCACCCGACTGCAGCGCCTCGACGAGCGGGCCGATGCCGGTGGCGACCTGCGACAGACTGGAGAGGATGTTGCGCACCTCGTCGTCGACGATCCCGAAGGCGTTGGCGAGGTCGAGCGCCCCGTCGACGGCGTCACTGATGCGGCGCCCCTGCTCGACGAGCCGGTCGAGGCGCTCGGTGTCCCGCTCCGCTTGCGCCTCAGACGCCTCGCGTTCGATCCGGGCATTCTCGGAGCGGATCCGGCCGATTTCCTTCTCGGCATCGACCTGGCGGATGGCACCGGTCGGCGTGGTCCGGACCTGGGCGGGGGTCGTGAGGGAGATGCCCGCCTTGTCGAGGAGGTCCTGCAGCTTCGCGGCTTCGCGGGTGGCCTGGATGATGGCCGCCCCGAAGGCGGCCTGTTCGGGCGTCGCCGTCTTCAGCGTCTCGGCATAGGTGGCGAGGTCGTCGGCGACCGTCTGCCAGAACGACTTCGGCCGCCCGCCGAACAGGCCCCGTTCGATCTCGGCGAGGCGTTCGACCATGTCGCGGGTCGCGGCGTCAACGCGTGCGCTGGCCCGCTCCGTGGCCGCGGCCGCCTTGGCGGCGTCCTCGCCCACGGTTCCCAGCCCCGTGCCGGTGTTGCCCGGCGCCGGCTTCCCCAGGTCGCGGAGCCGCTCGGCGGCGATCGTGGCCGCGGTGTCGAGCTGCTTGATCTCATCGCGAGCGAGCTTCGCCCGCCGCTCGACGGCGGCGAGCCGGTCGGCGACCTCGGAGGCCGAGGTCTGGCCGAACGATCCGGAGGTGGTCGCCTGCGCCTGCTTGAGGGTCGCAATCTGGCTCTCGAGGCCCTTGAGCTCGCCCCGCGCGCGCTGGGCATCATGCACCATCCGATCGATGAAGCTCGCGAGTTGTGGCGCGCTGTCCGGAATCGTGAGCTGCAACCCGTCGAAGAACGAGCCGCTTCCCCGACGCTGGCGAAGCGTGCGGATGAGGTCCGTTGCGCCCCGGAGTCCGGCCACCACTGCCGGCAGGATCTCGTTGCCAAGCCTGAGCAGCTCGGAGGAGACCTCCGAGCGAAGGATGGCGGCGACGCCGATCGGGCTCTTGCGGAACTCGAGCGTCGCGTCGGCAAGGCGCTTCATGGAGTCGGCCGCGGGGCGTGCTTCGTCGGCGAGCTCGCGAATCCCTGCGGCCCCCTCGGGTCCGGCCTTCGCGAGGTCCCGGAACTCCTTCGCGGCTTGGGCAGGATTGTTGCCCCTCGACAAGAGCGTCGTGAGGGCGCTGCTCGTGTCCTGCAGTGACACCCCGAACCGCTGGGCAAACGGAATGGATGCTTGCAGGGCGCTCGCGAACTGATCGATCCCGGTGCGCCCCTGGATCGTCGTGAACAGCTCGGCCGCGACCTCTCGCGACCGGGTGGCCGACACGTTGAAGCCGCTGAGCGCGGTGTCGAGCGTCGCGATCGACGCCGGGAGCGACCCTCCCGTCGCATCCGCCAGGTCGCTCGCCGAGGAGACCAGGCGCGAGATCGTCTCGAGGGAGGTGACGCCCGTGCGGGCCGCCTCCCGGAATCCTTCGGCGATCTCGACCTGAGAGCGACCCGTTGCACGTGACACCCGATCGACTTCCGCGGCGACGTCACCGAGTCGGCCCGCAAGGGCGGGGACCTCCTGGGCGATCTCCCGAACCGCGCTGGACACCTGCGCCGCCATCGCCGTCGCGGCGCCCGCCACGGTGACGAACGCCGCGGCGAGCACCCCGGCGCCACTCGCGAGGAGCTTGAAACGGCCTTCCGCCTTCGGCGTGGTGTCGGCCAATGCCTTCTCGGTCTTGGTCGCCTGCTTCTCGACCTTCTCGAGGGCCGCCGTGGCCTTCTGGGCCTCCGCCGTCAGCTGCTCGGTGCGGAGCTTGAATTCGACGAAGAAGTCGAGAGACTCGGTCATGACGAGACCCTCCGAATCCCGATGACGACCGCCTGGCTCGCCGGGACGGCGAACACTTCCGGGCGCTCCCGGATCGCGTTCAACAGCGCCGGGAACATCCACGGACGCGGTGCCACTACCCCGCCCTGCTTGGTCACGAAGCCACGCTCGAGCGCTCTACCCTTGAGGAGCGAAGTGCCGACCCGGGCGAGACCGGGTTCGACCTGTACCTCGATTGACGCCCGGAGCTCTCCGGTGTCCGCCGCCGGCGGCTCTCCCGGCGCCGACGCCTGATGGAACACGCCACCACGGTTTCCGCGATCGGCCACGAACGACACCTCTTCCGCGTCTTCCCCGCTGCCCGCGATGAACCCGATACGGCGCTCGCCCGACTTCTGGTAGACGCGTCCCGTGCCGGGCTTGGAGAGCTCGAGGACCATCTCGTCACGGAGCGCGAGTCCCGCCTGGCGAAGCGACGGCGTCAGCCGCGGGTCAAGCTTCGCCGCTTCGATCTCGCGGGCGAGCTCCGCCATCGCCTGCCGGACGCTGCCCGGCTCGAGCTTCCGGGGACTCACTGGATCCGCCCGCGATGCCGGTCGGCAGCAAGGGCCGCCTCGGCCTTGGCGGCTCGCGAGAGCCGCACCGCGCCCAGCACCTCGACGAGGGACCAATCGTGAATCAGCTTCGTGGGACGCTCGCCGAGCTCCATGCTGGCCATCGAGAAGAACACGCTCCACCGATTCGCCTTCCCGGACGTCGGGCTCTCCGGGTCCAGCACCCGCGTCAGGGCCCTTGCGCGAAGAGCGTTAACTCGCACGTGCAGCTGGCAGACGGCCGCGATGTCGATCGGGTCCATCTGGCGCGCCCAGTCCGGCACCTCGACCCTGGCGCCCTCACTCGGCTCGAATGGCAACTTGGGACCGGGGGTGCAGAGCGCCCAGACGAACAGCGACAGCGTGAAGGCGATCTCCGCATCGATGCGCGCGGTGAGCTCGCGATCGGCGTTCGTGAAACTCGCCCCGACGATCCGGCGCGCGTCGGCGAGCTCGGCAAGCCAGCGGTCCTGGGCATCGAACCAGAGCAGCGCCGCGGCCGACTTGGGATGCACCGCGACCTGCTCGCGATCCGCGACGGGGGTGAGGAGTCGATGCACGATCGGCTCCGCCGCCAGTGCCCGCGTCGCGAGCGCGTCGGCTTCCGCGGCCTCGTCAGCTGCCGAGGGAACCGACCTGGCCTGATCGGCTGCGAACCGCTGATTCAGGAGAGCATGCCACCGCAGGACGCCACGGGCGCCATCCTCCGGGTTCTGGCTACCACCCGGCTCCAGCTCCCTCAGCTCCTCGGCCGTGAATGCCTGGACCGCCTTGAGGTGGCCCTGAATCCGCCGGCACTCTTCCCGCACCGTCGCGAGTGGAATCGTCCGCGCCTTGGACATCATGACCCCCCGCGTGCGAGGAGGGCATCCATGCTCCAGCGCCGCACGAACGTGCGACCGGCGACCCGTTCGACCTCGAGGTCGCCCTCGCGGGCCGCCTCCAGGAGTTCCCGCGGCGTCCGGCGCGTCAGGTGACTCGCTTCCGGCAGGGGAATCAGCCCGTCCCGGGCCAGTCCATCGATGTTCACAGCGCCTCCGTCGTCAGTGTGGGTCTCTGACCGTGGCCGGGAATCGGCCTCGGCATTGGCTTCGCCGGGCGCGGTACCCGGATGGTTCCCTGTTCCCGCGGTCACGAGGTCGCCTCTGGTGCCCGCCGCTCTTTGGCGATGTCGCCGATGACCTCGGCGAGCTCGACGATCCCCTCGAGCTGCCCGTCGTCGGCGCGCTGGAGCGCGAACTCCAGCCACCGCAGCAGGCGCTCGGCGTCGGGGTCCCCGTTGGGTCGAGCGAAGCGATCCAGCAGCTCGCGCACCCCAGCCACCCCCAGCCCGCGGAGGACCTGGTACACCTCTTCGCGGGCACTCTCCGGCAGGCGCGCCACCCGCTCGCAGAACGCGGCCAGATCAGAGCCGAACATCCGCCGGCTCCTCGGTGGTGCGGGGTGTCTCGAGCACACGTCGCAGCGTGGCCTCGAGCGTGACGTTGAGGGTCGTGTGCGGCTCCTGGTCGACCGGCTCGCCACAGTGGGGGCAGCGGTCACTGGCATCACCGGCAGTGCCGCGGATCCGCATGAGCGACTCCGCCGCACGGATCCGGTCCACCGGGTCGCTGAGCGTGTCCCGCACGATGCTGGTCAACACCACCTGCAGCTCGCGCGACGTGGCGATCGCCGGGCCGGCGACCTGCTCGACCTTCCCCTGCAGGACCGAGAGGTATTCGATGACCCGAACATTCCGGAGCAAGGGCCCGGTCTGAGACTCCGCGGTACTCGCGGCGTAGCCGGCGCCAAGGGCGGCCTCCTTCGCCGTCAGTCCCGATGCGATGCCCTCGGCGAACAGCCGCTGGCGCTTCGACAGCCGGTAGGGGCCACGAGACTCAGAGCGGTTCTGGGGGCGGTTCCCCCCTACGGGGGGAGAACCGCCCCCCGGTTCTGAACCGGTTCCGGGGTGGTTCTTGGCGGTTCTCATGCGGTTCCCCGCGTTTCGGGGGGGCGGTTCTGGGGCGGTTCTGATCGATTTTCGACGAGGCGGTAGGAGTGCCGTCCGGACTCGCCGACATTCACGACCTCACCGCTCGCGAGAAGTCGCTTCATCGCGACCGAGATCTCCGCGGCGGACCCGGTGACGAGGGTTCGCAGTTCGCGCTGCGAGAGCCCTGGACGTGCCCAGACTGCCTGACGCACTCGCGTGATGAGCGGGGCCTCATCGTCGGCGAGCTCGAAGCCGTTGAGGCCCCAGCGGAACGCGAAGTCGGATGCAGGAACCCGGCCCTCAACTGCTACCCGGCGGACCGTAGGATCCTCAGCGTCGACGGCGAGATGGAGGATCAGGTCAGCCATGTCTTCGAACGCGCCTGAGCCGCGCGACCGACCCGTGGCCTTCGTCGTGTGGTGGCAGAGCACGACCGCGATGTTCTCTGAGCGGGCGAGCTCCCGAATGGGCGCGAGTGCTCGCTTGTTCGACGCCGCGTCGTTCTCGGATTCAACCGACGAGGCGAGCAGGTCGCTCAGCGTGTCGATCACCAGCAACGCCGGAGCGTGCTCGCTGGCGGCCACGATCGCACGCGCTGGGGTCATGGGGGGCTCTGCGATCAGGATGGATCGTCCGTCCGCCTCCTCGGCGCCCAGCCGGCGGACGAGATCGCCCAGCGGCTCGTCGAGCGCGAGCCAGAGCGTCTCCGCCTGGTCGAGCGGCTCACCGAGGAACGCGCGGCCTGCAGAGAGCGCGGCGACGGCGCCACCGAGGAGGGTGCTCTTGCCGCTCTTCCTGGGCGCGGCCAGCAAGGTCACGCGGCCCGCGTACGCGATCCCCGGGATAACGGCACGCGGGGGCGCGAGCAGCTCGGGTCGCTGCTGGAGGTCGAGGAGGCGGTGCACCACCGGCGGCTCGCCGTCCGGCAGGATCGGGACCGGCCGCTCCAGGGGCAAGCCCGGGAGCGAAGCGAGGAGGTCGGTCATCCGCGGTCCCGGGCGATGGATGCGAACGGCGCGATGTCGCCCTTCGCCGCGGCGATGATGGCCCGCGAGAACTCGAGGCAGGTTGCCCGTGAATCCTCGGTGGCGCGTTCGCGCGCAGCCGCTTCCCAACAGGCCGCAGCCCAGACGGGACCACGATCGTCAGGCATGCGACGCCAGGCGTTCAGGCAGGGGCTCGCGATGGGCGTGCGGCGAGCGTCGTCGACTGCAGCACGACGGATGGCGGCCATCTCCGCGCGGGCGACTCGCCACGCCTCGAGGGCGAACGGGTCGAGCGCGGCCTGCTCTTCCTTGGACAATGACGGCGCGAACCGCTCCAGCCAGCGGGACCGGTTCATCGGCACCACCGGTTGCGACCGCTTGGACCGGTCCGTAGATTCTGAGTTGCCCGCGTCTCGCTCACGCGCGCTCCATGGCCTTGCGAACGGCCCGCCCCCACGGCGGGCCGTTTCGTTAGGCGCCTGAGGTGGGAAGGGGTTCGCCCGGCGCGGTGATGCCGGCGAGCTGGAGGACTTCGGCGGTCTTGAATCGGAGGTGTCCGCCGATGTCGACGCGGGCCGAGTGGAGCGGCCGGCCAGGACCGCTCAATCGGTATACGGCGCGGCGCCCGTCGAGGCGGAGGAGGGCGGCGACTTCCTCGACGCAGAGCAGCGGGCGAGACAGGTCGGGTTCGAACATCGTAGCGCTCCAACGCGAAAAGGGCCCCCACCCGGATGATCCGGAATGGGGGCCCTCGTGGGACCTCGGTGGCGGCAACCTCGCCGCGATGTTGTCGCGCGACGCGCGACCTGATTCAAGATGGCGAGTGCCTACCCGTCGCGCAAGTCACCGAATAGTTCCGCGCTGCGAGGCACCAACTGACTAGATCGGCAGGTCTTCCTGGGCCCCTGATGCGATCGTGCCAAGCCGGACGATCACCCGATTGGTGACCCTCGCCACTCCCTCGTTAACCAGGACCGCCATCGCGAGTTTCGCACCGAGCTGACTGGCCTCGACAACGAAGTCATCGGAGCGAGGCACGAGGAGCACCCGCGCGCTCGAGTCGGGGACGTCTACCCATCCGCGGCCCTCTCGTCGGATGCCCTGGAAGTGCAGCCACCCATCTGCGTCCTGACGCCAACGGACATGCATCCCCTTGGTGCCAGGCACGTACGTGGTGCGCTCTGGAAGCATCACCGGCCTCCACCGCTCGGAGTTGGGTACTAGTTGGGTACCATGACGCGTGGAAGTCGCCTGGTCACCGCATAGTCACTGTTGCGATTCAACGACTTAGGGGCCGTGGCGATCGCCCCTGTAGGTCATCCGCTCAATCTAGCCGCCCCAGGGCGGCCACCCGCTCGCGCGGCAGCCAGCCTCGTGGCCCCCGATCGAGCGCCAGCAGGACCCAGTCGCCGGCTCGACGCTCGACGGTGCCGACATCCCAGGTGGCCGCTGCGTCCTGACTCGGCGCGGCCGGGGTCGGGGAGACGCGCAACGCCACCGTGCCCCGGACGATCACGGCGGGCCGGGAGGCGGCCAGCGTGCGGAGCGCGGCGAGCCCGCCGCACGCGAGGGCCAGGGCGACCAGGGGACCCGCGATCCGACGCCGTCGATGCAGCACGACGGCGAGGAGCCAGGTGGCGAGGGCGAGCAGCACGAGCTCGTCCCGGCTCAGCGGGATCGTCGGGGCGCGTGCCACCACGCCGGGCGGGACCCGCGGGGTCTCCGCGAGCGCTGCGCGCAGCCGACCATCGCGCGGTGCGATCGCCAGTCCCTGCAGCCATGCGGCCGCGCTGCCGGCGTCGTCTCCGCCGAGGCGACGGGCGATCCCGAGGTCGTACCAGGCGCCGACCGCCCCGGGTGACCGGTCCGTCACCGCCAGGAACGCGCGCTCGGCACCCTCGGCATCGCCGGAGCGCAGCCGCTCGATCCCGTCGGCGAGCTGTCCGTTGAGGGACGCGGTGATCCCGAGCAGCGCCGCGACCAGCAGCGGCGCACGGTGGGCCGACGCGCGGAGTCGTCCCAGCGCGCGACCGAGGGCCGGCTCATCCCCCGGCGCGGGGGCTGCGTGGCCCCAGCGATGCCGGGCGCCGGCCTCCAGCCAGGCGCGCACCGCACGGGCGTCGGCGGCGGTGACACCGCGACGCCGAAGCACACCCTCGACGGTGTGCGGCTGGAGCGGCACGCCCGGTCCCGCGAGTCGACGCAGTTCGGTGAGCGGATCGCCCGAGGGCGTGGACTCGATCCGACGTGTCGACCGGCCCCGGCGCCGCCGGACCACGAAGGGGAGCGGTGCGAGCAGGAGCAGCCCGAGCAGCCACCCGGCCTGCTCGACGATCCGGGTCGCGAGCGGGACGTCGAGCGTCGTCCCGGGCTCGGGAAGGGTCAGGTCGCCCTGCGGCAGGGCGGGCCGGACCACGAGCGGGACCGA
>Ga0116152_10002248_pt1 | contig 15739 bp, 15 predicted proteins | sample AD_UKC119_MetaG_FD_89894 | JGI IMG/M metagenome (GOLD analysis project Ga0116152, IMG submission 89894) | Active sludge microbial communities of municipal wastewater-treating anaerobic digesters from Hong Kong - AD_UKC119_MetaG | ecosystem: Engineered > Bioreactor > Anaerobic > Digestate... | reverse complement strand
CGCGGCCACTATTCCGCAGGCAGCCATGGCGGCGCTGGAATCTTTCGAGCAGCCGATTATTTTAATTGCCGGCGGGTCGGATAAGAATTTGGATTTTTCCAATTTGGGAAAAGCGATTGCCGAGAAAGTCAAAGGCTTGATTTTAATCAAAGGCAACGCGACGGATAAATTGGTGGAAAGTTTGAAAAAAAATATTCCCGAGCGGGAGCACAAGCGATTCGCCATTCTCGACTCAATGAATAAAGCCGTCGAAGAAGCGACGCGCGTAGCCGACAGCGGCGACATTGTTTTGCTTTCCCCCGGCGCAGCCAGTTTTGGTTTGTTTGAAAACGAATTTGATCGAGGAGATAAATTTAAGGAGGCAGTAAGGATTTTAAAGAAAGAATATTCTAAATAATCATGAAAGATAATTTTTGTTACTTTAACGGCGAGACAGTTAAATTTAGCGAGATAAAAATCAGCCCCTTTGATCTGGGATTTGTGAGAGGCTATGGAATTTTTGATGCGTTGCGGACGACGGCTAACGGCGCTCCATTTTGTTTGCGTGAGCATTGGGAAAAGCTGGAAAAATCGGCGCGAGAACTATGTTTGAATTTGCCGATTTCCCAAAACGATTTCGAAAAAATAATTTTAGAACTTCTAAAAATTAATAATTTGAAAGAAGCGGCCGTTAAAACTATTTTAACCGGCGGACAATCGTCCAATGGATTTAAAAGCGCGGAAGGTTTTACTTTTCTGATTATTGCCAGCGATTTGCAAGATTTTTCTTTGCAAGATTTGGTTTATCAAGAAGGCGTAAAAATTATTTCTCACGAGCATCAAAGATTTTTGCCGGAGATAAAACACTTGAATTATTTGATTCCGCTGAGTTTGCGAAAGATAAAAGAAGAAAAATCCGCTTTTGAAATTCTTTACAAAAAAGACGGAAAAATTTTGGAATGTTCGACGAGCAATATTTTTTTGGTGAAAGATAATTGCTTGATTACCGCTCAAGAAAAAGTTTTTAAGGGGACGACCAGAAATTTAACTTTGGAATTGGCGCGAAAGAACGGATTAAAAACGGAAGAGCGGGCGATTGATTTTTCGGAAATCGAAACGGCGGATGAAATATTTTTAACCGCCACTTACAAAAAAATCGTGCCGGTTGTTCAAATTGACGAAATAAAAATCGGCAACGGACAAGCGGAAAAAACAACTAAAACTGTTATGGATTTGCTGGATGAATTTTTGGCAAATTACGATGGCAAATAAAAAATATGGAAAAATTATATGACGTGGTGATTATCGGAGCGGGTCCGGCGGGGCTGAATGCTTCGCTGTATGCTTCGCGGTATGGGATGAAAAATATTATTGTCGGCGGAGTGCCGGGCGGTTTGACTTCGCAGATTCACGAGATTGGCAACTGGCTGGGGTCGCCGGAAATTTCCGGTTTGGATTTTGTCAAAAAAACTACCGAGCACGTGAAAAAATTTGGAACGGAAATTGTGAATTGCTTGGTGGATGAAATTAAAAAAGACGACGGGCAATTTGAATTATTTTTGTCCAACGGCGAGCGGGTGCGAGCCAAAGCGGTTTTGATAGCGACCGGTTCCAAACATCGCAAATTGGGAGCTAAAGGCGAGAAAGAATTATTGGGCAAAGGCGTTTCGTACTGCGCGACTTGCGATGGATTTTTTTATCGCGATAAAACCGTGGCGGTAATCGGCGGAAGCGACAGCGCGGTTTCGGCAGCGGTTTTTTTGGGCGACATTGCCAAAAAAGTTTATTTGATTTATCGCGGACAAAAATTGCGGGCGGAAAATTTTTGGATAAAAGCGGCGCAAAATAATCCGAAGATAGAAATAATTTATAATACCAATGTAGCGGAGATGAAAGGCGAGGAGAAATTAGAGCAATTAATTTTGGATAACGAGCACCAAGGAAAAAATTATTTGGAAGCGGACGGAGTTTTTATTGAAATCGGATTTATTCCCAGCACGGAAATTGTCAAAGATTTGGAAATGGAATTGGACGAAGCCGGCTATATTAAAGTGGATGCCGGCTGTCGGACGAGTGTTTCCGGAATCTGGGCGGCGGGCGATATCACCACCGGTTCCAATAAATTTAAACAAATTATCACTGCGGCTTCCGAAGGTGCAATTGCGGCTAATAATATTCAAGAATATTTGAAGAAATAGTTTTTTAGCTGTTGGATTTTTCGTGGACATTACTTGTTTACATTTGAAAAATAAAAATATGACAGAAAGTAAAAATAAATTGGTGGCGATTTTTGAAGAGCATCCCGTGCGCCGCCATTGGGATGAAAAACAAGAAAAATGGTATTTTTCTGTGGTGGATATTATTGCGATTTTGACTAATCAGTCAGATTTTCAAACGGCTAGGAAATATTGGAATAAATTATCAGAAAGGCTTAAAAAAGAAGGATCTGAAGTGGTGACAAAATGTCACCGGTTGAAATTGATGGCTCTCGATGGTAAGATGCGCGAAACGGATGCGGCTGATGTGGAAACCATCTTCCGCTTGGTGCAGTCGGTGCCGTCGCCTAAAGCAGAGCCATTAAAGCTATGGCTGGCTAAGACGGGTTATGAACGAATGCAAGAAACTGTTGATCCGGAATTAGCGGTTAGTCGCGGAAGAAAAACTTGGATGCAAATGGGCAGGAATAAAAAATGGATCGAGCAGAGAATGTTGGGTTTGGAAACGCGAAATAAATTGACTGATTATTGGTCTGATCATGGCATTTCCAAAAGCGATGAGTTTGCCAAGCTGACAAATATTATTCATCAAGAATGGAGCGGATTGTCAGTTAAGTCTCACAAGAATCTGAAGAATTTGAAAACACAAAATCTGCGTGATCATATGAGCGAGGCGGAATTGATTTTTACCGCTTTGGCTGAACTTTCCACGAGGCAAATTTCTGAGACGGAAAAAGCTGAAGGATATGTTGAAAATAAATCTTGCGCCAAACGGGGCGGAAAGATTTCAGGGGATGCCAGGAAAAAATTAGAAGAGCAAACAAGAATGAAGGTTGTAAATGGCGGGAATTATTTGGAGCAAGGAAATAAAATTAAAAAGTTAAAGAAAGGGAATTAATTAATAGTATTCAATTGATTGCGTAAATGATTTGAAAAGTATTTTGAAAATAAAATACTACCGTACTCTAGTGTACGGTAGTAAAATGCAATAAAAATAAATTGCGCCCGGAACGAATCGTGTCGTTCCGGGCGTGGGTGTCAGTTAAACATTAAAGTAATCACGAAAATCTTCCTCAGTTAATGAGGGAGTTACGGATTGATGAATCGTGCTGATGCCAATGCTTTGCATTAAACATTCAAGCTGGCTCTGTGGGCCGGAGATAGAAATTTTCTCGATATGAAGTTTTCTTCCTTCTGTTCCATTAATACGCCATTTTCTGCGGATGTTGGCGACGGTTTCTGTGGCGGTATCATCTATTACCCATGATACTTGCTCGAAACCGATGGAAATAATATCCATTTTGTTAACGAATAATTGAAACCAACCATAGCTTCCCCCAAGTATTCTTAGCTCCAATCACTCTTTTTTTCATGGTTTTTCTCCTGTGTTTGATGGATATTTCTACCTGAAAATGGCAGTTTTTGGTGATAAAATGTACTACTTTAACTGACCCTAAATACTAGCATATTATTGAAAAAAAGTCAAGGGTTTTTGTGAGGATTTGGGATGTTTTGACTTACAAGATTCTGCAAGAGTCCGCCCAGGGCGGAGTCCGCATAGTTTTTGATATTTTTAGAGAAAGAAATTTTTTATAAAAAGAAAAAAATTAATTGTTTTAAAATATTATGATAATGAAAAATTTCAGGAACCAGTCAGAGACTAGTTCCTGCAGAGATAAGACACTTGAACGAGATGACAAGCAGCTTGCCTATTCAACTAATCAACTATTTAACTAATTAACTAAAATGAAAATTGGAATTGATGCGCGATTTTATGGCAGTGTGGGGAAGGGGCTGGGGCGGTATGCGCAGAAGCTGATAGAAAATTTGGAAAATATTGATGATGAAAATCAGTATTTTGTTTTTTTGTTGAAAGAAAATTTTGACGAGTTTCAGCCGAATAATAAAAATTTCCAAAAAGTTCTGGCAGATTTTCGCTGGTATACTTTTGCCGAGCAGATTAAATTTCCATTGCTGTTGCGAAAATATAATTTGGACGTGATGCATTTTCCGCATTTTAATGTGCCGATTTTTTATCGCAAAAAAATTATCATCACCATTCACGATTTGATTTTGCTCAACTTTCCAACCTTGCGCGGCACGCGGCTCAATCCGATTTTTTATTGGCTTAAATTTTTGGCTTATAAATTGACAATCGGCAGTGCTATTAGACGTTCTCAAAGGATGATTACGGTTTCCAATTTTAGCAAAGAAGATATTTTGAAAAATTATCCCAAGCTCAAAAAAGAAAAAGTAGCGGTGACTTACGAGGCTTGTGATTTGAAAAATAAAATTCAAGAAGCGGGATTGAAAAACTCTGATAAAATTTTGGAAAAATATGGTATAATTAAACCGCATCTGCTTTACGTTGGCAATGCCTATCCGCACAAAAATTTGGAGGGATTGCTGGGGGCTTGGAAAATTTACGATGGCAAAAATAAAAATTTGAAATTGGTTTTGGTGGGCAAGAAAGATTTTTTTTACCGAAGGATTCAAAAGAAGATTAAAAAAGAAAAAATTGTCAATGTGGTGCTGGCGGGATTTGTATCGGACGAAGATTTAGATGCGGTTTACCAGGAATCTACGGCGTATATTTTTCCGTCTTTGTACGAAGGTTTTGGTTTGCCGCCGCTGGAAGCGATGGCGATGGGTGTGCCGGTGATTTCGAGTAATCACGGCTGTATGCAAGAAATTTTGGGAGACAGCGCCAGGTATTTTGATGCGCGGAATTTCCAGTCAATTATTGCGGCGATTGAAAAAATAACTCAAGACGAAAATTTAAGAAAAGAATTAATTCAAAAAGGTTATCAAAAAATAAAAGAATACAGCTGGGAAAAAATGGCGCGGGAAACTTTGCGGATTTACAACGATGTTTAATTTAAAACTTTCGCATTCGTTTCAAAATTTATTGTTTCGCCGAATTAAAAATGTGTCATCAACTCACGGCCGTAGGATCATGATACCTTTTTGCTTGCGTGATTTTAAACTTTTTAATCCTTATGGATATTATCCGAAAAACAAAAGTGAATATTAATAAGGAAAAATTTCTGGCCAGGAATCGTTTTGACGGGGCGCAAAAAAAAGAAGACAATCAAAAAAATTTTACTGACAAAAAAACATCCAACAACAAAAAAAAAGATGAGAATTATCGCTGTCAAATTTATCGATTCGGGCAGCTTTTTGATATTGACGAGGGAAATTTTTTGGTGGAAGAACGGCATTATGCGGACGGGCGGAAGGATGAGATAAAGGAAAAGAAAAATTTTTCTTTGCCGAAACCAAGTCCGAATGCGGTAAAAATTCCCAAGGAGCCTGAAAGAAAAAATCTGCCAAAAATTAAAACCAGTTTCAATAAGAAAAAACTTATTTGGATTGTGGCTTCTTTTTTTGTGATTGGTTCGGCGGTTTTCGGCAGTTGGTATGTAAAGAAGGGATTGGATGCCAAGAAAAAAGTTTTGGGAGTGAGTCGGGAAGCGTATGATAATGTTAACTCGGCAATCGATGAAATTAAGCAGCAGAATTTCTTAGCTTCGGCGGATAAATTTCAAGCGGCCTTTGAAGATTTTTCCGGGATGTCAGAATCTTTGGCGGGATTGGGCAAGGGTGTGATTGGAATTTCACAGTATATTCCGGGCGCGTCCAAACTTTCTTCGGGCTACAATTTGACCGAAGCAGGCAAAGAGCTGGCTTTGGCGGGAGAAAAAATAAGCGCGGCGGCCGGAACAATTGAAGGGCTGAAAGAAAAAGCGCAGAGCGGAGACAGTCAGGAAAATATTTCCGTCTTGGATATTTTTCTTTCCATAGAAGAAACCTTGAAAGGGGTTGAAGAAAATCTTTTGGCAGCGCAAGAAAATTTAAATAAAGTAAAAATCGATGATATTCCCGAAGAAAATCAGGACGCGATAATTTCTCTAAAAACTAAATTGCCAATTATCGTCGAAACAGTTAAAGAATTTTCGGAGAACAGTCATATTGGAGCGGATTTTCTAGGTGCAAATGGCCAGCGAAAATATTTATTTTTATTCCAAAACAATCAAGAGATGCGGGCGACCGGCGGATTTATCGGCAGTTATGGAGTTTTGGATATTGATGGAAAAGGGCATATTCGAAATTTTTTCATCGACGGAATTTTTAATCCGGACGGACAACTAACTGATAAAATTGTTCCGCCTAAGCCGATTCAAAAAATCAGCGTGGCGTGGAGTTTGCATGATAGCAATTGGTTTGCCGACTTTCCAACTTCTGCCAAGAAAGCGATGCTGTTTTATGAAAAAACCGGCGGACCGACGGTGGACGGCGTGATTACTTTGACGCCGACCGTGATGCAAAAAATGCTGGGGATTACCGGTTCGATTGAGATGCCGGATTACGGAGTGACTTTGACTCAAGAAAATTTTATTCAAAACATTCAGTACGAAGTGGAAGTGGATTATGACAAAGAAGAAAACCGCCCTAAAAAAATTCTTTCCGATTTGGCGCCAATGCTTTTGGAAAAATTGTCGCAGTCGCAAAACGCCGAAACGGTTTTGAGAATTATTGATGCGGTCAGCGAGGCGCTTAACGAAAAACAAATTTTGCTTTATTTTAGCAACACTGAATTGCAAAAAATAGTTTCCGATTTGGGCTGGTCGGGAGAAGTTTTGCTGGCCAAGGATGATTATTTAAGCGTGATAAATACTAACATCAACGGATTTAAAACTGACGGTGTAGTGGAGGAAAAAATAAAACAGGAAATTGTTATTGACGAGAACGGAGAAATTATCGATGAGGTGACGATTAATCGCAAGCATAACGGCGGGGACACGCAATATGAATGGTGGAATAAAGTGAATTCTGATTATATGCGGGTTTTTGTGCCGGAAGGTTCGCAGCTTTTGGCAGTGGATGGGCAGACGCGGGAGCTAAATGAAGATGTGGTGGATTATGATGCTTTGGGATTTGAGCGGGATGAGGATGTGAAAAATGAAGAAGACCAAATGAAAATTGACGATGAGACAGGGGTGCGAATTTATACGCAAAACAATAAAACTGTTTTTGCAACTTGGGCGTATGTCAGTCCGCAGGAAGAAGTGACGGTAAAATATAAATACAAACTTCCATTTAAATTCAGCGGAGACATAAAATCTTATTCTCTTTTGGCGCAAAAACAATCCGGCAGCATCGGCAGCGGCTATGAAATTTCAATCAGCTATCCGAAAAAATGGAATCTGGAATGGCGCAATGATGAATTTGAAAATTGCAATTCAAATAATGATAATATGAATAAAATTTGTTTCTCGGGGAACTTGGAAAGTGATAAATTCTTGGGTTCGGTTTTTGTAGAGGATTAAAAAAACGATAATGCCGCACGCGGCATTATCGCAGTTCTATATTTTCCGGAATGTTAAATTGATGAACAATTCTCTTTCCTTTAAAAAGGATAACGCGTCCTTTTCGAGACACAGAATAGTTGGAAAGCATTTCATTAAGCTTCCGCATAAGTTTTTTAATAAAAATCTGACCATCTTCCGATAGAGAATACTTTAATGCTTGGGAGAGTTTGCTGATAATAACTTGAGGCAATTCAGCTTCAGACTTTTCGTTTCGATCAGCGGCCTCTTTTGGTTTTGCTGGCAGTGATTTCAGCTTTGGTTTCAAGGCAGTTTCTTTTGGAGAAATTATTTTTTCTTTAATGGAAATTTGAGATGGGGATAATTTCTCAATCCATCTGTCAACAAATCCTTTCTCGCATTTAATAATAATAGCCTCAACCCATTTTTTAGGGAAGTCCATTTCACCTTTGAGAAATTTTGCCAAAATAATTTCAGCCGTTGAATCTGTTGGAAAGCTGCTTAATTCTTGAAGATACAAAGCAATTTCTCTATCAATTCTGATGTTCAGCTGGGGAGCTAAACCGGCCAAGAACCTGGTTTGCCAGGGTGGCTCAGGTATCTTTTTTCTTCTCATAATTTCTCCGCTTGATTGATTTTTCTTTCGTTTGATGATAGATTTAGATAGGTACTGATTTGGATAATAATACAGATAGGATATTTTTTCAAGAGCTTGCCGGAATTATTTAAACTAAAAACTTTGATTCAGAAGATTATAAAAAGTAAAATATTTGAAGAGAAGCCGGTGGAGACGATCGCTGGGGCGGCTTTGATAGTTTCTGTGGCGGGAATTTTGAGCCGGGTACTGGGGCTTGTTCGTGACAGAATTTTGGCTTCACAGTTTGGCGCCGGCGATGCGCTGGATACTTATTATGCGGCTTTTCGAATTCCGGATTTGATTTACAATTTTTTGATTGTGGGAGCATTGAGCGCGGCTTTTATTCCGGTTTTTACCGGCTTGATTACCAAGAAAAATAAAGAGAAGGCTTATGAATTGGCATCGGGCTTGATTACTTTGCAAGTGATTGCGATTGTGGCGGCGTCAATTTTATTTTTTCTCTTCGCGCCTTTTTTGATGCGGTTGATTACGCCCGGTTTTTCACCGATGAAAATTATGCATACGGCGCAAATGACGCGAATTATGTTTTTAAGTCCGCTGTTTTTGGGGATAAGTGCAATCTTTGGCGGGATTTTAGTTTCTTATAAAAGATTTATTATTTATTCGATCGCTCCAATTTTTTATAACATCGGGATAATAATCGGGGCGGTTTTTTTTGTACGGTTTATGGGCGTTCCGGGTTTGGCTTGGGGCGTGGTGCTGGGCGCGTTTATGCATTTGCTGCTGCAATTTTGGGCGGTGAAATTTGTCGGATTTTCTTGCCAGGTGAGGAAGCTGAGTGAAATAATAAAAGATTCCAATGTGCGCAAAGTGATTAAACTGATGATTCCTCGCAGTATGGCGATGGGAGTGAGCCAGATAAATCTTTTGGTGGTGACGATTTTTGCTTCGCTGTTGGCGTCCGGATCGCTGGCGGTTTTTAATTTTGCCAATAATTTGCAGAGCGTGCCGCTGGGAATTTTTGGAATTTCTTTTTCAGTGGCGGCGTTTCCCAAACTGAGTTCTTTGGCGGCGGATGAAGATTGGGATAAATTTAATTATGTTTTTTCCAGAACTTTTAAGCGGATTTTGTTTTTTGTGATTCCGTCGAGTGTGATAATTTTTTCTTTGCGGGCGGAAATCGTGCGAGCGGTTTTGGGAAGCGGAAAATTTGATTGGGAAGATACGACAGCGACTTTATGGGTTTTGGGATTTTTGTCACTGAGCCTTTTTGCGCAAAGCACTGTTCCGCTTTTGACGCGCTGTTTCTACGCAATGGAAAATACCAAGACGCCTTTTTATGTGGCGCTGGTGAGCGAGTCGGTGAATATTTTGGCAGTTATTCTTTTGATAGAAAAATTCAGAGTATTGGGGTTAGCCATTGCTTTTTCTTTGGCGAGCATTTTTAATATGGCATTGCTTTATTATCTTTTGGATGAGAAATTAGAAAGTAATAAAAAAAGAAAAATGGCTATGCCAATATTAAAAATAATTTTCGCTTCATCTTTTTCAGCTTTATTTATTTATCTGACGCGGCACTTTCTGGCAAACTTTATTCAGCTGACAACTTTAGGCGAAGTGGTTTTTCAATTAATAATTGCCGGCGGAATGGGTATTTCCACTTTTTTAATTGCCTGCTATTTCTTGGATGTCGATGAATTCAACGACTTCAAAAAATCCACCTACAAAAGAATCTTCAAAAAATCAAGAGATATTCAGATTTGCGATTAAATTTTTTCTTATAAAATAAAAAATTAAATCCAACCTTTTTAAATCTTCTATAACCTTTGCAGGTCATATGTTTTTTAACGTAATTTTTTTTATTTATTTTCAATGGGTTCAAATATTGTTTCGAAGTATGGATCATCTGGAAGTTCAGAAGGGTTTTTTACGCCATATTTTTTCAGAACCGATGATCTGAAGTCCCAACCTCGACCTGGTCCCTTATCTGATGAATGTGAAAAATATTCTCTTAATGTATAACCCGTATCTTCAATAACACCTTTAAATAATTCACCTTCTTTTTCTACGGTGTCTCCATTAAATAACTCATCTTCACCATATTTTTTTATGGTGTTTTCTCTGAAGATGCTAGGTTCTTTTTCCATAACAATTTTAAATTAAATCTAACTTTTTTAAATCTTCTATGACTTCTTTGTAGGCAAATGCGATGTCTAAATCTTGGGTTTCTTGATATGAAAAAAATTTAATTTCGGAAACTTCATTTTCTTGAGGTTTAATTTCTCCTTTCCAATTTCCCAAATAAACCAAGCTGATTATTCTTTTTCCATTGGCAAGGCTTTCGTAAAAATTTAATTTTGATGTCGGTTCAAAATCCAAATTGGTTTCTTCTTTGACTTCTCTTATCACGCAATCTCGAATGGATAAATCCGTGTCATCGATTCCGCCTGCCGGAAATGTCCAAAAATTTGGAAAAGTCGGAAGATTGGGCGTTCGCTTGGTCAATAAAATTTTTTTATCTTTTATAATTGCCGCCGCTCCGGCAACTCTGCCTAATGGAATATTTTTCATTTGGTTATTTTTTTATTTTTTTCATCCTACTAATAATTTAGACATAGGATCGATAATATCAATTAAATTTTCATATTTAATTATGCTGTCCGTAACACCACTGACAGTTTCTCGCACATCAATTTCTTTTTTGGCGATTAAAATAATTTTTTTATTCAAAGCGTATGCAATGCCAAGCTCTATCATACGGCCACTTGCTGGTCCGTCGTAATCAATCAATAATGCATCACACTTTGCAATTTCTTCTTTGGCTCTCCGCATTAATTCGTGATCATCGTGAAAAATTTTTTGATAATTTTCAATGTCGCGAATAAAACAAAAATCATCAAAACCGGATTTCTTAATAATTGCGCATAGGGTTTCAATTTCTTTTTTATTGTCTCCATTTTTAAATGGCGCTGTAATGTAGATTTTCATAATGATATTTATCTGACGAAATATTTTTTATTTGCTAATTTCTTACTTTTCCGCTACATTATATGTATATTAAAGTGCTTTTAAAATAGCACTTTTTTGAGGTAATTGCAATTGATATTTTTTGAAATTGTAAAAAGTGAGTTGATTTATTTTGAGATTCCCGGGTCTGCGTGTCTGAGTACAGACACTTGCCCGAGAATGACAGGGGATGAAAAACATTAGAAATTTTTGTATTATTGCGCATATTGATCATGGGAAATCCACTTTGGCGGATCGGATTTTGGAAATGACGGGAACGGTTGAGAAGCGCAAGATGAAAGAGCAACTGTTGGATCAAATGGATTTGGAGCGGGAGCGGGGGATTACAATTAAATTGCAGCCGGTCAAAATTAAATATGCGCAAGACGGAGTGGAATATGAATTGAATTTGATTGACACTCCCGGGCATGTGGATTTTGGCTACGAAGTTTCGCGATCGCTGGCGGCGGTGGAGGGGGCGGTTTTATTGGTGGATGCGACTAAGGGAGTGCAAGCGCAAACGCTTTCCAATTTATATTTGGCGATTGAACAAGGTTTGGAGATTATTCCGGTCTTGAATAAAATTGATTTGCCTAACGCTGATCCGGAAAAAACAAAAAAAGAAATCATTCATATTTTAGGATGCAAGGATGAAGAAATTATTTATGCTTCCGGGAAAACCGGCGAGGGCGTGGATAAAATTTTGTCAGCAATTGTCCAAAAAATTCCTGCTCCGAGCGGAGATGAAAATAAACCATTGCGAGCGCTGATTTTTGATTCTAAATATGACACTTACAAAGGTGTGCTGGCGGATGTGCGCATCGTGGATGGAAAAATAAAAAGAGAAGATGAGCTTTTGATGATGGCGACCGGCAAAGAAAGTACGGCAATTGAAGTGGGAAGCTTTCGCCCGCAGTTAACTACGGAGGAATGTTTGGCTGCCGGCGATATTGGTTACATTGCGACCGGCTTTAAAAGCGTGGAGCATTGCCGAGTGGGTGATACGATTACCTTGGAAAATTTAAAAGACAATCAAAAAGCGGAACCGCTGTCAGGTTATAAAGAAGTGCGGCCGATGGTGTATGCCAGTTTTTATCCGCTGGAAGGCGAGGATTATACTTTGATGCGCGATTCTTTGGATAAATTGAAATTGAATGATGCAGCTTTTGTTTTTGAGCCGGAGAGTAATCCGGCTTTGGGGCGCGGTTTTCGCTGCGGGTTTTTGGGAATGCTGCACTTGGAAATTATCCAAGCGCGTTTGGAAAGAGAGTTTAATCTTTCACCGACTATTACGACGCCGAGCGTGGTTTATAAAGTAAAAATGAAAAATACCGGCGAGATAAAAAAAATTTATTCGCCGATGGATATGCCCGACCCGGCGGGAATTGAAGAGATGCAAGAGCCGTATGTGAAATTGGACATCGTGACGCCGGCGGTATATATGGGCAGCGTGATGGAGCTTTTGAATAACATTCGCAGTGAATATAGAAATACGGAATATATTGATGCGGAGCGGGTGCTCTTGCAATATGATGCGCCGCTCACTGATGTGATTATAAATTTTCACGATGATTTGAAAAGCGTTTCGTCGGGTTTTGCGTCGATGAGTTATGAAATGGAAGGCTATCGAAAATCGGATTTGGTGAAGATGGATATTTTGGTGGCGGGAGAAAACGTGGATGCTTTTTCGAGAATCGTTCCCAAAGAAAGCGCTTTTAAAGAAGGAAAGCTGGCGGCAAAAAAATTAAAAGAATCTATTCCGCGCCAGAACTTCGCCATCGCGATTCAAGCGGCAATCGGCGGAACAGTAATTGCTCGTGAAACCATTAGCGCCTTTCGCAAAGATGTGATTGCGAAATTGTACGGCGGAGATGTGACCAGGAAAAACAAACTTTTGGACAAGCAGAAAAAAGGAAAAAAGAAAATGAAAAATATCGGCAAAGTTGCCATTCCGCCGGAAGCTTTTTTGGCAGTGCTCAAGAAATAATTTTTATTGACTTATTTTGATTTTCAATTATATAATTGAGTGTCGTGCAATGGATAGTTATTCTAAAATTTAGAAGCAAGGAGGGGATATGAGTAATATTACGAGGTGGCTTTTGAGTTGCAGCAATAAAACTGAAGTTGGGAGATATGAAAATGGATGCGATACTTATATTTTTTATATTGATCCCAATATTCCATTTTCAATACTTGTTAGTGTGAGTGATGGTTGGAGCCAGCGTCATTTATTGATTGATGTTGGCAGCGATTTGGAAAACTACGAGATAATAATGTATAGCGATGAGGAGAGCCCGCGCCTTTTGAAAAAAAGTTTTGCTCCGGTAAGAAGTGATGCGGCAAAAGTCGATCATTTTCTGAATGGAATTGTAGATCAGCTTACTTTTGATAAAGAAATTCGGACAGAGATGTATGATGAAATTAGACCCTGTATTCCTTGGGGTTAAAATTTTTTTCGGGAGGGAAGCTTATGTTTGGAGATTGGATGCAGAAAATGAGAATTAAATCTCCCATCGGTTGTTATCAGGAAGAAAATGGACGAGCTTGTGATTCTTGCGATTATTACTTTGATTTCAATGAACCAGCTAATATTTTTGCCGTAATTAGTTATAACGGCAGAGAAATATTCTATGTGTTGGTTAAGATTTTAAGTGATTGTTGCCAGATATGTGAAAGCAACAGAAGCAGTGGTTCTGTTTTTTATGAACCTCTTCCTAAGATGAGTGAACCAGAAATATCAGCTGGTTTTTTGCTTAAAAAAATTATTGAAAGAACTATTTTTAATGAGGAGGATCAAATTTCTTTTTATAATGAGATCAATCCGAAAATGACAAAACTTCTTCGTCGCTGCTTGGCAATTTAGCCGGGCGGCGTTTTTTTATGCAATAAAATTTTTATCAATAAAAAAAGAAGGAAATTTTTTTCCTCCTTTTTTTGGTATAGGACTTATATATTTGTCTCAAAATTTATTGTTTCGCCGAGTTATGAATTAGTAGTAGACAGAAATAAAAATATTTTTTAATAAATTTATTGAGTCATAGTATATTTCGGGCTCCAGGAACAAATTTTTCGCCAAACATATAAGTCCTAAAGTATTTCAATTTTTAAATCCAGCCTTTGATTTTTAAGCCTTCGTGGGCGGCGCTTCTTTGAGCTTCTTGCTTGCTATTGCCGGAACCTTCGGCGATTAATTTGTCTCCGATGTAAACTCCCATTGTGAAACTTTTATCGTGGTCAGGGCCATCTTCTTTGATAACTCGATAGGTTGGAGTTTCTTTATATTCTTCTTGAGCTTTTTCTTGAAAATAACTTTTGGGATCAAGGTATAATTTATCTTTCAAAACTTCATCAACTTTAGTTAGAACATTTTCATTGATAAATTTCTCAGCGGCTTGATAACCTTGATCCAGATAAATCGCGCCGGTGATAGCCTCGAAAGCATTGGCGAGCAAATATTGGCGGGCGCGTCCGGTGTCGCCGGCTTCCCCGCGGCTCATTAAGAGATATTCATCCACTCCCAATTCGGTGGAAATTCTGGCGAGCATATTGCCGTTTACCAGGGCGGCGCGCCAAGCAGTCATTTCTCCTTCCGGATTGTCAAAATTTCTAAAAAGATAATCGGTGACTACCAATTCCAAAACTGCGTCGCCGAGAAATTCCAAACGTTCATTATGATTTATTTTGTATTTGCGGTGCTCATTTAAATATGAGCGGTGAGTGAGAGCTTCCCGAAGCAAGTCCGGGTTTTTGAATTCCACTCCGATTTTTTTTGCAAATTCTTTTTCTGGCATTTTTTTGTAATTTTCAATTATGAACTTTTAAAAAAATCGCCTCCAAGAAGACGAATTTAAAAACTCTTAATTGGAAATTGATAAATTAGTTATTTTCTTCGATTATTTTTTGGTTGTCAGCTTCTTCTTTTTTTACTTCGCGTTTCTTTTTATCATCATCTTTGAGCGGTTCGCCCATTTCTCGGTAAATTGTTCCCAAAACTCCGTTGATAAATTTGGAAGAATTCGGTCCGCCGAAAGTTTTTGCCAACTCGATAGCCTCATTGATAGCGACTTTGGGAGGAACGCTTTCATAATTTCCATAAAGCAATTCAAAAATTCCGATTCGCAAAATATTTCTATCCACGATGGTGATTTGCGAGAGTGGCCATTCGGGCGCGCATTGCTCGATTAGTTCGTCGATGTCAGTTTGGTTTTTTATCACACCATCAACCAGACCTAAAATTAGATCGGTTTCTTCTATATCGCCGCCCAAGTCGGCAATGTTGCGGTCCACGATTTCCAAAATCTTCTCTCTTTCGTGATTGTTGAAATCCCATTCAAACAAGGACTGCAAGGCGATTGATCTTTGAAGACGTCTGTTGGCCATTTTTAAATTGCATTGAGCGATTGCCCAAAATTATTTTTTATTTTTAGTCTTTTTGACTTTGATCACTTCTTTTCCTTTGTAAAATCCGCACTCGCTGCAAGCTCGGTGAGGCATTATCTTGGCTCCGCAGTTAGGGCATTTTACAGATTGAACTTTAGCGATACTTTTAATTTTAACAAGTTGTCCGGCTCGTCTTCGGCCTTTTCTTGCAGTATTGTGTCGTTGCTTTG
>Ga0116152_10002246_pt1 | contig 15739 bp, 12 predicted proteins | sample AD_UKC119_MetaG_FD_89894 | JGI IMG/M metagenome (GOLD analysis project Ga0116152, IMG submission 89894) | Active sludge microbial communities of municipal wastewater-treating anaerobic digesters from Hong Kong - AD_UKC119_MetaG | ecosystem: Engineered > Bioreactor > Anaerobic > Digestate... | reverse complement strand
CCTGAATCCGGCTTCAGGAGCGCTTTTTCGTCGATATTCCAGAACTTCACAAAGTCTTCTTTCAGATCGGGGCGCACAACCACAATCATGGGTTTTCCGCTCAGACGCATGTCTTTCAAAATGCCATACCAGCCCAGACCGTAGGTTTCGAGCCAACCGCTTTCGTCAAGAAAAATAATTTCGGCCGAATTCAGATGTTGTTCAATATGCTTCGAGCCCGCTTCGAATGCAGAACGCGAAAAACTATATTTGCCGACTGACAGAATGGCATCATTAACATCGGGTCCCACAAGCGTCATTTCAGTATCTCCCGGTAGCAATAAAATGGTATAACCAACATGTACATCTTTATCGAAAAGGTATTGCATCAGAATTCCGGCATAATCAACTTTTGTGCTGTGTAATTCAGGTATAACCCGATTCAAAAGTAACCTACTCTTGCCGCTTCCCTTTTCGCCGGAAATGATAACCGCCGGCGCCGGCTCCAGCTGCCGGAAATGCATGGAATCGACCCAAACATTAATGGTGCTCACAAATAAAGATAAACTTTCGCGTGGAGTTTTTAAAATAGATCTGGCCGGAGGCAGAATGGAAATAACCATCGGAAGAGTTTCAAAACAGGTTTCAAGTATGCTAAGGAATCCCTTATTGCGCATGTTGAATGCCTTGGCAAGTTTCTCGTTGCGCAGCTCAAAACTCAGTGCCGATAATACCAGAACAAACAAAATGGCACGCAGATTCATGCGCAGACCAATCATCAGACCTTCTTCAATCGTAGGGCCAAGCAGCAAAGACGACAAAACCGTAAGTAAAAGGAAAACCACCCAAAAACCAACTTTTGCCAGACGGCGATAAGATTTCCGATAACGAATAATCAAAATGGAAATAACGGCAATCCACGCAAATATACTAATTACAAGCGGGAAATAAGACAAAACCATCAACATGGAAACAACGATTACAACAAGCAAAAGCAGCCAGTAGAGCGATCTTGGTTGTTGATTTGCATCATGTCTTTTCACCTGTTTTGCTGTTTGCTTTTCTTTCTTTGGGATGTGCAGTATTTTACCGGAATCAGGTTTCTTCATACTGGTTCCGATAATTGCAGCCACAGTACCAGCGATAAAATATACAGAACCAAAAGCGGCAATGAGTCCCCAGCCAGTAATGAGCTGCCAACCGGTTTCTTTCTGTGCATATTGAACAAGACTTGCACCAAGCGCTACAACATCGTTTCCGTAATAGAGCCAATAACCAAGAATAAGATGCGCAAAATTCCATGTAATTGAAATAGCCCCTCCAAGAACAAACATGATACGACGTGTTCCACCCAAAGAAATGACAATTTCCATTAAAAGCCCCTGAATGGTGATAGCCATCATGGGCCCCAGCAAAACCGCGCTGGGACTCAGTGTCTTCATGGCTGCAGTGAGCAAGCCAGCACGCCAGTAGATGCCTTTTAACTTAAAGCGATATCCGACTGCAGTCATAATCATTACCGCGATGGAAGCCAGAATGGTTCCCCGCATCGGGACTTTAAGATTATGCAGAAAGCTACCGAGAATAATTTCGGAGGAAGCCCACAGGCAAGCCAAAGCAGCCGCATAAACCCACTTTTGTTGTCGTTGTATCGTCATGTAATATTTTGCATTTCGACAAAAATAAGAAAACTGCCCGAGATGGACAGTTTTCAATATGTTGATTAGAAAATTGCGTCTATTTTTTCAATGTATCAACAACCGCTTTAAAAGCTTCCGGATTGTTCAGCGCAAGATCAGCAAGAGTTTTGCGGCTGAGCTGAATATCGGATTTGTTAAGCAGCCCAATAAACTGTGAGTATGAAAGTCCGAGCGGACGAACACCAGCATTGATACGCTGAATCCACAAAGCACGAAAACTTCTTTTCTTGGCTCTGCGATCGCGAAAAGCATATTGTTGACCTTTTTCCCAGCGATTTTTCGCTACGGTCCACACATTTTTACTACGACCCCAATAACCCCGGGTCCGCTTGAGGATTTTTTTTCTGCGCGCACGCGACGCAACATGATTAACTGAACGTGGCATTTTTTCTCCTTTCTTTAGTTGCTTCAGCGTTTCGCCTTACGCGAAATCTTTCATGCTGACAGCAAGGTTAAACGATTTGTTTTACTTCACAAGCATGTCTTTCACCGAAGTGATGTTGGCCTTATCGACAATGGCAAAATAAGTCAGATTACGTTTGCGTTTTGTCGATTTTTTTGTCAGAATGTGACTTTTGTAGGCATGCTTTCTCTTGATTTTACCGGTACCTGTAAACGCAAAGCGTTTTTTGGCAGCGGATTTCGTTTTCATCTTAGGCATGATCGTAATTATTATTTGGGTTGAGATTTTTATTTTTCAGGAGCGATGATCATAATCATCCTTTTACCTTCAAGTTTTGGGAGTGATTCAACTTTCCCATATTCAGCAAGTTCATTGGCAAAGCGCAGTAGAATGATTTCGCCCTGCTCCTTGTACACAATCGAACGTCCGCGGAAAAATACGTCCACTTTTACTTTTGACCCTTCCTGAAGAAAATTAATGGCATGTTTCAGCTTAAAGTTGAAATCATGGTCATCTGTATTGGGGCTCAAACGCAATTCCTTAACAACAATTTTAGTGGCATTGGCTTTTTGTTCCTTCAGCTTTTTCTTCTTGTCGTAAAGAAATTTGCGATAATCAACAACTTTGCAGACCGGTGGATTAGCAGTTGGAGATATTTCGACCAGGTCTAATCCCTGCTCCTCAGCTATTGCCAATGCTTCGCGTAGTGAAACAATGCCGGTTTCAATGTTTTCGCCTACCAGTCGCACCATGGGTGCTTTGATAAACTCGTTGATTTTGTACGGTTCCTCCCTTTGCGGGGGTCTCCGACGGATGGGTCCTTTAAATGGAAAGTTCGTTGCTATAGCTTTACCTCCTATATTAGTTAATTTCTTTTTTTATTTCGCTGCGTATGAATTCAGCAAACTGATCAATCGTCTGTTGTCCCAGATCACCTTCTCCCTGACGGCGAACCGATACCATACCCTGCTCCTCTTCTTTCTCTCCGACAATAAGCATATATGGAATCCTTTTCAGCTCAGCATCACGGATTTTCTTTCCAATCTTCTCGGAACGATTATCCAACAGACAACGAACTTCGGATTGATCGACCAAATCTACGACTTTTTTTGCATATGCTTCGTATTTCTCACTGATCGGCAATACAATGGCCTGATCCGGAATGAGCCAAAGCGGAAGTTTGCCTGCACTATGTTCGAGCAATACAGCCACAAAACGCTCCATTGAGCCAAATGGGGCACGATGAATCATCACCGGACGATAGCGCTGATTGTCGGCTCCGATATATTCCAGATCGAAACGTTCCGGTAAATTATAATCTACCTGAATCGTTCCCAGCTGCCACTTGCGGCCGAGGGCATCGCGTACCATGAAATCGAGCTTCGGACCGTAAAATGCGGCTTCGCCAATTTCAATGACCGTATCCATGCCCTGTTCCTGAGTGGCTTCTATAATAGCGCTTTCGGCTTTTTCCCAGTTCTCGTCCGAACCGATATATTTTTCCTTGTTGTTCGGATCCCGCAGCGAAATCTGAGCGGTATAATCGCTGAAACCCAGTGTTTTGAAAATGTAAAGTACAATTTCAATCACCCCGACAAATTCTCTTTTTAGCTGATCGGGACGACAGAACAAATGCGCATCATCCTGTGTAAAGCTGCGTACACGGGTCAGTCCGTGCAATTCGCCGCTTTGCTCATAACGATACACCGTACCGAATTCAGCATAACGCACCGGCAGATCCTTGTAACTACGTGGCTTCTGTGCGTAAATTTCGCAATGATGCGGGCAATTCATTGGCTTCAGCATGAATTCTTCACCTTCAATCGGCGTATGAATGGGCTGGAACGAATCTTTACCATATTTCTGAAAGTGACCTGAAGTCTTGTACAGTTCAACGTTTCCGATATGCGGCGTTATCACCTGCTGATAGCCGTATTCTTTTTGCTTTTTCTTCAAAAAGTTCTCGAGCCGTTCACGCAGTGCGGCGCCTTTCGGCAGCCAGATTGGAAGCCCTGAACCAACGCGCTGACTGAACATGAAAATTTCTAATTCTTTTCCAAGCTTGCGGTGATCACGTTTTTTGGCTTCTTCGAGTTTTACAAGATATTCTTCCAATTCCTTCTGTTTCGGGAAGGTAATGCCGTAAATACGGGTCATCATCGGACGTTTCTCGTCGCCACGCCAGTAAGCGCCGGCAATGGAAAGCAGTTTCACCGCCTTAATCTTTGAAGTGTCGGGCAGATGCGGTCCACGACAAAGATCGGTAAATGTACCGCTTTCGTAAAATGAAATTGAGCCGTCTTCGAGCTCGTTGATGAGTTCAAGTTTATATTGGTCACCCTTTTTCGTAAAATGCTCAATGGCTTCGGCTTTCGAAACCTCGCGGCGGATCAGGGACTGATCAGTACGCGCCAGTTCCAGCATTTTCTTTTCAATGGCTTCGAGATCGGCTTCAGTAATGCTGTTGGCGCCGAAATCCATGTCGTAGTAAAAGCCGTTTTCGATATCAGGACCAATGCCAAATTTTGTGCCTGGGAACAACTGTTCAATGGCTTCAGCCATCAGGTGAGCCGAGCTGTGCCAGAAAGTGGCTTTGCCTTCGGTATTGTCCCATGTATAAAGTTTCACACTGGCATCGGAAGTGATAATGCGGTTCAGATCCCATATTTCATCGTTCACTTTTGCCGAAAGCACGTTACGGGCAAGCCCTTCGCTAATGCTACGGGCTACATCCATGCTGCTCACTGCGTTTTCGTATTCACGCACACTGCCATCGGGTAAAGTAATTCGGACCATTTTTTTCAGTTTTCAAAAAGAGGTGCAAAAGTACAAATAATCATTGAATTGACCAAACAATTAATAATGTGGAAATGTGGAGATGTGAAAATGTGCTGATGTGAGAATTTGAAAATTCGGAAAGCAATAATTCTTCTTTGTAGATAAATTCAAAAAAACATGCATTTCAGGTTTGCTTTGTAAAGAAAATCGCAAGATCTTTACATGACGGGTTTGCTTTGTAAAGAAAATTGAATTTTCTATACATTACCATGCACCTATGTAAAGAAAATTGGATTTTTGATACATAACGATATTATCTTTGCTCTCAGATTCATTTTTTATGACCTACCCCACCATCCGCCAACACCTGCATCGTCATCCCGAGTTGTCGGGACAGGACTACGCCCATGTTGCTATTTCTCAGCCAGTAAAAAATCTTTTATATTCATCCATTTTACCCCATTGCGGTTAGTATCAAACCCATTATCCATCGATAAAACATATTTAGGAAAATGATCGTCTATTCCTTCAAATGCTCTGTATTCTCTTGTAGAAGCATTGCCTTCATAAAGAGATTTGCATACCTGAAGGTATAGCTTTTCGTTTCCTTTTTCGCAAATAAAATCAATTTCATACGTACCTGTTTTGCCCACAGTTACGCTGAATCCTCTGGTTAGCATTTCATGCATAACAACATTTTCAAGCCTTTGAGATATTGCTGCCGGATCATAGCCGGTCAACGCAAACAGTAAGCCCGGATCGGCCAGATAATACTTCTCATGAAGTTCAAGTAAGCGCTTTCCTTTTACATCATAGCGTTTTGCCTGATTCAGAATGTAGGAATCAACTGCATACTGAATGTAATTTTGCACGGTCTCCGGGGCAATGCGGTAATGCAACGACTTTACATAATCACTAATATTTTTTGCCGTTGTGATATTCCCAGTGTTATCAGCCAGAAAGTGAAGAATGCGGTGTAGCATGGCAACATCCCGCACCTGATTGCGCATAATAATATCTTTCAAAATTACCGAATCATAGATGGACTGGAGATACTGCCTGCTTGCTATTTCTTCCCACGAAAAATTGTGCAAAGCGGGAAACCCCCCGTACTTCAAATACTCCTCAAATAATTCGCCTTCATTGCCCTTTTTAGCACTCGTGGTTTCTCTTAACATCAGAAATTCAGAAAAACTCAGAGTATGAATCTGAAACTCAACATAGCGGCCAGCCAGCAATGTAGCCAGTTCCGATGAAAGCAGGCGGGCATTTGAACCGGTGATGTAAATATCGTACTTCTGTTCAGCCAGCAATGAATTGATTGTTTTTTCCCAATGCTCAATTTCCTGTACCTCATCAATAAAAACAAAATAACCTGTCGGGCTGTTGTTCTTTGAGCGTACAGCCACATAATCATGCAGGTCACGGTAATTCACAATACCGTCAAACTCATGCAGCTCTTTGTCAATGGCTATCATTCGCTCAGAACGAATGCCGGATGCAAGCAACTCGTCCCTCACCTGCTGCAACAATACGCTTTTGCCACAACGCCGAATGCCGGTTATGACCTTGATTACAGGTTTTTTATAAAACGGCCTTATGTTTTTTAAATATTTTTCTCTTTGTACCATGTCTGTTTTACAAATTTGGTTTTACAAAGATATATATTTATTCAGTTATATCTGAATCTTTCTTAAAACATCTAACGAGTTTCATTTATACCTGAAACATCTCTCATAGAAATTTTTGCGGAAATGGTATATGACAATTCTTCATCCCTTTTTGGTAAACCATTGAGTATAATCTCATGACTCAATATCCTGAAAATGCTATCATCTATCAGTAATGTCTGGTGACCATTCTGCGGCCGGTAACTCCATCGCCTGTAATTGAGCAGAATTGAAAAATGAACTTCAAAATTCTTGTTGTCTGTTGCATTCTTGCATATTATCTTTGTAAGCTGATTTGTCATTTATGAACTTTACGGAAATACGTCACCACCTGCATCGTCATCCCGAGTTGTCGGGACAGGAAAAAAATACAGCGGCTTTTATTATTGAAAACCTGTGCCAGACGGGCGTTACAAAGATTCATTATCCGATAGCCGGACATTCGGTGCTGGCTGTAATTGAAAGCAGGCAGGCCGGACCCGCGGTTCTGTTTCGCTGCGACACCGATGCATTGCCCATTCAGGAACTGGCCGATCACGATCATGTGTCGGAAAACAACGGAGTGATGCACGCCTGCGGTCACGACGGACACACCACCATATTGCTCCGTTTTGCCGAAATGCTCATGCAGCGCCCGCCACAGAGCGGTACTGTTTTGTTGTTGTTTCAGGCAGCCGAAGAAACCGGAAGCGGGGCGCGCGCCGTGCTACGTTCAAAAATATTAGACAAATACAACATTTCGGAAGTTTTTGCGCTGCACAATATTCCGGGTTATAAAACCAATCAGATTATATGTCGCAAAGGGCCATTCACAGCGGCGGTAGAGAGTGTGCAGATTTCGCTGATCGGCAAAACCAGTCATGCATCGGAACCCGAAAAGGGCATCAGTCCTGCACCGGCCGTGGCAGATATCATCCGCTATTTCGAAACACTGAATCAGACCGATAAAAGCCGGCCGGATTATTTCCTGAGCACTCCGATACAAATAAAAATGGGTGCGGATGCATTCGGCACAACGGCCGGGGAAGCCACTGTCGGATATACTTTCCGCGCATGGTACAACACTTTGTTTGGTCAAAAGAAAGAGGAAATCGAAAAAGGAGTGAAAAACACGGTCCGCAAAACAGAAGGACTGGATGTACATTTCAACTGGATAGAACCTTTTGCATCCTGCGAGAATAATTCAGATGCGGTTCAGCGCATTATGTCTGCTGCTGAAAAATGTAAATTCAATTACATTATAAAACCGGAGCCATTTTCCTGGGGCGAAGATTTCGGACTGATTACAAATGAATATCCTGGTGCGCTTTTCGGACTGGGAGCCGGAACCAACGTGCCTTCGCTGCATAATCCGGACTATGATTTTCCGGATGAGCTGATTGAAAGCGGTGCACAGATGTTTTTCGCCATTGCAGAAGAAAGCATGCGGCGCGAAGCATAGGCAGAACGAATGCGGGACAGATAGCACTGTCACGGGTGGAATATCCGCGCCAGTGGAAGAAAATATAAATCCACCGCAGCGGCGGACTAAATAGCAGACAGACTGAAGGCTGAATGCTGAATACACCGTGGCCTGTTGATAACCAAAAGACATTTTATACCCGGTCAATTTTAATATAACTAATTTTGCCGCAAAAATCGTGAACGAAAGTCATGAATATATTACTACTGTTTAGTTTTATCCTGCTAGCAAGCACCGTTGTATTTTTTCTCCCACTGCGATTGAAACATACATGGTCATTTGTAATTGCGATTGCGGCGGCTTTGTGTGCAGGAATTCCCGCTGTTGAAGTACTCACCGGAGAAAAAGATTTTATTATATCCGGCTTCAGCCCTCCGGGAATGATAGCACCAACGCTGTTTATCGACGATCTCTCCGCATTTTTTATTCTTTTGGTCAGCTTAACATGGCTCACCGGGCTGATTTACGCGCGGGGATATCTCCGGTCCTATTTCGAAACCAAATCAGCCATGCAAATTTCGCTGCATTTCTTTTCTTATCTGTGGCTGGGTTTCGCCATGATCATGGTTGCTGTTGCACAGGATTTTCTGTCGTTTCTGATTGTCTGGGAGCTCATGACCCTGTCATCGTTTGTATTGGTAATTTTTGATGCGGAAAACCGTTCGGTGCTGAAAGCCGGCATCAATTACCTCATTCAGATGCACATTGGATTGCTGTTTCTGATTGCGGCCATGTTGATTGCGCAGACAGTTTCAGCGGCAGACGAATTCAGAGAATTAGGTGCCTATTTTTCCGGGCACTCCAATTTCATTTTATTCCTGCTTTTTTTTACAGGTTTTGGCATCAAAGCCGGATTTGTTCCTTTTCATTCATGGTTACCAAAAGCGCATCCGGCCGCACCTTCACACGTTTCGGGTGTGATGTCGGGCGTAATGATTAAAATGGGTATTTATGGAATCCTGCGCGTATTGCTGTCTGTGGAAAATGATTTAATGTATATTGGATTGTTTATTCTTGGCATTTCCTTGCTGAGCGGCATTCTGGGCGTTCTGCAGGCCATCGTTCAGAATGATATAAAAAAATTGCTGGCATACAGCAGCATTGAAAATATCGGAATTATCGGAATAGGAATCGGGCTTGGGGTTATAGGACTGGCCAGCGAAAACCCAGTACTTACATTGCTCGGGTTCAGCGGAGCGCTGCTGCATACACTCAATCACTCACTGTTCAAATCCATGTTGTTTTTTGCAGCCGGATCTGTTTATAAATCTACGCATACCCGCAACATCAATGAACTCGGCGGACTGATAAAAAAAATGCCTTACACGGGAATGTTCTTCATTATTGCATCCATAGCCATCTGCGGATTGCCTCCACTCAACGGTTTCATTTCTGAATACTTTATTTATTCAGGTATCTTTTCAAGTCTGGGCAATGCCGGTTTTTATGAATCCGTGATATTGATCCTTTCAATCATCGGACTGGCTCTAATCGGCGGGTTGGCACTGTTTGCCTTTACCAAAGCTTCCGGCATCATTTTTCTGGGTGAAGCCCGCAGTGATAAAGCCGGACATGCAACTGAAGCGCCAACATCAATGTTGTGGCCACTCGCTGTTGTTTCTGCTTTGATACTCGCCATCGGACTTGTACCAATGGTTTTCGCCATGCCTGTTTTTGAAATGATTGCGCAATGGTTTAATATTGCTGACAGCCAGCTTACATCATCCATGTACATTATGAATCTGCAGAACATCAGTATTGTTTGCGGTGTTTTTATTGCGCTGACAACTGTTCTGCTCGTATGGCGCAAACTGCATCTCAAAAATAAGCCAACCGAAAAAGGTCCAACCTGGGGATGCGGCTATACTGCACCAAATGCCACTTTGCAATATACATCTACTTCGTATGCTGAATATATTTCAGGGATTGCGCAACCTGTTTTACATATAAACAAGAAAACACCGGTCATTGAAGAAACTGATCTGTTTCCGGTATCGGCCACATTTGAAACAACACCGCACGATGTTATTCAGGAAAAATGGATTGACAAACCAACCGGAATTGTTGCGGAATGGCTCAAAAAGATGGCCCGCATGCAAACAGGGCGTATTGAACATTACATTCTTTACGCATTTGCATTCATGATTTTAATATTTATATTAACCTATTTTAATCTGCTCTGATCATGATGACTATAATATTTATTCTGATTGCTGCACTTTTTTTCCCGGGAATAATACTGCGCTCCAAAAGTATTTTTGCCGGTCGCAAAGGCCCCGGATTATTTCAGCCAATCAAAGATATTGCATTGCTTTTCCAAAAAGGGAATGTCATAAGCACCACTACCAGTGCCGTCTTTAAAATAGCCCCGGCCATCGGATTGGCTTCGGTGCTGAGTGCATTACTGGTATTGCCATTCGGCCCTTTTCCATCTATGCTGTCATTCAATGGCGACATCGTGTTTTTTGCCTATATGCTTGCGCTTGGAAAGTTTTTTCTGATTCTTGCAGCACTCGATACCGGTTCTGCATTTGAAGGGATGGGAGCCAACCGTGAAGCACTGTATTCATTACTGACTGAACCTGCATTTTTTATTCTCATCGGAACACTGGCCATGCTCACCGGATATACATCATTTAATGAAATATTGGTTGGTCTCTACAATCCTGACAATTCCTACATTCTTATCTACAGCATCCTGAGTGTGATTATTCTGGCTCAGATTATGCAAGTCGAAAACAGCCGCCTGCCTGTTGATGATCCAAAGACGCATCTTGAGCTCACCATGATTCACGAAGTAATGATTCTTGATTACTCCGGATTCGACAAGGCACTCATCCATATAACAACATGGCTGAAATTTGCGCTGTATTCCACGCTGATTTTTGACGTACTGATTCCCATTCAATGGAACATTGAAATTCAACTGGCATTGTTTGCTCTGGTTATATTTTTCATGGCAGTGTATATAGGTTTTATCGAATCATTCAAGGCCCGGCACAAGCTTGGCAGAAATCCGGCATTTTTGTTCACGATCTCCTCCATGGCACTTCTGGCCTTTGTGGTAGTACTCATATTAACTGAAAAAATGATTTTATCATGATAGAATTTCTGATTGTTGCCTTTGCCGCAACACTGATTTATCTTTCAGCAGCACAACGGTTCCGTGTGTTTGCGCGCTTCATGGGTGTGCAAGGGGTGCTCATTTTCGGCATTGCTTTTCTCGAACTGAACGAGATGGCCACCGGCAACCTGATTCTTGTAGTGTCCGAAACACTTGTATTCAAGGGCATTGTAATCCCTTTCATGCTTTTCTACATCATTCGGCGTACACAGGTTTTTAAAGTACATGCGCAAGCCACGCCGTCGTTTTACATACTACTTTTAAACGCAATAAGCCTTATTGTTTCGGTCATCATTGCATACACATTGCAAAATCCATTTATCAATATTGTTTTTATGACAGTGGCTCTGTATGCGCTTTTGAGCGGTCTTATCATCATTGTCACGCACAAATTGATTATTTCCCACCTGATTGGATTCCTGATTATTGAAAATGCCGTTTTTCTTTTTACTATTGCGTTGGGAAACGAAATGCCGGCACTCATCAATATTGCCATGTTGCTTGATATTTTTGTCGGAGTTCTCATTATGGGATTCTTCGGGCTGCGCCTGAACCCTGATACCGGCGAGCTTACCCAATTAAAGGATTAAAACTATGGAACTGATTTTATTTTTTTCCTTAACGCTGTTTTTTGCTCTCGCCATTTTTTTCATGCGCAGCAAACTCTTTACACGCGGAGCCTCACTACTGTTCTCTGTTTCTCTTATCGGATTAACGATTCATGGATGGATGCATATTGATGAATCTCCTGTCCATTTCTTCACCTTCAGCCACGAAGGATTGCTGCTGCTGAGTGCACTGGCACTGCTCTCGCTGCCAACATTTTATCATGGCTTCCGATACACACAAAACGCATCGGTAAAGCATTTCAACATTTATCATATTTCAATGATGGCTCTCATGACTTTCATGACAGGTGCATATCTTTCTGATTCAATGACCATGTTGTGGGTATTTGTTGAAGCCACAACCCTGTCGGTTGCCGCACTGATATATCACGATCGCACACCACAATCACTCGAGGCTACGTGGAAATATGTATTTATCTGTTCGGTGGGTATTTCAATTGCCTATGTCGGAATACTTCTGCTTGGTTTTATTTATGGTCGCTACGATGCAGCCAATCTCACTTTTGACGAGTTCTCCCTGTTGGTAAGTCAGGCCAATCCCATTTACTTAAAAGTTGCCTTTGTATTTGTCCTTGTCGGATTCAGCACAAAAATGGGATTGTTTCCCATGCATTCTGTCACCATTGATGCGCACTCAGTAGCACCCGCACCGGTGAGTGCACTCATTTCGACTACGCTTATGAACGTCGGATTCCTGGCCATTTTCAGAGTATTCACCTTGTTTTCTTCAACCGAAATACTGCCCTTCATGCAACATTCACTGGTGCTGACAGGAATTCTTTCGTTGCTGATTGCCGCCGGATATATGCTGAAAGCATATCACATCAAACGCATGTTTGCCTATTCAAGTCTTGAAATGATGGGACTTGTGGCTATAGCAATGGGGAGTGGTAAAAGTGGTTATTATGCTGCCATTCTCCTTATTCTGCTTCATTCACTGGTGAAAAGTTCCATCTTTTTCCACATGGGGCAATTCAAAAATGTTACTCATTCCTATACATTGAAACAAGTTGGGAATTATATGAAAAGCTACCCGGCAGGCGGATTATTATTGCTTTGTTGCGTGGTTTTTATTCTTGCCATTCCACCCTCAGGAATTTTCATCAGCGAAATTCTGATTTTCAAATCAATTATTGCACAACAGCACTGGATCACATTTGTAGTCACCGCATTATTGCTCACAGCCGTCATTTATGCACTGCTTACCCGGGTTTTGCATATCCTGTTTTCGGATCCAGCCGAACCACTGACAGAAGCTGAAGCACCGGGGAAAGCCCGACCTGTTGAAACAATTCCACAATTCGTTTTACTCATCATTGTTGCAGTACTTTGTTTTTATCAGCCAGACTTTCTGAACGAAGCCATCAATGCCAGCATAGCCAATCTTCCCAAATAATCAGTCATGAAGGAAAGTTCTATTTTATTGAATCAAAACCCGGCAGTATTTCGTCTTTCAGATTTGCCAATGATTGATTACGTGCAATTCTGGCAGGAAGTTTCTGCAATGATGAAAAACGAGAACAACCATATTCTCGCCTACTTTCCATTGCCGGATGGCGCTGATAAATGGAGATTTATCTGTGCTGTTGCCGATGATATAAATAAAAATATTCAAGTGTTTTCGCATGAATGTAGTCGCGAAATTTCAAAACTTGAATCACTGACTCCGGAAATAAATGCTATGCATGTTTTTGAACGCGAAATACATGAGAATCATGGGGTTGATTTCCCGGGGCATCCCTGGCTGAAACCGGTCAGATGGCCGCATAACCGTTACGACCAATCAAGCTGCATGAATACATATCCGTTTTTCAGCAGCGATAGCATCGAATTGCACCAGGTTGGGGTAGGTCCTGTTCATGCAGGCATTATTGAGCCGGGTCATTTTCGTTTTATCTGCAACGGCGAAAAAGTCTATCACCTTGAAATTCATCTGGGGTACCAGCACCGCGGGGTTGAAGACCTTTTTGTTTCGGCAGACAGCAATATCAAAAGAGCGGTACTCAGCGACAGCATTGCAGGAGATACAGCTGTCGGACATTCATTGTGCCACGCCCAGCTTATGGAAGAACTGGCCGGTAAAACACCTGATGAAACCCTGCAAATGGAGCGTGCCATTGCATTGGAGCTGGAAAGAATTGCATTTCATATTGGTGATACATCGGCATTGTGCGCCGATATTGCTTATCAGTTGGGACAAGTGGTATGTGAATCGCTGCGCACCGTAGTTATCAATACAACACAGTACTGGTGCGGAAACCGCTTAGGCAAAGGATTTATCCGTGCCGGTGGAACTCATTATCCGATGACAAAAGAAGTAGCCAATGAAATTCTGAAAAACCTGCAATATGTCGAAAACAGATATAGCGAAATGGCTGCACATCTTTTCTCTATGCCCGGTGCATTGTCGCGTTTCGATGGAATCGGAATCGTTTCAAAAGAGCAGGGACTACGGGCAGGACTCACGGGAATGGCTGCCCGCATGTGCGGAATCCCGCGCGATGTGCGGACCACACATCCATTTCAGGCATATAAAAAGTATAAATACAAACCTGAGATATTCACCAGCGGCGATGTATTGGCGCGCGCACTCATGCGCAGATGCGAGATATCGAAGTCGATTGAATTGATAAGGACAATCGTCGGGGATATTCTGTCACGGATTGCAAATCCACGCCAGAATGATGATGAGAAAAATACGGCGCCCAACTACAATCTGTCTCTGGCAGCGGATTCTGTATGTATTTCGATGACAGAAGGATGGCGCGGCGAAATTGTTCATGTGGCTGTCACCAACGAAAAAGGAGAAATTTCAAAATATAAAATCACCGACCCTTCGCTGCACAATTGGACCGGATTGGCACTCGCCGTGCGGAATCAGGAGATTTCGGATTTTCCGGTCTGCAACAAAAGTTTCAACCTGAGTTATTGTGGTTACGATTTATAATCAACAACTATTATGAAATTTTCGCGCGAATTGCAACTTCCGGTGCTACCGGAAAAAGAAACGGAAAAAAACAGAAATATCAGGAATGCTTATGTAGGAATTCCTGAAACCGGTATTCTGATTCATCATGGGCTCCAATTTGTTCCTGATCTGAAAAAAGCAGTTCTCACCGAACTGTTTCGCGGACGACCTGAAATCAGCACAGATATTACAAAAGAGGAACAGGCGATGGTTTCGGCGCTTTGTCCAACAAACGCTTTTGAGAAAGAGCCATTCTGTCTCAACCTTGGCAAATGCGTCTTCTGCAAGGAATGTCAGTTTGCGTTGCCAGATAAAATCAGATTTACCAATGACTACAAACTGGCAACCAATGATCAGGAGATGCTGAAGATTTATCCGGGACAAAAAGAACCCATACGCTTTAATGATGAACTACGCCGCAAAGAAGTACGCAAGCTTTTCCGTAAATCGCTCAAGCTGCGACAGGTATCAGCCGGTGGCGACAATTCGTGCGAAATGGAACTGAATGCTTCTGGCAACGTCAACTTTGATATGGGACGCTATGGAATTGAATTTGTTGCCTCACCGCGTCACGCCGATGGAATGGTGATTACCGGCCCAATCACGCAAAACATGGCAGAAGCAATACGGATTACCTGGGAAGCAATCCCCTCCCCGAAAATATGCATACTTGCCGGAGTGGATGCTGTTTCGGGCGGCATCTTTGCAAACAGCCCGGCGCTGAACCGCAAAATAGCAGAGCCTGTCACGGATTGCAAATCCGCGCCAGGAAATAATATTAAAGTCGACTTATATGTCCCGGGCAATCCCTGTCACCCGCTGACATTCATCAACGGAGTACTGTCTCTGATAGGTCGGTAAGTGAATTAAAAAAATATTTTAGCTGGTCGTGTTACAATTAAAAAAAAGTTTCTATATTTGCAGTCCCAAAACCAAGGGAAAGTTCAAACGGTTCGGTAGTTCAGTTGGTTAGAATACGTGCCTGTCACGCACGGGGTCGCGGGTTCGAGTCCCGTCCGGACCGCT
>Ga0116152_10002241_pt1 | contig 15744 bp, 11 predicted proteins | sample AD_UKC119_MetaG_FD_89894 | JGI IMG/M metagenome (GOLD analysis project Ga0116152, IMG submission 89894) | Active sludge microbial communities of municipal wastewater-treating anaerobic digesters from Hong Kong - AD_UKC119_MetaG | ecosystem: Engineered > Bioreactor > Anaerobic > Digestate... | reverse complement strand
GGATTGAAGTTGGTGTTATTAAAAAATCCGGACTATTTCGAAACCGACAAATCGGGAAAACGACTCCCCTGCCTCGATGGCGTGGTGGTCACTTTCATTGTTGAAAAACATACAGCTTTCATGGAATTCATGCAGGGAAACTACGACATGATTTCGGGACTGGATCCAAATTACAAGGATGTCTTGCTCGATGCTGCAGGAAATCTTAAACAGGAACACAACAACAAAATGTACATGACGCGCATTCCGTATCTGAATACCGAATATCTCGGTATATCAGTTCATAAAAACGGTGGCGGTACCATTTCTGCTTTGCAGGAACAAAAAGTGCGGATGGCCATCAATTATGGTTTCGACCGCCGGAAAATGATGCGTTATCTTCGCAACAATATCGGCTATCCCGGCATTTATGGCATGATTCCACCCGGACTGGCCGGTTATGCCGAAGACAGCACTTTCTGCTTCGAGTACAATCCGGCAAAATCGAAGCAATTGCTCGCCGAAGCCGGATTTGCGGACGGCAAAGGACTGCCTGAAATTTTGCTGCAAACAACAGCTACTTATCAGGATCTGTGCGAATACATTCAGCAACAGCTGGCGGAAATAAATATAAAAGTGAAACTCGACGTGGTGCCACCCGCTACACTGCGCGAAATGGTATCGCAGTCAAAAAGCGGATTCTTCCGCGCCAGCTGGATTGCCGATTATCCCGATGCTGAAAATTACATGAGTCTTTTTTACTCCAAAAACGAAGTGCCCAACGGGCCCAACTACACCCACTTCGCAAACACTGAATTCGACCGGCTTTACGAGCAATCCGTCAGTGAACCGGACGCGAAAATCCGAGCTGACCTGTATGCAAAAATGAACCGGATTCTGATGGAACAATCGCCGGTTGTGGTGCTGTATTACGATATGGCGGTCCGCTTTGTCAGTAACCGCATCAAAGGCCTGGAGCCGAATGCGATGAATCTGCTGAATCTGAAATATGTTGTGAAGGAATAAAAAAAAGTGTGATTGCTCTCGCTTTCACACTCTCTCTAATTCAAAATCTTAATCACTCTCTCACTCATTCCCACACTCACTCTCGCACTTGTTCAAAATCTTAATCTCACTTCCGCTCTCGCTCTCATTCTCACTCTGTCTTTCGTGGTCCCACCAGGACTTGAACCTGGGACCTACTGATTATGAGTCAGTTGCTCTAACCAACTGAGCTATAGGACCAATTTGGGAATGCAAAGATAAAAAAATCTGATAAATACTTTCAAAAAAATTAGTGGTTCCACCAGGACTTGAACTCAGTAAACACAGATTATCATCGATCTGGGAAAAATTTAAAATATTTTATCCATTGGCTTTTTAGGATTATTGTTTTTCTGTTTGCGTGCTTCATTTTTCTTCGATTTCACATAAACCAGTTTGATAAATGATTTATCAGTAACCCGCTCGTCAATTTCAAAATAATCTTTGAGTGATTTGATCAAAGGTGTCAGTTTATCAAACCCATAGTTGCGTGGGTCAAAATCCGGTTTCTTTTTAATGAGTAAGCTGCCAACATCGCCCAGAAATGCCCATTCATCTTCATCGGCAATATCATCAACCGATGACCGGATCAAAGAAACCGTTTCGTGGTCAACTTTCTGAATGCCATCGGGAACAAGCATTTTATTTTTTGCCAATGGCTGTGTTTGAGCCGATTCAGGCAGTGGTGCTGTTTTTAGAATTTCAAGATAAATAAATTTATCGCAGGCAACAATAAATGGATCCGGCGTCTTTTTCTCTCCGAAACCAAAAACTTTCATGCCCGATTCACGCAGACGAATAGCCAGCCGGGTAAAGTCGCTATCGCTCGAAACAATGCAAAAACCATCAACACGGCCTGTATAAAGAATGTCCATGGCATCGATAATCATGGCCGAATCCGTGGCGTTTTTTCCCGAAGTATAGCCATATTGCTGTATGGGTGTAATGGCACTTTCGAGCAACACACTTTTCCATCCGGCCAGATTGGGGCGTGTCCAGTCACCATAAATGCGCTTAAAAGTTGGCACTCCGTATTTGGCTATCTCTTCCATCAGCCCTTTTACATTGGCAAACGGCACATTGTCGGCATCGATGATGACAGCCAGCTTCAAATCGTTTTTTGGTTCCATGAATTGCTTTTTACAACGACATTCTTTTCAAAGATACGGAATTTTATGATGTAATTAAAAAGTCTGCACTGACGCGGTTAGAAAACACATAGCACGGATTACAAATCAGCGCTATGTGTTTTGGTTGCAGCACTGGCGCGGTTCCGATGACTCTTATTAAACTGTACACTGGCGCGATTCCGATAAATATCGGAATGTACACTGGTGCTATAAAAAAGTCTGCACTGGCGCGGATTTGCAACCGAGACAGTGTCCCATTTCATTTCATTTCCTATCTTTGCTCAACTCAAAAAATTAATTCTCATGTCGGTGCGACGACTTTTTGTTGGTTTGATCATTTTCTGTATTTCCGCCACAGCACTGGCGCAGACGCGGTCGTTGTCGGCAGCATTCGGTTATGGATTTACATCGCCACACCACCCCGACATGTGGAATTACATTACCGGACACGCACATCAATGCCACATTCAGTATCTGACACCGCGCGACACAAGCAATCATCGGGGAGGTCATACATTAAAAGTAATTGATCTTTGTTTTATTAATCCCGGAAACCCTGATACCATGGGCTATTCCATCGGGTTGAGTCCGCAGTTTCATTTTCCGCTGAACAAAAAACGCCGAAGCTTTTTTGTGCTGGGATGCGGCCTCGAATACAATACTAAAACCTATACCGAAGAAAATTGTTCCTTCAATGCCATCGGCTCGCATTTAAATGCCTTGATTGTACTTGGCTATAAGCACGTGTTTGAACTCACTCCCAGCTGGAAATTGAAAACGGAATTTCTGTTTACTCATTTTTCGAACGGTGCAACCAAAGCCCCCAATCTGGGTCTGAATGTACCAACACTCAACCTGGGTTTCGATTACAGCTGGAATATGTCGGACGAAAAAAAATCGAAAAAAAAATTACAACCTGATATCCAATCAGGTCGCTGGCAATTCGTCGGTACCGGATCGTGGAAGCAGGTAAAACACGAAGGGAAAATTTCACCAGCTTTTTGCATTTCCGGTGAAAAGTTTTTCCCGCAAACAAAAAAATCTTCATTTGGTTTTGGTTCTGATTTAATTCTGGATTACAGCATGAATAACCGGCTGACAGAATTCAGTGATACCATTGTTCCGTTTTCGAACAATATAAAAATAGCTCTGAAAGCCATGTGGACTGTTCCGATTGGCCGCCTGCAGATTCATCTTCAGGCCGGTTCGTATCTGAAAAACAGCAACTTTAAAAAAGAATTTGCTTTTGAACGTCTGGCGCTGCGCTATTTTATTACCGATCATTTCGGTCTGAACGTAGCTCTGCGCGCACATTTTGCCAAAGCCGACGCGATTGAATTCGGTGCTGTGTATCGTATTCCCAGCAAACCTGTTATCTTTCACCCGAGTATCTTTTAACTTTCAATTTATATCTTTGCACTCAATGAAATACGCTGTCTGCGACATAGAGACAACCTAAAAAAATAATCGTATGTGTATTTTGAAAATGATCAGGTATTCATCAACTGAACAATTTCTGCCCTGAGTTTCATTAAATCATTTGAAACAATAGCCCAGATAATATCTTCAGAAACGGAATCATAACCATGGATAATTCGGTTTCTGGTATCAACAATTTTTCGCGCATTCGTTATATCAATCACCGGATTAACAATCAGAATCCGGTTCACTGCTTCTCCAACAATTTCAATATTTCTCTCAATGGCTTTTCTGGTCTTTAAATCTTTTCTGAATTCATGATAATTTCTTTTTTCCGGAAGAAACTCATAAATTTCATCAATAGACTTAAGAATATCTTCAAGCCACGTCTGAATCGCGTTTTCCATAAATAAAAACTTTGGTGCGATCAATTTCAGATTTAAGAAACCGATTCCGGATTGCCTTGCTTTCCAGCAAATCTATTTGCCTTTTCAACAAATCCTCCAGGTTGAATTTTAAATTGAAATACTTTTCTGAATAAGATATAGGATCATTATCATCAATGTCAACAATGAAATCAATATCGCTTTGCGCATCGAATCGTTCAGTGTTTACCGAACCAAATGAATAAAGCGATCGTACACTGTTCAATTCACAGAGTAGATTTATCTGATCAATATGCTGACTGATGATATTCATACTTTACAAAGATAGTATTTTTTTTACCGTTTATCAAATGATAAAAAAATCGCTCTGGATAACAATTCGAATTTACTATCTTTGCACTCAATGAAATACGCTGTCTGCGACATAGAGACAACCGGGGGGAACAATCGCGCAGGAAAAATTACGGAAATTGCCATTTTTCTGTTGGAAGATGGAGAAATTATTGACGAATTCTCATCGCTGATTAATCCCGAAAGGCCCATTCCGCCTTTTATTACGCAATTGACCGGCATTACCGATGCCATGGTGGAAGATGCGCCGAAGTTTTACGAAGTCGCTGCGCGCATTGTCGAAATCACCAAAGACGCCGTTTTTGTTGCACATAACGTAAGCTTCGATTACAATTTCATTGTGACCGAATTTGCACGGCTGGGTTATGCTTTCCAGCGCGATAAATTCTGTACCCTGGCCAACAGCCGCAAGCTGATTCCTGGCCACGCCTCGTACAGTCTCGGAAATCTCTGTGCCGATCTGAATATTCAGCTTATCGACCGGCACCGCGCTACAGGCGATGCCCGCGCTACCGTCGATTTATTCCGCATGCTCGATGAAATCGGAATTCCCGACAGCCCGAAAGTGCTGCAGACAAAACTAAAACTTCATCCGGCACTCATGCTGACACGCTTCAGGGAAATACCTGAAACCACCGGCGTGTATTATTTTTTCAACGATAAAGACGATCTGATTTATATAGGCAAAAGCACCAATCTGCATCGCCGTGTACTTGATCATTTCTACAACAAAAAAGCAGTGCGCGATCTGCGTATGCAGGAACTTACCGCACGCGTCGAATACGAAGAAACCGGCAGCGAACTCATTGCACTGCTGAAGGAATCGCACGAAATAAAACTCAACAAGCCATTGTTCAATCGTGCCGGACGCCGCTCTCTGTCTCGCTTCGGGTTATATGACTGCGAAGACAACAATGGCTATCTGAATTTTTATATCGATGCTACACAGCATCAGAAAAAAGCATTTCCACTGCGCGCTTTTTCGGATAAAGACTCGGCACTAAGCTATCTCGACCGCATCATCAAGCGCTATCACCTTTGTCAAAAGCTTTGCGGAATCTACGATAGCGAAGGTCCGTGTTTTCATTATCAGATTAAAAAATGCAGGGGCGCCTGTGTTGGAAAGGAATCACCTGAAGAATACAACGAACGCGCCTATCAGGCACTCGATGATATTCAGATGAAAAATGAAACTTTTCTGATTTCGGAAGGACATGCGGTGATGGATAAAAAACCTTTTGTGTTGGTTGAAAACGGCACCTATAAAGGATATGGCTACCTGCCCGAAAACGAGAGTCTGAGCAGTGTTGAAGAATGCTACATGCATATTCAGAAACCCGCCATCATTGATAAAGACGCGCATTCCATCATTCAATCGTTTATGCGGCTGAAGAAATTTAAAATGGTGCGGTTTTAAAATAAAAAATCCCTCGCAGTGTTTAAAACCTAACGAGGGATTATTAAAAATGAAAAACAATTAGTCTTTCAACAATTTCACTTTTACTGCCACATCTTCACCTTTTTCATTTTTGGCAATTTCGAACATAACCTCATCACCGGGTTTCAATTCAGTCATGTCTGTTTCAACAAGTGTATGGAAGTGAAAAAAGAGGTTATTGGGCGGATATTTGATAAAACCATATCCATTCTTAAGCGACAAAATGCTTGAAGTTCTTTCAATGCCATCGCCCTGCAGTTCAATAAAATCTTCACTTTCAAAAAGGTCAAAATCCTTCTTTTCAGATCTGGGGACAAACAATCCATTGATAGTGGGATTGGATATGAAATCCGGATCTTCGATAAGGTCGTGCATTGCCACCGGATAAGTTACTTCGCGAAGCAAATCCTGAGAGGTACGGGTCATTTTCTGCTGTCCGAAATCATCCACAAACTCAAAATCCCAGCTAACAAGCATGACTTTGGTTCCAAGAGCATTTACCTTTCGCACAAGCGGAACATAATCGCCATCACTGGCAATAAGCACCATGACATCGAAACGATGCGCCAGATTCAGATCATAGGCATCCAGGGCAAGCCATACATCAATACCTTTTTCCATTTTAACGCCTTGAACGGTTCGGACAGGAAAATAATGCGTAGTGATTCCTTCCGACATGAGAATGTCATCAAAAAGACGATCAAAATAGAGCTGATTTCCTTTCATGCTGGCCTCTTTTGCGCCGGGTCGGCTGCGGAAATAATGAGCATCGACAATCTGACAATACTGTGGGTCAATGCCCTCTTCCTGACCAACGTACTGACGAATGAATGTGTGAAGTCCACTAATGCTGATTCTGCTCTGACGGTTGTGCACGTAATTGTAGTAATTGCTGACATGTAGAAAATAATTCCCGTCGTAGAATACGCCAATACGTGTTAAATTTGTCTTACGATCCTGATTCATAGTAATGTTTATTTTAAATATTTAATTGCGAGTGCAAATGTAAAAGAATTATTATTAAATTTACAAGCAGAAATCTGTATTTTATCATTTTCCGACTCAATAACACTATTTTAACTCTTGGAGTATGATTGAAATAGTAAAGGGTGACATCACCAAACTGGGAGCAGAATGCATTGTAAATGCAGCAAATACAAGTCTGCTGGGCGGTGGAGGCGTTGATGGCGCCATTCATCGTGCGGCCGGACCACAATTGCATGAATTCTGCAAAAAACTCAAAGGGGCTCAAACCGGTGAAGCCAAGATTACACCAGGTTTCCGGCTACCTGCCAAATATGTGATTCACACACCCGGACCCATTTGGCGCGGAGGTACACACAATGAACCGGAACTGCTGCGGCTCTGTTATTTCAATTCAATGCAACTTGCATTAAAAAACAAAATAGCCACTCTCGCCTTCCCTTCCATCAGCACCGGCGTATATGGTTTTCCATTCGACCTCGCAGCAAGAATTGCTATCAGTACAATTCATGATTTTATCAGTAAAAATCCCGCTGCCCCCGATGTTTTTCTGGTTGCATTTTCAGAAAGCGATTTCGATACCCTGAAAAAAATTTACAGCGAGATGCTTTAGAACTAAAAACCCTCGCAGGGTTTCAAACCCGACAAGAGTTCATAACGCAATTATTTTCTACAAAACTCGTTGCTCATTCTATTAAAAATCCGTAGGTTTGCTTTAGTAAAAAACGACTATGAAAAAATCACGTAAAATATTTCTCATCGCGCTGGCGGTGATAGTTCTGGGTATCGGCGGCACCGCTGCATATTTTTATTTCAAAACCAGTCCCATGCGTGCCATATGGAACTATGTTCCTCAGGATGCAGTGTATATCATTGAAACAGACAACCTGACCAAAGGATGGAACACCTTGGCCGAAAGCAACATGTGGCAGCATCTGATAAGCGATCCATTGTTTGAGGATATTTCGCAAAGCGCATTCACCCTCGATTCGCTGATCCGCGGTGATGAAACGATGGATATGCTTTTTGCCGATCGCCCATTGCTGGTTACCTGCCATTTACTCCCCAATCAGGATTTCGATTTTCTGTTTCTCATCGATCTCAAACAAGCCGGCAAATTTGCTTTTATCAAGGATTACGTAGGTGGCATTGTTGGCACTTTCGGCTACGAAATGACACGTGAAAAATTTGAAGATACCGATATTCTTATTATTTCGGACAAAACGAGTGACGATATTTTTTATGTCTCTGTCATCGACAATGTTTTCATGGCTTCGTACAACAAAAGTCTTGTGCAAAATTCCATTACATCGGCCAAAACACCCGACCAGTGGAAAAACAATACGGCATTTCAATCGGTCGTCAGCTCCACTTCGGGCAATAATCTGTTCCGCTTTTACGTAAATTACCATTTCATGGCTCCATACATTGGTTATTATCTTTCAGATGAACAGGAATTGCTTGATGAACTGAAGCGAATTTTCAACTACTCTGCATTCAATATCAATCTCGAAAGTGAAAGGTTAAGTTTCAGCGGAAGCACCATTCTGAAAGATTCTGCCGAAAGCTACATTCACATGCTAAGTGGCATTGAACGCGGCCCATTGCAGGCATACCGAATCATTCCGTCCGATTACGCACTGTATCTTTCTGTTTCTTTTGACGATTATATGGATTTATTCAATAATCTTAAATCGGAGTTTACTTTTAAAGATTCAGCCGGCGCCGAATCATATGAAAAAACGCTGAAAAAAATGGAAAAGCTTTTTGGAATCAATCTCGAGGAAGATTTTTTCTCGTGGATCGGTACCGAAATCGCCATGCTGAAACTGCCACCGACACCCAATGCGCGCGAAAACGACATGGTAGCCATCATTCATACCAAAGACATTGAACTGGCCATGAACGGAATGGAAAAAATAGTAAAAAAGGTAAAAAACCGCACTCCGATTAAGATTGATGATTCTGAATACAAGAATTTCAAAATTCATTACTTCGGGATGAACGGCTTTTTCAAAATGTTTTTCGGTAAAATGTTCGCAAAACTTGAAAAACCATACTATGTTTTTATGGATGATTTTGTTGTTTTCAGCAATTCGCCCAGCAATCTGATGGATATGATAGATGCATACGAAAAAGGGCGGCTGCTGGCCAATGATGAAGAGTTTATGAATTTCTTCGGACAGTTTGACGACGAAGCCAATGTATCTGTTTTCTTGCAGGGACCGAAAATTTACAGCCATCTGTATTATTACGCTAAAAAAGATCAGAAAGCCAATATACGCCAGAGTCGCGAAATACTTGCATCGTTCCACAATATCGGCTTTCAGCTCAGCAGCAAAAAAAAGGGCTTTTTCAGCAATACACTCATTGTGGAACATAGTGCCGACGCATTGTTTGCTGCAGAACTTGAAGAAATAGAAAACAGCGCCGAAGAATTGTACGCAAGTGAATTTGACTCGCTGCTAGCCATTGAGCTTCCTGATGAATTTGACAATGGCAAAACATGCAGGATTTATTACGAAGACGACAGCACGCAGATTAAAGCAGAAGGACGTATTGTTGATGGCAGCCGCGAAGGAATGTGGCGCTATTATTACAAAAGCGGCGAAATATGGGGGAGTTTAATGTTTGAAGAAGATGAACCCATTGGTAAAGGCATACTGTATTATGACGAAGAAGATGGTGGAACCAAGGCGCAAACTGAATTTGAAGATGGTAAAATTGAAGGAACCTATCTGGAATATTACAGCAATGGTGAATCAAAAACCAGCATCGAATATTCGGAAGGCAAACCCGATGGTGAAGCAAAGTTCTATTACGACTCCGGAAGCATCAAAATTGAAGGGGAATACAAAGTAGGTTTAAAAAAGGGGAAATGGCGCCATTATACCGAAACCGGAGATTTGATGGACAAGGAGAAATGGAAAAAAGACCAGAAAAAAATCAAAAACGCAAAATAAGCACACATAATCATGTTGACTTTCCTGATTTCTGTAGTGGTTCTTATTGCAGGTTATCTGGTATATGGCCTGTTGATGGAAAAAGTTTTCGGAGTTGACAAAAACCGCTCTACACCTGCCTTTACAAAACAGGATGGTGTTGATTATGTGCCATTACCATGGTATAAAATCTATCTTATTCAGTTTCTGAATATCGCAGGACTTGGGCCTATTTTCGGCGCTATTGCAGGTGCCATGTGGGGGCCTTCGGCCTTTTTATGGATTGTTTTCGGCTCCATTTTCGGTGGCGCTGTACATGATTATATGTCGGGCATGATGAGTCTGCGCCTCGATGGACTCAGTCTGCCAGAAATCATTGGAAAATATCTCGGAAAACCCATGATGCAATTCATGCGTGCATTCACTGTCATGCTGATGATTCTGGTAGGCGCCGTATTTATTATGGGACCTGCCGAAATTCTGGCAGGAATGACTGCAGAGTCTTTCAGTATTGGGAATCTGGATATTTCGCTAAACCTTACTTTCTGGGCAATTGTCGTGTTTGTGTATTATTTTCTGGCTACCATGCTTCCGATTGATAAACTGATTGGCAGAATTTATCCGCTTTTCGGTTTTGCGCTGATTTTTATGGCTCTTGCAATCATCGGAGCCATTCTTTTTGGCGACTATCATATTCCCGAAATCACAGGCAATCTCTACAATCAGCATGCAAAAGGCGATGCCATGCCCATTTTTCCGATGATGTTCATTTCAATTGCATGCGGAGCCATTTCCGGTTTTCATGCAACACAAAGTCCTCTCATGGCACGATGTATTAAAAATGAAAAATATGGTCGCAGGATTTTTTACGGTGCCATGATAACGGAAGGAATTCTTGCCCTAATCTGGGCAGCCGCTGCCATGGCATTTTTTGGAGGCGTGGAGCAATTAAACGATACAATGCTGGCTCAAAAAAGCAATGCCGCATGGGTCGTGAACGAAATTAGCAACACGCTGCTGGGGCGCTTTGGCGCTGTACTTGCCATTCTTGGTGTTGTGGCTGCACCCATCACTTCCGGCGATACCGCTTTCCGCAGCGCACGGCTGATTGTAGCCGACTTTCTTCATCTAAGCCAAAAAAAGATCTTTCACCGGCTCTTTATTGCAGCCCCTTTGTTTTTGGGGGGCTTTGTCCTGACTCAGATTGACTTTGGTGTCATCTGGCGTTACATGGCGTGGAGCAATCAAACATTGGCTACTATTACTCTATGGGCCATTACAGTATATCTCGTGCTTGATAAAAAACCCTGGATTGTTTCTTTTATTCCTGCCGCTTTTATGACCATGGTCACATCTTCTTACATTTTCTTTGCGCCGGAAGGGCTGCAGTTATCTTATCATCTTTCTGCAAGTATCGGAGCAGGAATTACACTCATCGTGCTCATGCTTTTTTTCATTTGGCTCAATCATGCTCGAAAAAAGTCAGCGCCAAAGTTATAGCACCTCTCCTTTAGCTGAATGCATCCTGTTTTTATGAAGTTTCGTTTTTTCAAGGATTGTTATCTGTCAAGTTTTTTTCATCAATTGAAAAAACTTTTCTAATTTAGCCACGTTTAAATACATAAACTGAATAAAAATGAAGAAATTCATCTTTCTGTTACTTCTCCTCCCGGTCGTTTTTCTTACTTCCTGTGATAAAAACAGCCAGATTCTTGTCTTCAAGAAAGATATTACCTACAAGGTAAAAGGAACTGCCACCGAAATTCTGGTAACCTATACGAATGACAAAGGAGAAACTACACTGACAGGACTTTCAACAGGAACCATTCCCTGGAGTTATGAATTCAGTGCAAAACCTGATACATACGTATATCTTCAGGCAAAAAACGCCACCGATACAGGCACCGTAGAAGTTCAGATTCTGCAGCGCGATGCTGTGCTGGCTTCAGATGAAAACGATCTGCCCTTTGGAGCTGCGACCTGCAGCAGTTTCGTAAAATAAATCAGAATTCAACCTTAATGGTTGTACCTTTTTCATTCGAATCTATCTGATATCGGCCACCGAGTTGGTTTTCGGCAAGCATGGCCACCATCGATAACCCGAGCGACTTTTCTTTGTTTTGCAACAGAGCTGCCGGAATACCCGGTCCCTGATCACTGATGACCAATTCATGTTTGCTGCCCTGATTTTTGAAAACAATGCTCAGCTGCACATTTCCATCGGAGCCAATACCATATCTGATGCTGTTTGATAAAAGTTCGGATACAATCAATCCCAGCGGTACCACTTCATCAATTGTTGCATTAAGCTCATCAGAATCAATGGTGTATTTCACCCTGCTGAGCGTATCAAATTGCTCAATTGAATTTATAACAATGGTTTTCAGATAATTTCTGAAATCAATATCCTTGAAATCGGTGCTAAAATAAAAATCTTCGTGTGCAGTGGCAATCGCCATAATTTTCTGAATAATATCCCTGAAAGTCTGCAGAATCTTTTCATTATCATAGGTTCCGGCATACATTTTCAACATGGACAAAACCAGCTGCAGATTATTTTTGATGCGGTGGTGCACTTCCATAATCAAGCGCTCCCGCTCACGAAGTGCCATTGTTATAAATTCTTCGTGTTTTTTGCGTTCTGTAATATCACGTGCGATGCCAAACACCTCTATCGGGTTACCGTCTTTGTATCGTAAAAAACTATTGATTTCGAGAATCATTTTTTCCTTGGTGCGGGTAAATGCCGTAACCTCATAAGTTGAGTGTTCAGTGGCATGACTCAATTTAAGCTTTATCTGTTCCTCGGCTCGTTTGTAGCTATCGTGAGAAATAAAATCGCTCATGTTTTTATCCTTCAGATCCTGAAAACGATATCCAAGCCATTTTTCAGCCACAGGATTTACTGATGTGAAATTGCCCTGAAAATCCATGGTGTAGATAAGGTCGCTGGTATTGTTGTATATGTCAAGAAAGCGCTCACGGGTAATTTCCAGTTCCTGCTCTTTCACTTTTATTTCAGTAACATCTTCAGCAATAATCAATACATATTTCGATTTTCCCGATTCATCTGGTATGATGCTGATCTTCACTTTGAAACTATGCAGCACCCCATCGGGAAAAGCATACTGATATTCTGTAAACAATGGCTCACGTGTCTGCATAACCTGTTTAACTGCATCTGCAATGCCCAGTATATTGGCCATATTGTTTTTCAGAAGATTGGTTTCCTGTTGCTTATCAATATATGACAACCCGAAAATCCTGAGAAACGACGGATTCATTTCCAATATTTCGCCCTCAACGTCACAAATCATAAATCCAATAGGTGCATTATCAAAAAGCGATTTGAATTTAATTTCATTTTCAACCACCGCTCTCGCTTTATTCTTCAGTTCTGTAACATCGACCATGGATCCAGTGATGCGCTCTTCAGGGTTGCCCTTGTCAACAATGGTTGCAGTAACAATGGTGTTGAAAACCTTTCCGTCAGGTAGTCTGATGTCTATATCAAAATTATCGACACGACCGGTGGATAATATTTCTTTGACATAGGCATCGCGCTGCAAAGGATTCTGGTATAAAGTCAGAATATTGGTTCCAATCAGTGTGGCCGGATTAATATTGGTATAGTGGTATAAAGAAGGACTGATTTCAAGGATGGTTCCGTCCAGTTTAATTTCAAAATAAACGTTCTGAATGTAATTGAAAATGCGTTGGTATTTTTGTTCATTTTTTTTCACAGTTTCCAGAATCTGTAATTCTGCCTTTCGGGAATGCAGAATAAAAATAAAAGAAGTGATGGTTGTGTCTGTAGCTTTAACCGGAATAATCCGCCCGCTCGAATACTCGGCAAGTGCAGGTAAATTCCTGAAAACATTCTGCGAGACATCCATCAAAACCTCGCTGCCTTGTTTTAACTGATCAATATCTTTAATTCCCAGCACATTGATGAATTCAGGATCAAACAAATGCGGTGATTTATACAATTTAAACAATGCGTTGAAAGAATTATTGGCTTTAATAAGATGCCCATCACTCGAAAAAAGACCGAATGCCAGATCTGTTGCGTCAAAGACCGAAGTCATATGGCGATTCAACTGATCGCATCGCTGAAAATTGAATAACAAAATATAAAATTGTCTTGCCAGCCGGATCATCCTGTCAATCTCAATGAATTTTACTTCGGGCAAACAATCGCACAACGCCATAGAAATAGTTGCAATGATTTTGTTTCCATCACTGATGGGGTAACCATAGAAATAATGCAGATTGATGAATTCTTCAACAGCCGGACATGCTTCTTCCGGAATGGATTTATGCACAAAATGATACAACGATTCTATCTGCTGCAGACGATCTTCGAACATGGGAGATATATCATCAAGACTGTTTTTCATGTCAAAAGTCAATTGACCTGATTCAGCCATTTTTCTGACTTTATCCAGCAGATCAGAGCTTCCATCCATCGATACAGAATGAAACTCCGTATTTTCATTGTTGCAAAGCGAAATAACAGTAACAGCATGTTCCTGCCCGATAACCGAATATAAAAAAGCAGTTAAAAAATCAGAAAGACTCTGAATATCTTTAAATGTCGAAAACCCTTCAAGCAGTTCGACATAACGGTCATGATGCTTTTTGCCAAATTGCCGGAGTTGCACTGCATCGAGATGTTCAATGATTTTTTTTGCAGAGACATCGGCATCACCTGCATCTTCAAGAAACTTATAAATATCTTCTACTGATGAATTCATAAAAGTATAATTTATTATCTTTGACCAACCTTTGATACAAGAGATACACAAAGGTAAAACCTGTAAATTAAAAAAATGTCAATAATTCTTAAAAACGCCAACTATTACGACTTCAGGCAAGATAAGATACTGTTTACCAATATCTTAGTAGAAAGTGAGAGTAAAAAGAAACTCACAATCAGTTCTGATGTCAATGATTTGCTTGATAATCAGACAGATGTCAGAATTATCGATTGTTTTGGAAAACTGGTGATGCACTCATTTGTCAATGCGCATCATCACAGCTATGTCAGTTTGACCAGAACGCACAAACTGACGAATACTGACGATTTCGAATTTCGATTAAAAACCGGAGCATGGAAGATCGATCAGTTTCTCGATGCCGATGTTTTGGAGGCCTGTGCCCTTTATTCGGCCATAGAATCGCTGAAAAATGGTGTTACCTGCGTGATTGAGCATCACTCAAGCCAAAACTACATCAAGGGTTCACTCGAAACCATTGAAAAGGCCTTTAAAAAAGTAGGACTGCAATTTTTACCATGTTTTGAAATCAGCGATCGTAAAAGTTATTCGGCATCGGACGAAGCGCTGGATTATACCGACAGCTGGCTTTCGGGACATGCAGGTCTGGTAGGACTGCATGCAAGTTTTACCGTTGGATCGACAACACTAAAAAATGCGGTCGATATGGCCAATAAGCATAAAACCGGAATTCACATTCATGTGGCCGAAAGCACCATCGATCAGGAGCAAAGTCTTAAGGAATACGGAGTTACTGTAGTTGAACGCCTATATGATGCAGGAGTGCTTGAAAATACAAAAACGGTGCTGGCACATGCCATTCATCTGAGCAATGAAGAAGCAGAATTAATCAACAAAAGCGGCGTATTTGTAGTCGAAAACATGGAAAGTAATTTGCGCAGCAATGTAGGTTTTTTCAATTCAGAAGGCATTGGTGATAATATTATGCTTGGAACCGATGGACTGCACGGCAACATGCTGCGAAGCGCCAAAATGGCATTTCTGGCCGGACAGGGCTTCGACCATATCGATCCCTCCATCGCCATTCAGCGTCTTCGAGCCGGAAATGATTATTTTCTCAAAAACAAAATCTGTGGCGATGCCGACAACAATCTGCTGGTTTTCGATTATCCGTCGCCCGAAGAAGTAACACCCTCCAATATGGCCATGCACATGATTTTTGGAATGGAAAGCAAACATATTTCGCATGTCATTTCAAATGGAAATCTTGTGGTCGAAAACGGCCGGCTCACCATGGTGAACGAAGATGACCTGATGCCTTTCATTCGTCAG
>Ga0116152_10002239_pt1 | contig 15750 bp, 13 predicted proteins | sample AD_UKC119_MetaG_FD_89894 | JGI IMG/M metagenome (GOLD analysis project Ga0116152, IMG submission 89894) | Active sludge microbial communities of municipal wastewater-treating anaerobic digesters from Hong Kong - AD_UKC119_MetaG | ecosystem: Engineered > Bioreactor > Anaerobic > Digestate... | reverse complement strand
CTTCAAGCACCCTATCTGACATCAGTTATTCCATCAAAAAACGGTATGGTACATCAATGTCAATTTTCTATTCCCGATCTGGATTCATTGGTAAGAGCATATACTCTTGACCATTGCTATCCTGTTGACAGTTTAATCATCATTCAAAATCCAGTAGCTGGGGTCATCATTTCTTCATCTACAAATGTTGAGATCACTATTTCGAATCCATGTGGAAACAGCATTCAAACATCTGTATTAGTATATATTCCAAGTGATTTGAGTGTTGCTATTAATCAGGTCAGTCATGTTTTATGTTATGGTCAAAACACTGGAAGTGCTGTAGCTGTATCATCAGGAGGGACACCAAATTACACCTATAAGTGGAGCCCCCAGGCAACACAATCAACCATATTATCAACAACCAATACCATTTCAAATGTGGCAGCTGGGGTATATACTGTTACAGTTACTGATATGTCAGGGTGTAGTTCCAATACATCGATAACCATTCAAAATCAAACCCAAATGATGAATCCCGGGACTATTGCTTCCGATCAATCGATTTGTATTGGAAATATTCCTGCAATACTGGAAGGCAATCCGGGAACCGGAGGATACTTTTCTTATTATCAATGGCAAAGTTCAACCGATAATCAGTTTTTCTTACCAGCCATAGGGATAAATGATCAGCAAAGCTATTCCCCAGCGGCTCTTTCAGAAGACACTTATTTCAGAAGGGCATGGATAAGTAATGCCTGTGGAACAATCTACACTGATACTTTGTTCATATCCATTTTGCCCATATACAGAGACACTGTTGGAGATGTGGTTTGCCAAGGGTTTGAATACAATAACAATGGATTTATTTTACCTCCTGACTCCACAAATGATCCAGGAGAGCACCTCTTTAATCAACATCTTTATTCGGTTGATCAATGTGATAGTATTATTACGCTGCTTTTAACAATACTTCCATCAGTTTATACAAATATTGAAGATACGATTTGTCAGGGGGCAACTTATGTGAAAAATGGTTTTTATGTAACATCTCCCATCACAGATATCGCTCAAGTTGTTGAATTAGAGATTTTGTTAAACAATGTTTTAGGTTGTGATAGTATTGTTTCTTTAGCCCTCCATATTCTGGATACAACGCTCCTTGTTGAGATGAATCCATCAGATTTTTGTGAGTCCGATTTTGTTGAATTGGTTGTTCAGGGTTTTTTTAACAATTATCAATGGAGTACCGGCGAAACTACAGATATTATTGAGGTGAATAAGCCAGGGACATACAGCGTTACAGCATCAAATGAGTATTGCGAAAATAAAGGAACATTTACAATTCAACCTTGTGACTACATCTTTTATATTCCAAACTCCTTTACTCCAAATGGAGATGGTTTAAATGATGCATTTTCAATAACAACGATTCATAAAACACAGATGGTAAATTTTAAAATCGTTATTTTTAATCGTTGGGGACAGAAACTATTTGAGTCCTATGATCCTGATTTCAGATGGGACGGAACATACAAAGGTCAGATGGTGGCTGCCAATCAAGTTTACACATATTTAATTGAGTATCAATACATGGGTAAAGGGGCCAAATTTCTAAGAGGATCGGTTATTGTGTTGCAATAAGCGCTAAAACATACTCTGTAGGGATGTGTCAGTAAGATATATGTTTACCAAAAAATAAAAAACCATTCTTGTTTGTTTTATATAAATATTGTTGTATATTTACCCCCGAATTAAGGTTTAACGAAAAACAGTGGCAATGATACACAAAATACTACGGTTTTTTATACCACCGGATAATTGGAAACTCCCTGTAATCATATTGTTAGGGATCCTTTTTGGCCTTGGAGGATATATGTTTTATATTGCAAAAGCACATTCCTATTTGTCTGATTCACCCACAACATGCGTTAATTGTCACATTATGGCACCTCAGTATGCTACATGGTTTCATAGTTCCCACAGGGAAGTGGCTGTTTGTAATGACTGCCATGTACCTCAGGATAATTTTTTCAGCCACTATTACTTCAAAGGTAAAGATGGGTTGAGACACTCCACGATTTTTACGTTAAGAACTGAACCTCAGGTTATTCATATCAAAGAAGCAGGTGTCAAAGTGGTTCAACAAAACTGTATCCGTTGTCATACAGATTTGGTAAATCCTGTTAATATGCAAAGAATGACCGGTTCATCAGAAATAATTACCAAAGAACGCCTTTGTTGGGATTGTCATCGTGAAACCCCTCATGGTCGCGTAAATAGTTTGAGCAGTACCCCTTATGCAAAGGCACCTGTTCCGGAAAGTCCTGTACCTGAATGGCTTAAAAAGTTTATAAACAAATAATCCCCTATTATGAAATCAATCAGAGAACAATTACAAACAAGACCCTGGTTAGGTTGGGTGCTGTTTTTTGTAACGATGGGTATCGTATTCCTATTAGGATTACTGGCATCCTCAATCATGGAAAGAAGAGCAGAAGCCGTTTTTGCTTATGCTCCAAAAGTGAAACTATCTGAGTTTGAACCCAGAAATGAAGTTTGGGGCGAAAACTTTCCTAAAGAGTTTCAATCCTATTACCAAACCGCTGATACCACATTCAGGTCCATGGATGGGGGAAATGTAATGCGTGATATGTTAGCAGAATACCCTGACATGGTGATTCTTTGGGCAGGTTATGCCTTTTCTAAAGACTACAACCAGGGGCGAGGTCACTTCTACGCCGTACAGGATGTGTGGAATACATTGAGAGTGGGTTCTCCTATGGGTGATGAGAAAAGCCCACAACCTAATACCTGCTGGACTTGTAAAAGCCCTGACGTGCCGCGCTTGATGAATGAGATGGGTATTGCGGAGTTTTATAAAGGAACATGGGAAACCAAAGGGCATCAGGTCGTTAATCCGATCGGTTGTGCAGATTGCCACGATCCTGAAACGATGAACCTGAGAATCTCCCGCCCTGCTTTAATCGAAGCCTATCAACGTCAAGGAAAAGATATCACCAAAGCAACACATCAGGAGATGAGATCCCTCGTTTGCGCCCAATGTCACGTGGAATACTATTTTGATAAAAAGAAAATTCAGGATGTCAACTATTTGACTTTCCCTTGGGATAAAGGTACTACAGTAGAACAAATGGAAGCATATTATGATGAGATACAGTTTACAGATTGGACTCACGGATTAAGCAGAACTCCTATGTTAAAAGCACAACATCCGGACTATGAAGTCTTTACAACAGGAATTCACTATCAAAGGGGTGTTTCTTGTGCAGATTGTCATATGCCTTTTGTGAGTGAAGGTGGACAAAAATACACCCATCATAAAATCCAAAGCCCTTTGAATCATATCTCTACATCCTGTTTGGTTTGTCATCGGGAATCAGAAGAGGAATTGAGAAATAATGTTTACGAACGACAAAAAAAGGTAAAAGAGATCAGAACTATTTTAGAGACGCTACTTGTGAGAGCACATATTGAAGCTAAAGTAGCCTGGGATGCTGGTGCCACAGAAAAAGAGATGGCGCCCATTCTGGCTCTCATTCGTCAGGCTCAGTGGAGATGGGATTATGCTGCTGCCGGTCATGGCAATAATTTCCACTCCCCACTTGAAGTGGCTCGCGTTATTTCTAATGGAATTGATAAGGCTCACAAGGCTCAATATGAGCTGCAAAAGGTTTTAGTGGCCCATCAAGTGAAATTACCAGTTGTTTTGCCTGATATCTCAACCAAAGAGAAAGCACAGGCTTTCATCGGATTGAATATGAAACAACTTAAAGATGATAAGTCACAATTTATCAAAACAGTGATTCCTCAATGGTTACAAAAAGCTAAAGAGAGAGAAAGTAAGTACCCAAAAACTATTTTATAACTCGTGAATCTGGAAAACAAAAACTTTTGGTCTCAACCCTGGTCTGTTAAACAGGGGTTTCTCTTGGCATTCTCATTCTCATTTTTAGGTTTTCTCATGGAGATCACCATTAAAGGTGTTGAGGTTGCATTCCCTCCTTTCCCTTTTAATTTGATTTTTCTGGGATTCTTTATTACCATTTTTACTATTATTTATTTCGTTTTTAGAAAAAAAACGTGGATCCGCTTTTTTTCCTCTATTTCTGCTGCAATTCCAGCTATCGCTGTTTTTGTTGGTATTGTGTTGATTATGGGCTTGGTTCCACAACAGGAACAAGCTCCGCAATGGATCAAACAATTAGGGTTTAATCATGTATTGCATCACCTGATGTTTTATTGTTCCTTTCTTTACCTTATGGTTGTACTTTTGTTTACAGTTTGTAAAAGAGTTTATCCTTTTAGCTGGAATAATGTCAGCTTTATGTTCAATCATCTGGGGTTACTTGTCATTCTTTTAGGAGGTGTCTTTGGAGCAGGAGATATGTACCGGATTAAAATGGTTTGTGGTTATGGTCAACCCATTTGGTATGGTACTGATGACAAAGGAAAAATGTATGAATTGCCACTGGCACTAGAATTACAAGAATTCGATATCGAATTCTATGAACCTGAAATCGTCACATTGAATACAACAACCGGGAAACCGGTTGATCTAAAACCCAATCCAGATCTTTCATTATCCAATCACAAAAAGATCATTTTGAAAAATGATATCACTTTGATTGTAGATACATTGTATCTTCATGCTATGAAGATGAATCAACGCTATTATCCTATCGAGGCTGTAGGAAGTTCCACTGCAGCAAAGTTGAAAGTGATCCAAACATCAACAGGAAGTGTGATTAAAGAGGGATGGCTTTCAACAGAAACCTTCATGCAACCTTTTCAGGCACTCACTATTGATGATGAAACGACACTCTATTTGTCCTCACTTAAACCAAAAAAATACAGATCTGAATTGAAGCTGTTTACACCTGATATGAATCCTAAAAGCATCACACTGGAAGTGAATAAACCATATTACTGTAATGGTTGGAAATTGTATCAGGTGAGTTATGACCAAACCAAAGGAAAATGGTCTGAATATTCTGTTATTGAAGCGGTTAGAGATCCATGGTTGCCGGTTGTTTATACCGGTATCGGGATGATGATTTTAGGAGCGCTGATGATGATTTTTCAAATTCGTAAAAAAGGGAGCCATGAGTAATATTGTCATATTTAATTTTATTGCAGGTTGTACCATTGGGTTGGGTTTAGTGGCTGTTTTTGCTACCTATTTTTTAAAAAACAAAACTATTGGACACCTTTTATTGGGTTTAGCCATGGCTTTTTTGTTGGGTTATATCACTTTCCTCTGGATCAAATTGGGAAGAGCTCCTCTGAGAACAATAGGGGAAACAAGACTATGGTACGCTTTTTTTGTTTCTTTAATTGGATTTGTACTGTTTTGGAGATACAAATTCAAATGGATGATGCTCTTTACGATTGTGATGATCGATGTTTTTTTAATGATTAACCTGTTACATCCTGAAAATTTTGATAAATCACTGATGCCGGCATTACAAAGCTATTGGTTTGTCCCTCATGTGATTATCTATATTTTTGCCTACTCTATACTTGGGGTTAGTGCCATTTTTGCCGTGAAAGGATTGTATCAATATAATAGAAATCAATTTAATCCGGAAACTTTACTTATGGCGGATAAACTGGTGTATATCGGATTTGCATTCTCTACAATCGGAATGCTTTTTGGAGCCATGTGGGCAAAAGAAGCATGGGGACATTACTGGTCCTGGGATCCAAAAGAGACCTGGGCACTTCTTACCTGGCTGATCTATATGTTGTATATCCATTATCGTCTTCATAAAGCTCAAAATGTAAAGATAGCCCTCTATATCTTGATTTTTGCATATATGATTTTACTAATCTGTTGGTTTGGTGTAAATTATCTCCCATCCGCTCAAAATAGCATCCATGTTTATTCAAAATGAAAAAATATTTTTCCCTCTACTATCTGATCATTTTTGGTATCACTTGTCTCCTATTATCTATCATCCAGATCGTTCCCGAAAAACCTTTGCTTATAGCTGAGAGGTTTGTTGTTGGTTTAGGATGGGCTGAGGTGATCCTTTTCTCGTTTTTGGCTGTCTTTATTGCTGAAAAATTCAATAATACAACTGGTTTTCCTCATTGGAGAAAATGGGTCTGGTTCTCTTTTACCGTTTTCTTTTTTTCCCAGGTCATTTTAGGTTTATTCGGTATTGAAGAGTGTTTAATGACCGACAAACTTCATTTCCCCATCCCGGCGATGATTATTGGAGGGCCCATTTACCGCGGAGAACTTACATTTATGATTTTTCTATTTGTGGGTACGGTACTCATTACAGGTCCAGCATGGTGTAGTCAGCTTTGCTATTTTGGCTCATTTGACTTATTGTTTTCCGGTACGAAAAGTAAAAGATTTGATCCGAAAAAAATGTTTTGGATTAAATACTCTGTTTTGATCCTTTTTATTTCAATTGTTCTGATTCTTAGAATATTCCATATTTCACACCTTTATGCAATCATTTTTGCATCCCTATTTGGAATAATTGGAGTTTGTATAATGTTGGTATTCAGCATGAAATATAAAAAAATGATTCATTGCACTTATTTTTGTCCGATAGGTTCTATCGTTACTTTAAGCAAATGGATCAATCCGTTTAAAATTACCATTGATAGTTCTTGTGATCAATGTATGAAATGCACTCTTTCGTGTAAATACAATGCATTACAGATTCAGAATATCAGGAATCTAAAACCGGGAATTACATGTACCAACTGCGGAGATTGCTTAAATGGGTGTCATGTAAATGCACTTCAATACCAATGTTTTAACCTGAGTCCAGAAAAATCCCGAAAACTATATCTCGCTCTTATCGTCATTATTTTCACTGTTTTCTTTGCAGTAGCTAGAATATAAGCTTTCCAGATCTTCATGAATGAGAAATGGGTTTGTTAAAGGCATCTCATTGTCAAAAAGGGTATAATGTAACATGTCTGATTTTCTCTTTCGTGTGATAATAGGAAGTGTTTTTTTGTTGGTGGTTGTCACATATTTTCCCTCATGATCTTCAATAATTATTTTGGGGACAAAATACCCTTTTGCTCCAATAAACTGATCCATTATTTCAACAGCCTGATCATATTCCTGCTGAGAAGCTCTCCCTAGTGATTCATATTTTTCTATGTTTAAACCGTCCCAAGTTCTAACGGTAGCTCTGCTTTGAGAAATTTGATCATCTATTGTCACTCCAGTGTTGAGTGTATCATGACCAGAAGGCATCAAAAGTACTTTGCCACCACCTCCTTCGATATTGGCCGCATATCTAGGCATTGTAACACCTGAAATCCATCCTTGTAGTTGTTTGATGAACAGTTTTCCCACTTGTACAGGAGTGACAAAGTGAACAATCCCTTTCTCTTTATGGCATTGAAGTAAATAATAGGGATGAACTCCGATCCAAAACATCCTGCGGAACGTTTCTGCAAGTATTTTAAAATGGTCATTAACATGATTCAGCAAAACGGTCTGATTTCTGACCGTAAAGCCAAAGTTATTGATTTTTTGAACAGCCTTGGCCATTGGCTCTGTAATTTCATGGTAATGGTTGATATGTGTCATAAAGTACACATACTTCTGAATCCCTTTATTATGTTTGTTTGCAGATAATCTGATCAAAGATAATAGTTCATCTGTGATTGCCATTGGTAAAACAACAGGAACCCTCGTTGCAATCCGTATCACCCTAAGATGTTCTATACTACTCAACTCCTCAAGAACATATTGAAGCATTTTCCTGCTGATCATCAAAGCATCACCACCTGTAACTAATACTTCATTGATATTTTGGTTATAACGGATATAAAAAAGACCCCTATCGATTTCTGATTTACTGATATCAACAGATTGATCTAGTGTTTTAGCTCTTTGACAATGAACACAATAAGAAGCACAATTGGTATTTGGACCAACAAAAAGGGCAACTCTATTGGGATATCGCTGGTAGGCAGCTCCAAAACTTCTACATCCTTCATCCATAGCACCCTCTTTGCCTGTGTTAGGAAATAAGAGATTGGCAGGGGTAGGAACAGATTGCCAAAAAATGGGATCCAATCGCTTTTCTCCGATCTCTTTCTGATAATTCTTAGTTTGAAAAGGGTTAGAATCGATTAGAGATGCGTAGTATGGGGTTATCCTGAGTGCTTCCTTACCCGCTTTCTGAAGCTCCATCAATGTCCGTTCTATCTCTTGAACCTGAAATTCAGATAACTCAATAACTTTTCTTAACTGATCAACATTCCGAATGGTATTTCTCATCTGCCAAAGGGGATCATTCCATTCCTCCTGGGTAATATCTTTCCATAATTCAATAGTTCTATAATCTCTCGGTTTGAAGTAAAAATTTTTAGATTTCATAACGCAAATATACAAAAAAAAATGGTAAAAGTCAATTTTTTTACCATTTTTATTCCGATATGTTAAAGAGATTACTATTTTTTTCAAGCCAAACTTTTGAAATCCAGTAATCTACAGAAATTTTTCCAGGTCCTGCGAACATGAGCGTTAGATAGATCCCTCCGTATAATAATGCCATCTCTTTTACCCCAAATGGATCGGCAGCATGAACAATCATTCCGGCGACAAACATGGTAAATAGAAGCGGAAAGGCAGCCAGCCTGGTTCCTAACCCTAAAATGATTAAAATCGATGCGAAAAATTCTGCTAAAACTGCTAATGTCAAAGAAAGTTCCATTCCCATTCCTATAGGATCCAGAAACTGAATCTCACCACCAGCCATTAACATTTTTAACTTTCCTAAACCATGGGTCATCATAAATCCACCAACAATCAGTCTTAAAACCAATAATCCCACTGATACCGTCAAGGAATTTTCCCCCACATATAATACTTTTTTGAATATACTTTTCATAATTTTAATTTTTTATATTTATTCACTATTCACTTATCTCATAGGAACTTCCATGAGTAAAACTTCAGCCTGGCTGTTTGCTTTAATATCCAGCTTATCAATATTCCAGATTCCCATACCATCTCTTTCTTGAAGGTTCTCCCCATTAATAGTAATATCTCCTTTAATAACAAACGCATAGACGCCATTCTCCTTCTGTTTTAAAGGGTATTCGAGTTCTAGATTTTGATCCATATCAGCCAGATGAAACCATGCATTTTGATAGATCCAGACGCCCTCATCATCCGGGTTTGGAGATAAGATCTGCTGTAATTTGTTCTTCCGCATTGAAGGATCTAATTTGATCTGATCATAACGGGGTTCTACCTCCCTTTGATTAGGGAAAACCCATATTTGGAGAATAGTTACCGGCATGGAACCATCCGCATTGAATTCACTATGTGTAATGCCGGTACCGGCACTCATGACCTGAACCTCACCATGTTGAATTACACTGCTGTTACCCATACTGTCTTTATGTGCTATAGCTCCTGACAGTGGAATCGTTATGATCTCCATATTATCATGAGGATGCGTCCCAAATCCCTTCCCCCCTTCTATCCAGTCGTCATTTAAAACCCGTAACATCCCAAAATGTACCCTTTCGTTATTGTAATAGTTCGCAAAACTGAAAGTATGATTTGTCTTTAACCATCCATGATCCGCATATCCGCGGGTGTTAGCTTTATGTATAATCGTGTTTTTCATAATGTTATATTTTTTTTGCAAAGATAGTATTTATATTTTGAATAAGATATTAAATTATGATTGAAAATATCTATGCAAGACATTTAAACATTGAATAGATTTTTTTAATTTTTGGTTTTTATTCATTCCCATTTAACTAATTTTTTTACACCCAAATGAGAAATAAACTATTCACAATCAGTATTATTTTGTTCATTTTTGCTTTTCCATTAAAAGGCCAGAACCCTCTTCAGGATAGTATCATCGAACCGACATACTGTGATCCGATCCAGACCATTCCATATCTGATGACATTTGATTCTGTTGATATTGGAACAATCCCAATATATTTTCAAACGAGGTATTCTGAATTATCATGTTAGGATCGATACTCTAATGGTTCTCTATCCCGAACCATGCCTTCCTCCCCAAAGATTGAAATCGTACCATGTAGAAACATACCAGGCGACCCTGGATTGGGCTCCTTCCCCTTACGGAACTCCCACAGATTATGATCTGGAATATCGTGATCTGAATACTCAAAACTGGATTTCAATTTCGAATGTAACCCCTCCTTTTATTTTAACAGGTTTGTCTGCTCATACCTCATATGTATTTTTGGTGAAGTCCAATTGCGCCCCGAATATTACGCAATATTCACAGCCAGACACTTTTACAACACACTGCATACCTGTTGATTACGATTATTTTTCTGAAACTTTTGAGTCTATGTTACCCCATAATTGCTGAGAGATGAAAAGCGGTTATTTATGGGATACAAGTAATGCTGTTCTGGTTCCCACATCCAGTGGTTGGGGTTTAAGTACAATCTTTGGCCCCTACGCTGCATTAGCCCGTTTATCCATGTTTTTCCATTACTGGTTAATAACACGTCCTTTTGATCTTGGAAATGGATCCGATCTGAAACAGCTTGAATTTGATCTGGCAGTTACGGATATCTATACTTCTGATTGGGCCAATCTTGGGATGTCTCCAAACGTGAGGTTTAAGGTTGATACATATTAAAAGGTCTATAAGCAATAAAATAGTATCTTTGCCGTCCATTTAATAAATCGAATCATCTATGAAAATTTTTAAAAAAATTTCATTCTTGACATCCCTTGAAAAAATGGGGAACAAGCTTCCACACCCAGCCGCACTTTTCGGAATATTTGCTTTAACAACCCTTTTGATCTCGTTTATTGGAAATCTTTTGGGTTGGAATGGTGTTCATCCTGCTACTGGAGAATCAATAACCATCGTTAATCTTTTGTCTAAAGAGGGGCTCCATAAGATCTTACTCGAAATGGTGGATAACTATACCGGTTTTGCTCCCTTAGGGATCGTTATGGTTGCGATGTTAGGGATAGGGGTAGCTGAAAGCAGTGGATTGATTAAAGCTGCAATCAACAACCTTTTAATCAAGGCGCCTAAGAATAGTATCACGTTTATGATCGTTTTTACAGGAATTCTTTCCAATATTGCTTCCGATTTAGGTTATATTCTGATTATCCCTTTGGCAGGTATTATTTTTCACTCATTGGGAAGACACCCACTGGCAGGTATGTCTGCCGCTTTTGCAGGTGTTAGTGGCGGTTTTAGCGCTAATCTGCTAATCGGCACCATTGACCCCCTATTAGCCGGCCTGTCTACAGAAGCAGCACGTATTATTGATCCGAATTACTACGTTATGCCAACGGCAAACTATTACTTTATGGCCGTTTCTACTGTTATCATCTCCTTAGCTGGAACCTGGATTACGAAGATTTTTATAGAGCCCCGTTTAGGTACATACACAGGGAATGTCCCTCAGGAAGAGATCAAAACATTAACAAAAGAGGAACGTAAAGGGCTCCGCTGGGCAGGGATCACGTTACTATTTTTTATAGGTCTGATCGCTCTCGGACTGATCCCTGACAATGGAATTCTAAGAGGTTCTGACAATACCATACTACACTCTCCTGTTCTGAAAGGGTTTATCGCAGTTCTTTTTATCGTCGCCGGGACAATCGGCGTTGTTTATGGATATGTAAGTGGTTCATTTAAAAAGCATAGCGATGTAGTGACCGGAATGAATACAAGTTATAAAGGGATGATCTCTTTTTTAGTATTAGTATTTTTTGCTGCTCAGTTTGTGGCATGGTTTAAATGGAGTAATCTAGGATTATTGATTGCCATAAAAGGGGCTGCTTTTCTTCAAACAGCAAACCTAAGTCTTATTCCACTAGTGATCCTTTTTATCATACTTTCAGGCTTTATCAATATGTTTATGGGATCAGCTTCCGCGAAGTGGGCTATTATGGGCCCTGTTTTTATTCCGATGTTTATGCTTTTAGGTTACTCTCCGGAACTTTCACAGGCTATTTTCCGAATTGGAGATAGCTTCACGAATGTGATCTCCCCCATGATGAGTTTTTTTGCATTGATCATTGTATATTATCAAAAATATGATTCCAAATCTGGGATAGGGACTTTGATCGCGACCATGTTGCCCTATTCTATTGGTTTTTTCATCATATGGACATTACTCATGGTCGTATGGATTTGGCTGGGGATTCCATTGGGTCCTGAAGCTGGTCTTTACTATTCAAACTAGGGATTTGGAGGGCTCCGAAAGCGGTACAAACTGCAAGGAACGTAGTGAAGTACAACGAAATATGAAGCAAAAGATGCCCCCGAAACAAGCATTCCCCCGAGCAGAGCGAGGGAGAATGCTCTAAAAAATCAATAAATTATTTATATCTTTGCATTGTGATCCGAATAGATCCGGAGAACGTTCAATATTTGAAATACCATGCCATTATTAAACTTACATCAAGGAAAAGAGTTGGAAATTTTTTCGGCAAATACAGAAACCGAAATAGAATTGCCATATCTCCCATTTCATATTAGTGCCGGTTTTCCATCACCGGCCTTAGATTTTGTTGACTTATCGATAGATTTAAACAAACAATTGATTGAACATCCCTCTGCGACTTATTATGGAAGAGTGAAAGGGGAATCTATGAAAAATGCAGGTATTAACGATGGGGATTTGTTGGTAATTGATAAAAGCATTGAGGCAACAGATGGGAAAATTGCAGTTTGTTATTTAGATGGTGAGTTTACGCTAAAGAGGATCAAGATAAGCAAAAAAGAACTGTGGCTAATCCCTGAGAATGAGGCATATAAACCGATTAAAATTGAAGAGGGCAACAACTTGACTATTTGGGGAATTGTTACGTACATCATTAAAAAGCCATTATAATGTTTGCCTTAATTGATTGCAACAACTTTTATGCTTCGTGTGAGCGGGTTTTCAGGCCTGATCTCAATGGAGTTCCTATTGTAGTGCTTTCGAATAATGATGGATGTGTGATTGCCCGAAGTAATGAAGCGAAAGCCTTAGGGGTTCCGATGGGGGCACCCGCTTTTGAAAATGAAGCTTTGTTCAAAGAGCATCACATCCAAGTCTTTTCTGCCAATTTTGCACTCTATGGAGATATGAGTCATCGGGTGATGAGTATTTTAGAGGAGTATAGTCCTGACATGGAGATTTATAGCATTGACGAAGCTTTTTTAAAACTTACTCATTTTGAACGTTTTGATTTATATGAGCATGGAAAGTCAATGCAATCCAAAATTCTAAAATGGACCGGCATCCCTGTTAGTGTAGGAATTGCACCCACAAAATCATTAGCAAAGGTAGCCAATAGAATTGCCAAAAAATTCCCTGATAAAACAGGCAATGTTTACATCATCGACACTGAAGAAAAAAGGGAAAAGGCTTTGAAATGGTTAAAAGTAGAGGATGTTTGGGGAATCGGGAGACAACATACAAAAAGGCTCAACAATAAAGGGATCAAAACGGCATACGATTTTACCAGACTTGATCCTTACTGGGTGCAAAGGCATATGGCTATCGTGGGAGTTAGATTGCAAAAAGATCTGAGCGGAATCCCTATTTTGGATATGGAACGTACACAACCCAAGAAAAACATAGCTACAACAAGAACATTTGAAAAAAATTACTCCAAACTTGAAGATATTTCAGAACGGGTTACTACTTTTGCCGTTTCATGTGGAGAAAAACTAAGACAACAATACTCGTGTTGCAACTCTTTAATGGTATTTGTACATACAAACTGGCATCGGAAAGATTTAAAGCAATATAGTCGCAATATTGTTGTCAAATTACCCTTTCCGACAAACTCCGGCATTGAGTTAGCCCAATATGCCAATTTGGGCTTACAAAAGATTTTCAAAGAGGGTTATCAGTACAAAAAGGCTGGAGTTATTGTGATGGATTTCACTCCTGAGGGGACACAACAGATGGGCCTTTTTGAAAATAGGAATGAAAATCACATTCCGCTTATGGAAGCGATAGACAAGATCAACGGATCTTTTGGTCAACAAAAGGTACGATTAGCGGCACAAGATCAACAGAGGGTTTGGAAGATGAAGCAGGAGAAGTTATCACCGCGATATACTACAAAATTATCAGACATCATCATTATACGCTGTTAGTATGTGTTTTTTCATGCAGATATCCAAAGATGCGACAGAGTTAAAGCATCGGTTTCAAGCTTCCTTTGAAGAAGAGGATCAATATAAACCTTCTATTTACAATGGGTTTCAGTTTCCGCTCACTCCGATAATCACAAATGGAGATCCAGGCAGGATCGAGTTGTTCCAATGGGGTTTGATCCCGCCATGGGCAAAAAATGTTGAAATACAAAAAAGTACTTTAAACGCACGTATTGAAACAATATCAGAAAAACCCTCGTTCAAATATGTTGTTCAGAACCGTTGTTTAATCATTACAGATGCCTTTTTTGAATGGCAGTGGTTAGATCCTCAAGGAAAGAAGAAGCAAAAATACAAGATCAATTTACCGGATGAGCAGATTTTCACTTTTGGAGGTTTATTCAACCGGTGGGTGGATCCCCAAAGTGGAAAAATAAAAAAATCTTATACTAAATTAACGACAGAAGCGGATCCATTTATGCGTATTATTCACAACTCAAAAAAAAGGATGCCTTTAATATTAAATCCGGAACAAGGGGTTCAATGGTTGGTGTCAGGGGGTAAAATAGCCCCATCTTTGAAACTGGTTGCGGTACCCATATAATTAGTTTCTTAACCATTTTTTGACATTTTTAGACCATTTTCGCAATTTTTTTTACCTTCAAGGATGCAATTTCGTCATTTTTTTAACAAAATTGAGGGGATGAAGCAAAATATTTAATATCTTTGTCAAATGAAAAAAATTTAGCCTATTCCATTCTTTTGATGGCTTAGAGTTAAATAAACAACAATAAAAGGAGGAAATTATGGCACAAACAGCTCAAGCCTTAACCAAGTCAAACGATCCAGCAATTCAATTTTTTGATTTGTTTGACATCAATGAGATTCAAAAATTGCAGGATCTTTTTTCTGCAGCGAGTAAAGTATCCTCTGTTATCATGGATTTAGATGGCAACATGTTAACTAAGCCGAGCAATTTTACACCTTTGTGTAAATTGATTCTCGAAAAAACGCCTTCCAAATCACCTGCCTGTTTTACGTTTGATCAGTTAAAAAAAGAGAAAAACGACTATACCAATACGGTTGTATCACCATGCCCTATAAGTGGTTATTGGTTTGAGACGGCATATATTACTGTAGGAGATACTCCTATTGCGATGTGGCAAATGGGACAGGTCAGAAGCATTTCATACGACATCAATCAGATTGAAACCTATGCGAATAAATCGGGCATTGAAAAAACAGCGTTTCTACAAGCATTTTTAAAAGCACCTGTTGTAACTATTTATGAATTTGAAAATATTGCAAAACTTTTTTTTACTATTGCCAATGAACTGTCAGAAAAAGCGTATAGGAATCTGCAACTCAAAAAACAGATTATTGAAATTGAACATATCAACAAAGAGTTAAACGAAAGTGAACAAAGGTTTAAAGCATTGCATGATGCCTCTTTTGGGGGAATTGCGATCCATCAAAATAAGGTCATTATTGAATGCAATCAGGGATTAACAGATATTTATGGTTATACCCATGAAGAGTTAACCGGTATGGATGTGATTAATCTGATTGATCCTGATTACAAGGATTATGTCATTGAGAAGGTGAAGACCAAATTTGACAGTTCCTATGAAGTGATGGG
>Ga0116152_10002238_pt1 | contig 15752 bp, 8 predicted proteins | sample AD_UKC119_MetaG_FD_89894 | JGI IMG/M metagenome (GOLD analysis project Ga0116152, IMG submission 89894) | Active sludge microbial communities of municipal wastewater-treating anaerobic digesters from Hong Kong - AD_UKC119_MetaG | ecosystem: Engineered > Bioreactor > Anaerobic > Digestate... | reverse complement strand
GGAAGAACCCGAACTGGTTGTTGGGCAAACCCGTGGCTTGCAAGGTGACCAGGTTGTCGGCGGCCACCGGACTGCCCACCGCGTTCATCATGCCCGCGCCGCCGGTCGAATTGGCTACCGCGCCGCAGTAGCTGGTTCCCAAGCCCGATCCGCCGCCCAGGGTGCCATCGAAGGCTACGTTTTGAGCATAGATGTCGCCATCATCGACGCGCGCGTCGCTCCAGGCCAAAAGCACTTGCCCGCCGGCGCTCACCGCGCAGTCCAGCCGCGCCTTCCCGCTCGGAGTCGAAGCCACATCGAAAGTCGGTACGTCGATAGCACCCGCCGCGTTCACATGTGCGGCTAGGAGGTGGTCAGCGCCGAAGTTCGGGATCTCTTCCCAAACCACCAACGCTCCGCCGGAGGTTCCCCCCGGAGCGACGCGCGGCATGCCAGTTTCGATCGGGCCGAGCCCGACCAAAACCGCCCCGCCGGGGCCCCACTGAAGCGTTCCGGCCGCATCCACGCGCTGAGCGCGGATGCCCCATTGGCTTTGGGTTCCGTTCAACTCGCGCCAAGCCACGTAGGTATCGCCATTTGCCACATCAAACGCCACATGGGGTTCGACGCGCAGTTGTCCCGCGGTGTTGCCAACGGCTACCCCGTTGTGCGCCCAAAGTTCGGCACCTGTCGAATCCAGGCGCTGCGCCCAGCACTGCAGGGCAGGACTCGCCGAATACCACGCGAACACCCCGCCGCCTGTTTGATCGGGAACGAAGTAGGGGTAGTTGCCGAATTGCAGCGATCCACCGTCGAACACGGGGACCGGTGAGGCTCCCCACAGGGGGGCGCCAGTGCTGTCGAACTTTTGGGCGAGCAGATGCTTGGGGGAGGTGAACCCGCCGGTTTGGTGCACGATCGAAACGATGGCATCGGTCCCGGCTGCGTGCAAATCGGAGACGGTGTACTGACCCGCGGGCGGGGTCATGGTGACCGGGCTCGCCCATTGGGGAACGCCCGCGCTGTCCAACTTTTGCAGCTTGCCCAAACCGTCCTGCATCCAGCCCAATACGGCACCGCCGTCGCTGGTGCCGGTGATTTTGGGGCTGGCCACGAAGACGGCTGCGCTCGTCACGGTCACGCCAGCGGGTCCCCACGGTTGGGCGCCGGCTTGGGTGACCTTGGCGGCGGTGATTTCGATGCCGCCCAAACGATCGTCGCGGAACACGACCAGGGCATCACCGTTGACGTCGATCGCCAGGCCGTAGTCCTGGGTCGAGCTGAACGACCGATCGGCCACCAACAATCCGTTGTGCGCGAAGACTTCGTTGCCGCCGGCATCGAGTTTCTGCACGCGCACGTCCCAACCGCTGCCGATGCCGTCGAGCCAGCTCAGCCAGACTCCACCGTCGGGGGTGGGGACTTGTTTGACTTGGTTTTGGTCCGTTGCGGAATCCGCGACGGACAGGTTTTGGAGCGGATCGGAAGACCATTGGGCCCGGGCTTGGGGGGCCCAAGCAAGGCCTGCGCACAGCGCGGTCAAGGTCAGGAGAGGAATGCGGGGATGGAGAGTTCGCATGGCGGGTGTTGGGGTCGGAGTTTCGGGATCCATTTCGATCGCCGGGGGATCAGGGTAGATCGCCAGTACGGATTCGGGGGCCGGGAAGTTGGCAAACCCAAGGGGTCCTTGTGGGAGCACGGGGTGGCGCCAAGAACATCCCAATCCAAGACGCTGGAAGGCCTAGATGGGCCCATTCGAATCAAAAAAGTGGCCCGGAGTCCACCAGCGCAGCCTAAGAGGGGCGAGTGGCTTTGCCCCTCTGCGCCATCCCCCTGGGATGCGGGCGGCGCTACAATCGGGGCCGGTGCCCTTCCGCCGAATATTCCGAAAGCGCTCCGAGCTAGCACCCTAGGCAAGCACCCTAATCAGGCACCCTAAGCAAGCACCCTAAGCAAGCACTTCGAGAAGCACGATGAACGAGACCCGTCCCGAGGATCTGATTTTCGACTGGAACGAGGATCCCAAGCCCCCGTTTCGGGTCCAGCTCGACGACGAGACCCTGCGCGATGGCCTGCAAAGCCCCTCCGCTCGGGACCCCGAGCTCGATGAGAAAATCGAGCTGATCCACTTGATGGAGGCGATCGGCATCGACACGGCCGACGTGGGTCTGCCCGGGGCGAGCGCCAAAGCGCGCGAGCACATCACCGCGCTGTGCCGCGAAATGACCGGGATGCGGATCACGCCCAACGTGGCCTGCCGCACCGTGATCTCCGACATCGAGCCGGCCGCCGAGGTGGCCCAAGCGGTCGGAGCCCCGGTCGAAATCTGCGCCTTCATTGGCTCGAGCGCGATCCGCCAATACGCCGAGAGCTGGGAGCTGGATCGCATGGTGCAGATGAGCCGCGATGCCATCGCCTTTGCGACTCAAGAAGGCCTGCCGTCGATGTTCGTCACCGAAGACACGACCCGGGCGCACCCCGAGACCCTGCGCGCGCTGTATGGAGCGGCCATCGAAGCGGGTGCCAAGCGCATCTGCGTGTGCGATACCTGTGGGCACGTCACCCCGTCGGGGGTCCGCCGGCTGGTGGGCTTCGTGAAGGGGTTGGTCGAGGAATGGGGGGTGGATGTGGGCATCGACTGGCACGGGCACCGGGACCGGGGTTTGGGCCTGGCCAATGCCTTGGCAGCGATCGAGGCCGGCGCCACCCGCGTGCATGCTTCCGCGATGGGCATTGGCGAGCGCACCGGCAACGTGGAGATGGACCTGCTCTTGGTCAACCTCAAGTTGATGGACTGGTTCGAGGGAGACCTGACCAAACTGCGCGAATACACGCTCAAATCAGCGGAGTACCTCGACCTGCCCTTCCCCAACAACTACCCGGTGTTTGGCAAAGACGCCTTCGAGACCTCGACCGGCGTGCATGCGGCCGCGGTGATCAAAGCCTTCAAGAAGGGCGACACTTGGCTGGCGGATCGGGTCTACTCCGGCGTTCCGGCGGCGACCTTTGGCATGCGCCAAGAAATCGCCGTGGGCCCGATGTCGGGCAAATCCAACGTGATCTGGGTTCTTGAGCACCAAGGCATCGATGCCACTCCAGAGCGCATCGATCGCGTCTTGGATGCGGCCAAGCAATCCCCGCGTCAGCTGACAACCGCGGAAGTCGTCGCGGCCGCCAACTAGCAGGCTTCGCGCCCGTCCACGTCTCCTCACCCCGCCCTTCCGGTGAGCCATTCCCCTCCCCTGCGCCAAATCATCTTGGTGCATGGTCGCTCGACGAAGCCTTCCGAGGCGGACAAGCGGCGTTTGGTGCGCACGGCCATGGGGCACGGCGTGCGGCGGGTGAGCGAGCGCGCTGCCGACGAGCTGGTGAGCGGCCAAGTGGCCTTCACCTTGGCCTACTACGGAGACATTTCGAACCGGATCTTGGCCGACAAGGCCCGCCACTGGCTGACCGAGCGAGATGCGGAGCACGATTGGGGCCCCTGCGAAGGGGGAGGCTACTACTACGCCGCCTTGGCCCGGTCGCTGGCGCGGCCGACCGAAGCGTTTGGTCCGCTCGACTACGATCGGATGCTTGCCGAGGAAAAGGACCTGCGCTACGTGGACGAGATCGCGGCCATCGCGAGCCGAATCGCCAACCCACTTGGTTTGGGGCAGATCCTGGTGCGCCATTCCTCCATCGATTTGGGGGCCTACTTCCTCGATCCTGCGGTCGGCGAGGCGGTTCGGGCTCGGGTGGAATTGCCCCTCTTGCGGGCGCTCCGGGCCGGGCGCAAGGTGTGCCTGATCGGACACAGCATGGGCTGCGTGGTGGCCTACGACGCGCTTTGGAGACTTTCGAGGCGACCCGAGTTCCTTGAGCTCTTGGGCGATTCCCCCAACCCCGTCGACCTGTGGTTGACCCTGGGGAACCCGTTGGGAGAACCCGGCATGCGCGCCAACTTGTTGGATGCAAGCCAAGCTCCCGACGACCGCTTCCCGCGCAACATCTTGCGCAACTGGATCAACATCTCCGCTGAGGACGACTACATCGCCCACGACAAGACCGTGGCGGACGACTATCGCGAGATGTTGGAGCGCGGTTACGTGCACCGATTGGTGGATCGCCCGCCGATTTACAACTTCTGGAACCAAGCCGGCCATTCCAACCCCCACAAGCTCTACGGCTACCTGGACAACCCCGCGGTGGGATCAGAAATCGCCCGCTGGATCCTGGGCCACCACCCGGAACTCGAGCCCAATTCGGACATCGGAGGCACCCGCGGGAACGCACACGGCGCCGCCAGCGAATCCCGCGGGAACGCCCGCGGTGCTGCCAGCGAATAAGTTGAAGCACTCTCTCCCAGCATAGCGGAAAGAATTTCTGGACGATCCTGGGACGGCACAAGCTGGTCCTCCCATTGGGTCGATAGTTCGGGCGGAGTGCTGATTCCGATCCCATGATCCTTGCCACCCTTGTTCTGTCCTTCTTGCCGCAGGTCGCTGCGGATTCTGAGCCCCTGCCGCCCTGCGTGCAGGCCTTCTTCGATGGCGCCCAGCAAAAGCAGGCGGATGCGCTGACCGGGCTCCTCGCCCCAGGGGGCCAAGTGGGCGAGCTCGAGACCCTGTACCAGCTGTTGCTGGAAGTGCCGTTTCGTTACGAGTGCATCGAACAGGGTCTGCAAAACCAAGACCGCGCCTTGGTGTGCATGAAAGTGCGCTCGCAGTTGGACCAGGAGGGTTCCGCGTTTTGGTTTTGGCTGGTGGGTTCGGATCAGAACGCGAAACTGTTCGGGGTGGTGGGCGATGACCGCTACAGCCGCGAGTGGTTGTACGAGACGCCCAAGGAAGGCCTGAGTTCCTCCCCGGAGGCGGCGGCCAAGAGCCTGTTCCTCGCCATGCAAGAGGGCAACGCCAAGGCCGCCGAGCGGGCAGCCTCGGACCTCGCTTGGCGCAAGCAAGGCGGCGACCTGGAATCCCTCTTCCAAACCGCACGCACGTCCGGGCTCGGCTTTGTCACCGAGCAACCCGTCGTCCGGGGCGCACGCTCGGTGGTGGGATTTGGCTTCGAGTTCAACGGCCAGCGCCAAGGCACCGCGCACCTGTACGTGGAAAAACGCGGAAGCGGTTGGATTGCCACCGGTTTCGACGACTCCGCCGAACACGCCGAAGCCTTCCTGCGGGGAGACAAGGCCGGGACAGTCTGGCCCAAGAGCCCCTTCGAGGCCTATGAGGGCTTCGTGGCCGCGCTGTCAGCCCGCCAAACGGTGCGCCTCGCGGCCCTGAGCCAGCCGGGGTATGCAGGCAGCGAAGCCTTTGGGGAGGCCTGGCTGCCGCAGACTCTGCAACGCCTCAAGCCCGTCCCCGTATCCAGTTCGGTCCGCTTCCAGGAGGGGCGCGGCGTCGGAAGGATCGACTACGCCCCCAAGGGCGGCAAACCCACCCGCAGCGTGTATTGCCTGCTGGCGGCGACCCCCGAAGGCTGGCGAGTCGTGGGGCACGCGGCGAGCGAAGCCGAGGTGGAAAGCCACCTGAGCGGGCAGCCGCCCAAGCCGGATCGCAACGAGTAAACTCTAAGGCGCGGTCTGTTATCGAGGGTGCCTGCGGTTGGTACCCTGGTTCGCATGCAAACCGCTCGGACCCCTGGGTTGCCCAGGGTCGTGATCGTTGGGGGTGGCTTTGGTGGACTGCGCGTCGCCCAAGCCCTGCGCAAGGCCAAGGTCTCTGTGACCTTGCTCGATCGCCAGAACTACCACCTGTTCCAGCCCCTCCTGTATCAAGTGGCCACAGGCGGGTTGTCCCCGGCCAACATCGCCACGCCGCTGCGCTACATCCTGCGCAAGCAACTCAACTGCGAAGTGTTGTTGGCGGAAGTGCGCGACTTTGATCCGACCAACCAGCGGGTGATCTTGGTCGATGGCGAACTGGAGTACGACTACCTGGTGGTCGCAGCGGGATCGACCCATAGCTACTTCGGCCACCACTCGTGGCAAGCGGTGGCACCGGGGCTCAAGACCATCGCGGAAGCCGCCGACATCCGCAGTCGGATCTTCTTGGCCTTTGAAGCCGCCGAACGCGAACCCGATCCAAGCCGCTGGCGCGAGTTGTTGACCTTCGTGGTCGTGGGAGCGGGGGCCACCGGTGTGGAGTTGGCTGGCGCCTTGGCCGAAATCGCCAACCAAACCCTGCGCAACGACTTCCGGCGCATCAACCCGGAGGACGCCCACATCCTCTTGATCGAGGCCGGGCCCCGGGTGCTCGCCAACTACTCCGAATCCCTCAGCAAGAAGGCCGAAGACAGCATTCGGAAGCTTGGCATCGACTTGCGTTTGGGAACCAAGGTCGTCGAGATCGGCGAGGATCACATCGGCCTCGAAGACGCGCAAGGCCCCCAGGACATTCGCACGCGCACCGTACTGTGGGCGGCGGGCGTCCAGGCCAGCCCACTCGGCCGAAGCCTTGCCGAAGGTTGTCAGGTTGCGTGCGATCGGAGCGGGCGCGTGCCGGTGGAGCCGAATCTGAGCGTGCTCGGCCACCCCAACGTTTTTGTGATCGGAGACCTGGCGGCGTGTCCGGGTGCCAACGGCAAGCCCCTCCCCGGAGTGGCTCCCGTCGCCATCCAACAGGGTGCCTTCGTCGCCGATTGGCTCGCCAAACGCGCGGCTGGCAAACCGACCCCGACAGCCTTTGCCTACCGCGACCGTGGTTCGATGGCGACCATCGGTCGAGCCGCTGCCGTAGCCCAAATCGGCAAACGGCGCTTCACGGGCTTCTTCGCGTGGATCATGTGGCTCTTGGTGCACCTGATGCTGATCGTGCAGTTCCAAAACCGGGTGATGGTGCTGATGCAGTGGGCTTGGTACTACCTCACCTTCAACCGCAGCGCGCGGCTGATCACCACGCGACCGGATAGGGAAGCGCCCAAGGGGCCCGTTTAGGTTGGAAGCGCTCAAACTCCGGAAACACGGTGCGCGAAACGTGCCGCGATCGATTCGGTGTAGGCTAACCCCATGAGCGAAAGTACCGCAGCCGCCCCCGGAGCGAACGATGGGAGCGAACCGGTCCAGCCGTTTGCGGGGCTGCCGACCTGGTTTCGAAGCTTGGCCTTGGTGGGAATTCTCGCGCTGGCCGGGTATCTGCTCCACCGCGAGCTGAGGGCTATTCGTTGGTCGGATGTGGCCAAGAGCGTGCATGCCTTGCCTCTCAGCGCGATGGGCATCTCGGTGCTCTTTACGGCTCTCAACTTCGTGGTGTTGATGGCCTACGACTGGACAGGGCTCAAACTCGTTCGGCACAACCTTCGTCTTCGCCAGGTGGCGGCCACCTCGCTGGTGGCGTACTCGTTCGGCAATTCGCTGGGGGTTTTTCTGGGAGCCACCCCCGTCCGGCTTCGGATGTACACCGCGGCGGGTCTGAGCACCGCCGATGTGCTGCGGTTGGTCTTGTTCATTGGCTTCGGGTTTTGGATGGGGCTGTTCTGTCTAGGAGGAGCCTTGTTCCTCGGCCATCCCTTCGCGATCCCGTCAGGGTTGCCGATTGGATGGACCGACAGTCGGCCCCTGGGCTGGACCCTCTTGGCTTTGGCCGCCATGGGGTTCGGCGTCTGCGCCCTGCGCAAAGAGCCGCTTCGATGGAAGCGCCTATCGATCCAAACACCGCCGTTTGCGATCGCCGCAGTCCAAGCGCTGATTGCCACGTTCGATCTGATGTTGGCTGCGGCGGCCTTGTTTGTGCTGCTGCCCAGCGACTTGGGGGTCGGCTACTTCGCCTTTGCTGCGATCTACATTTTGGCCGTCGTGGTGGCCCTGCTCAGCCATGTTCCCGGTGGCATCGGTGTGCTTGAGTTGGTTTTGGTGGCCTTCCTGCCCGAAGCCAGCCATGCCCTGGTGGCCTCGCTGTTGGTGTACCGCGTGATCTACTACTTGCTCCCCTTGGCCCTGGCGACACTGTCGGTTTCGGGTTGGGGGCTGTTTCGGTTGCGCGACGAGGTTTCGGAAATTGCCACCCAAGGGGTCACTTGGTGGCGAGTTTTGGGGCCAAGGATCGTGACGGCGGGGGTCTTCCTGGCGGGCTTGGTTTTGCTGGTTTCCGGGTCCCTGCCGGCGGCCGAGGGCCGCTTGCCCCAAATCCACCACTTGGTTCCGCTGCCGCTGATGGAGGTATCGCACTTCCTGGGTAGCTTGGTCGGGGCGGGGCTGTTGGTGGTCGCGCGTGGCTTGCAGCGGCGCATCGATACCGCCTGGATCATCACCTTGGGCATGTTGGTGTTGGGTGCCTTGCTCTCGCTGGCCAAGGGGCTCGACTACGAAGAGGCCTTGTTCCTGCTGGTGATGTTCCTCGCTTTGCTGCCCTGCAAAGCGTTCTTCTATCGCAAGGGAAACCTGCTTTCGTCCCAGCCCAACGTGCCGTGGACGCTGGCGGTGCTCACCTCGATGGCGGTGCTGGTCGGGCTTTTGCTGTTCGCCTACAAGCACGTGGAGTACTCCAACGAGCTATGGTGGAGGTTTGCCTACAAAGCGGACGCGCCCCGTTCGATGCGCAGCTTGGTCGGCGCGGGCACCTTGCTAGCCCTGTTTTCCTTCTACCAGCTGCTACGCCCCAAGCGTTCGCTGCCACCGTTGCCGGGCCCCGAAGAGCTAGCAACCGTACGTTCGATCGTCGCCGCCAGCGGAAGCACCGAAGCCAACCTCGCCTTGCTAGGGGACAAACGCATCCTCTTCAGCAGCGACCAGAAGGCTTTGGTGATGTTCGGTTGCGAAGGCCGCAGCTGGGTCTCGATGGGGGATCCCGTGGGACCGCGCGGATCGGCGGACGACGCGGCTTGGTCCTTCTTGGAACTGTGCGACGAAAAGGGGGTTTGGCCCGTGTTCTACCAGGTGCACGACACCCACCTGGGTCGTTACGTGGAGATGGGGCTTTCGGTCCTCAAGGTTGGGGAAGAGGCGTTGGTCTCGCTCTCCGAATTCTCGCTTGAGGGCGGTCGCAAGGCGGACTTGCGCCGGACCTGCCGCAAGGCCAGCGAAGCGGGGCTCGTCTTCGAAGTGGTGTCGCGGGACGCGGTTCCGGCACTCTTGCCCCAGCTAAAGGTTGTTTCGGACGCTTGGCTGGGCGAAAAGAGCGGGGCCGAGAAAGGCTTTTCGCTCGGGTACTTCGACGAGGCCTACTTGCTCCAATTCGACTTTGCCCTGGTGCGCGAAGGCGAATCGATTTTGGCCTTCAGCAACCTCTGGCAAACCGCTGACCGGAGCGAGCTCTCGGTCGACCTCATGCGGTTTCTGCCCGACCGACACCCTGGCGTGATGGAGTTCCTCTTCACCCAGATCATGCTGTGGGGAAAGGAGCAGGGCTTTGCCCGCTTCAACCTGGGTATGGCGCCCTTGGCGGGGGTCGATCCGCACCGCCTTGGCCCGCTGTGGAATCAGATATCGAGTCTGATCTACCGCCGGGGGGAACACTTCTACAACTTTCAGGGCTTGCGCAACTACAAGGACAAATTCGATCCCGAGTGGCACCCGCGCTACATTGCCTCGCCGGGTGGTTTGGCGACGCCGCAAATCATGGCCAACGTGACGAGCCTGATTTCGGGCGGCATCCTACGCTTGCTGCGCAAGTAGGGCGTTGTCCAGGCCAACGACCGATCGCCGCGCGATCGAACCCCTAGGACCGGGAAGCGACTTGGGCCGGGGCTTTGGCTTCTAGAACCACTTGGCGATCCCGGTGGGCCGCTGCGTAGGCATTGTTGTGCACGCAGGTGAAACACTTGTGGAACGAATCGCGCTGGCGCGATTGGCACTGGCCGCGAGTGACCTGATGGGCGAAGAGGGCGGACTCCCCATCGATCCGGGTCGGGCAAATGTGCGCGGTTCCAAGTTGTTCGGTCATGACGGCTCCAGGTTGCGAGAATGCAGTCCTTAGGAAGGGCTTCGGCTCCCCTCTAGCCGACCTGTCCCAAATTTCTGGATTTATGAAGCCTTGTTCAAGCAGACAAAGGCTTCTTGTGCCGCATCTGCACCCCGGTGGCTGTCCCGGGACAGTTCCACGGCAGCCATGCCCGCATATTCGATACGCCGCAGGCTCGCCAGGACCGCCGGGAGGTCCAAATCCCCTTGGCCAAACATGCGGTGTTCGTGGTCCCCGTGCGCGATGTCGTCGAGGTGCACGTGGCGGAGGTGTTCGCGGTAGCGCTGGATGGCAAGCTCAGGGGCCTCCGGGCCCGTCACCAAGCAATGGCCCACATCCAAAGTGAGTCCGAGCCCCGCCAGACTCGATCCACCCGCCTGGAGGATTTCGAGGAATTGCTCGGGGGTTTCGAGCCACATGCCGGGCTCGGGTTCGAGGCAAACCTCGACGCCCAGGTCTCGAGCCCGTTGCAAGACCGGCACCAGGCCGCATACCAGCCGCTCGGAGCTCTCGCTGTCGGAAGCTCGGGAACCCGAAGGCGGCGAGCCGGACCAAAGCGAAAGCGTGGGAGCCCCGAGCGCGTGGGCCACTTCGAGCGATCGACGGTAAAAGTCCACGCGCCGCTGGGCCCGGGCCGCATCCGGGTCGAGCAAACTCGGTTGGTGTTTGCGCTGGGGGTCCAGCAGAAAGCGCGCCCCGGTCTCGATCGCTAGGGTCAACCCCAGGTCCCGGGCGCGCATCCGCACGTCACGCGCTTGATCTTGCCAATCGCCATACGGGTCCAAGTGCCCCACGTCCAAGGTAATCGCGACGCCGCCGTAACCGATCGCGGCGCACAACTCGAGCGCATCCAGCAAGCGATGATGGGCCAGCCCGTTGGTGTTGTAGGCGAGGATCATGCCGGTTCTTCGGCCTCTGGCGGTTTCTCCGGCTTGGGCTCGGGAGCCCCGGATGCTGGGGCTTCGGGTGACGCCGCAGCAAGCGTCTCGGTCGGTGCTTCGACTGGCTCCGGTCTCTTGAGGGTGGGCTTCTCGACCGGAACGACATCGGTCAATTCCTTCTCGAGGCTTTTGCGCCAGGTTTGAACCGGCGCTTCGACGGCAGCCCTGCTGTCGCTCAGCAACTGGCGGGGAGACGGCAGCCCAGTCGCGTCCAATTCCTTGCGCACCTGCTGCAGCTCCTGCTCCAGCCCAGCATCCCGCCACATTTGGGTGGCGGCGCGCCGGATTTTGACGAACTGCTGCATCCCGCGCATGACCACCTTGGGCAGATCCTTGCCGAACACGATGATCGCCCCCACGACAATGAGCGCGATCTCGGAGAGGTCGAGGTTTGCGATGAAGGCCAGCACGGGGGCAGTGTAACCCATGGGATGCGCTCGAAAAGGGGGCCCTGGCGTTGGGGGTTGAGCCCAGAGGGGGGGCCCTATCGATCCAAGATCCCGAGCCGGGGCCGCTTCCAGGCAAGCAACGGCGCCAGGTTGATCCCGATCGAGGTGCCGCCCTCGCCGGCAAAGCGCGAAACTTCCAACTCGAGCACGAAGTCGTGGCTGAAGCGTCGCAGCGTGACTTGGCTCTGCAGGTTGCCCCCCTCCAGGATGCTGGTGTAGTTCGTCAGCCCGATCTCCCACTTGGGGTTGAGTCGGTAGCGCAGGTCGAGCGAGGCGGTCTCAAAGAGTGCGCCTTGGCCTTCTTCCGCTCCGCGCTGGTGTCCGAGCTGCATCAACAGGTCTTCGGTCGGACGAACAGCAAAGATCGAGCGCGAGTACAGGGTGGTTTCGTTTTCAAGATCCTGACGCAGGTCCTGCTCGATCCCCACCGGCACGTCCCCGAACTCGGTCCGGAAGCCCCCCAAGAAGCGCAATTCTTGGGCATCGGGAGCGCCGTTCTCCTGGTTGGACCGGCCCTGCCAGGAAACGTCAAAGTCCAGCCAGCGGCCGATGTCCGGCCGCCGCCAAAGCGAACGCAACCCAACTTCGGTCACGTCCGCGCCCTGCAAACGCTCGACCTCGTCGAAGATCACCGCTTCGCCGCCCGTGCGCTGCATGTCGACGTTCTGCGCGTAGGAAACCCGCGGCACCAGCGTGTGGTACGACTTGCCCGAAACCTGGGTGAACAGGCTCTGCAAGCGCGCGCCCGCGTAGCTCGCAAAGCGCGTGGGGGCATCGCTTTCGATCACGCCTTCATCCCAGGCCGTGAAGCGCGCCTCAGCGAAGGGCGTCAGGCTCGTGCCCGGGATGCCCAACGGCAGCGGCATTTCCAGGCGGTGCGTGGTGTCCGCGCGCAGCACGCTGCGGTCGCCCAAGCCATCAGGCACCCCGGCCGCATCGAGGAACGCCGGTTCGTAGCGGGTATCCCCTTCGCGCCGTTGGAGCTGGGCGGCATCGACCGAGGCGGTGTAGTTGACCGAAACCGGGCCCACGCGGAAGAGTTCCTGCAAGCCGCGGAACGCACCCACGCTGGGCAACTCTTCGACCACCGTGCGGAAGTCATTTTCCTGCCATTGGAAGCGGGCGTTGAAGTAGTGGCCATCGCGGGCCTTGCGCCAGTGGACGTAGCTGTCGCGTTCCTCGAAGCGTTGGTATTCGTTCTGGAAGAACTCGGCCTGGACCCCCGGATCGTTTTGATGGTTGAAGACCACATCGATCCACTGCCGGTCGTCGAAGGGATACCGCCCGCGCGCCGAAGCCCACCAGCGCAAACCATCGGTTTCGTTCTTCGGCACGCGCAGGATGCCGCGGTCCTCGCCCTGGTCGGGAATGCCGCGCAGGAACAAGTCCAGCCAGAATTCCTCGCGTTTGGCGCGCTCGCGACCCGCCTCGCGCAGCTGCAAGCCGAGCCCTAAGAGCGGGCCCCGCGAACTAAGCCAAGCCCCATCGATCTTCCACTTGCCGCGCACCTGGTCCGCATCGAACTGGAAGACACTGGCCAAGATGCGGCCGAATCGATCGATGTCGTACGCTAGTTTGGTTCCCAAGGCGGTACCAAAGCGCGGCGTGTTTTGGAGCACGATGTTGTCGACCGTAGTCACCTCACCCGCATCGTTTTCAAAGCCTTCGAAGCCACCGCGCTCGTCAAGGATCACGTTCCGGATCGAAGGCATTGGCAGGCCCCAACCCCCTTGGAACGCGATGCGGTTCCTTTGGGCGGAGAAGCGCCAACGTTGGTCGGCCCGCGGCGTGAGCTTGAGGTCGCGGGTTTCGATCACGTAGTGGGGCGTGTCGTGATCGCAGGTGGTGATCGTTGCCGATTCGGCTTGAAGGGCTCCGGTGGGCAGCGCGACCAGCTCTCCCGATTTGATGCGGAGCTTGTGGTCCTTCTTGCCGACCCGCAGAATCCGAGACAGTTCCGCGTTCTTGAGCCAGGCCTTGGTGCCATCCACATCCACATAGAGCGAATCAGCACGGGCTAGGCGCCGCCCACCCACCGAGGCTTCCACGTTGCCCTCTAGCAACGCGGCCCGCAGGTAGTGGGGAAGCTTCTCTTTGCTCAGTCCCAGCAACAGCTCCTCCATGGCGTCCGGGCGATAGCCTTCGCTCACCTCGTTGGGAGCCCACGGTTGCTCTTCGGGCAGGGGTTCCCCCCAGAGCGCGGCACGCCCGCGTTGGCGCCAAGCCTCGGGGTGGATCCACACCATCGCCCAGTTCGCGTTGGCCGTGCGGGTTCCCTCGGAGAACAGCGGCGAAGTGATGGCGAACATGGTCTCGCCATTGCGCTGGATCGGTTCCAGCGCGGCGTAGTCCAAGGCCCAAGCCCCTGCGTCGCTCCCGCCCCGCATCACTCCGCGGGTGGTCCTCACGAGGAACTCTTGCAGGTTGAACTCAAGCCGCTCGGTTTCGATGTACAGGTCGGCGAGTTCCACGCGCACGCGCAATTGCGAATCGCCCTTGAGCAACATCGAGCTCGGAAGCACGACCATCTCGCGGCCGCTCGCCCGGGCCAAGCCCCCATACACGACCTGGAACCCGCCTTCGATTTCCACCCGATCCATGGCCGACAGGTCGGGATTCTTGCCAATTGAGCGGCGCACATCGCCTTTGAGCGTGAGCGAATCGGATCGCACGGTGATCGGCACCCCGGCGACGTCGGTACCCGAGGCGAAGACGCCCTCGTTCAGCACGATGCCCTGGCCGGTCACCAAAAGGCGGCCAGCGCGCAGGAAACTCTCGGCTGATTGGATACCCCCCGCGGTTCCCGAGGGGAACAGCGCAATGCCAACCCGGAATTCGGGCTCTTCGGCCAGCAAGCGTTCTTCGGAAAGCGTCACCGACTTGCTTTGCAGACGATAGGTGAGATCCAACTCGGGCAGCAAGCCCGTCACGACTACGCTTTCCCCTTCGAACGGGGTCAAGTGCAGGGTGCGCGGGGTTCCTTCCAGCTCGAGCGTCTTACCCGACACGTTGGCCCGAATTTTGCCTTGGGCCACCACGTCCACTCCTCCATCGGCCCGGAACGTTTCGGGTTCGACCCGCTGCTCGGTCGGCCCCACCCAAACCTGACCGGACGCGGTGAGCGTCCCGCAGGAGAGCGACAGCGGGTCTCCGTCCTGATTCCAACGCATCGAGCGTACGCCTTGGACCTCGAGTGCGAAGGGGTTGGCTTCGGGCTTGCTGGTGAGTCCGCGGTTGGCGACGAGTCCTTGAGCGATCGTCCCATCCAGCTGGAAGCGTTCGCAATCGAGATACATCTGCTCTTCGCCTTGGACCTGCCAGGTGGCGATGCAGGCGCCCGTTCCCAAGACCTGGTACGAAAGGTCGGTGCCCTGACTGCGGTCGAGGGTCAATAGCAGGCTTTCCGCGCTTTGGTTAAGCCGCCCTTGAATCAGCAGCAAATCGCTGGTGACCCGGCCCGTGCAGGCAATGCGATCCGGGGTCAAGTCGATCTCCAGCGCGGAAATCGTGCCTGAAAGGACTTCCTTCGAGATCGCCGAGCCGGCGAGCAATTCCAGAACAACGCGCTGCTCTTCGGTCCCGCTCAAGGTCAGGTGGTCGGGTCCTTGCGACTCCATCCGTTCGCATTGCACGCTACCCAAGGGGTTTTGCATCGTGACCCGACCCCAGGCTTGGAAAGTGCGCGAGGCCCAATCCAAATCGCGCAGCTCTTCGGCGCGGACTTCCATCGGGGCGCCCCCCACCTGGGTCGTGTGCACGCCGGAGGCTTGCGGGACGCTCCAGTTCGAGCCCTGAACGTTGATCAAGGCGCCGCGTTCCGATGCGAAATCGAGTTGGGCGCCCTCGGCGTCGACTAGGCGTGCCCTCGTGAGGCCTTCGCAGTTCACGTCCACGGTTCGCTGTTCGGCCGACCAAACGATCGAATCGAGCACCTGGGTTCGCAGCCAAGCCGCACCCTGCTCCATGACCACGTTGCCCGCAGCGCGAAAGGTGCCCGAACCATGCATCGGATCCACCCACAGGGAAAGCCCCTGCTCAAAGCGAACCTCGGTGGGTTCGCTCATGTCGGGGAATTGGATCGAGCCCTCGTTTTGGAACTCGACGTCCGCTTGTTCGGAACTCCCTTCGGAAGACTCTGCGTGGACGATCAGCGGGCCCTTGCCGCGCAACTCCACCGTGCGGGCTTGGCCCGTGCTATCTTCGAAGCTGATGGCCGCTTTGGGGTTGTCTTGAATGCTCAAGTCCAACCCATCCATATCCGCCAGTCGAACGAGCTTGGCGCCCGACCCGGAAAAGACGTTGCTGCCCCGTTGCGCACGGATCGTGCCGGAGGTGTCCACGCGGTCGATTTGCAGCGAATCTTGGCCCACCCGACTCGCCAGAACGGAAAGTCCTCGCGCCTCTAGGGTCCACGGATCGTCCCCCTCGAGGGTTAGCGTTCCACCGCCATCGACGTGGGCCGTGAATTGGGTTGCGCCTGCGGTTTCGACGCGATTGAGCCG
>Ga0116152_10002236_pt1 | contig 15757 bp, 13 predicted proteins | sample AD_UKC119_MetaG_FD_89894 | JGI IMG/M metagenome (GOLD analysis project Ga0116152, IMG submission 89894) | Active sludge microbial communities of municipal wastewater-treating anaerobic digesters from Hong Kong - AD_UKC119_MetaG | ecosystem: Engineered > Bioreactor > Anaerobic > Digestate... | reverse complement strand
GCCGCCAGTCGCGAGCGCAGCATGAACATCGGGTCATTGCCGGCATGCTGCAGTGCGTGCCCGCATTCATGCGCGGCCACGGTGATCGCGGTCAGGGTCCGGCCGTCGAACTTGTCCCTGGTCAGGCGCACGCAGCGGCTGGCGGGGTCGTAGTGGTCACCTATCTCGGTGCTCTCCACCTTGACGTCATCGAGGCCGAAGCGGTTCAACAGGTGGCGCGCCAGTTCACCGCCTGTGCCCGGGAAGTTCGGCTCCGGATCACGGTTGTAGCGCGCCAGCACGCGCTGCACCCAAACCTGCGGCAGGAAGATCGCGGTCAGTACCAGCAGCAACACGACGAGGTAGACCATTCAAGCCCCCAGGGCCGCCGCTTCGCGCTCGCCCTCGGCGACGCGCACGCGACCCAGCAGCCAGGCACCGGCGAGAAACAGCAACAGCACGCTGAGAATGCCGGTGCGCGCACTGCCGCTCCACACCGCGAACCAACCCACCAGCAGTGGACCGACGACGGCCGCGAACTTGCCCATCATGTTGTACAGACCAAACAGGCGGCCGGCGTGTTCCGCGGGGATCAGGCGCGCATACAGCGCCCGGCTCATTGCCTGGATGCCACCCTGCACCAGCCCGATCACGATCGCCAGCCCGTAGAACTCCCAGCTGGCCGTCATGCGCCAGGCCCAGAACACCACGATCACGTACACGATCAGGGCCAGCCAGATGGCGCGCTTTGCGCCTATGCGGTCACCGATGCGACCGAACAGCAGCGCCGCCGGGAAGCCGACGAACTGGGTCAGCAGCAACGCGGTCAGCAGGCTGTCGGCGGCAAACCCGAGCGACAGGCCGTAGTCGACCGCCATGCGCACGATGGTGTCGACCCCGTCGATGTAGCACCAGTACGCGATCAGAAAGGTAAACGCCATCGGCAACTGGCGCAACATCCGCCATGTCGCGGAAAACTCCTGCCAGGCATGGCGCATCCCCCTGGAGAAAGAACGCGCCTGCGGGTGCGGCACCTCGTCCACGAACAGCAGCACCGGCAACGAGAACACCGCCCACCAGATCGCCACGGTGAGAAACGCCACCCGCACCGCCTCGGCCTTGTCCGCCAGACCGAACGCCTCCGGATACAGCACCATCAGTACGTTGATCGCAAACAGCAGGCCGCCGCCGAGATAGCCGAGCGCAAAACCGAGTGCCGACACACGTTCCAGTTCGTCCTTGCCGGCAACATCGAGCAGCATCGCGTCATAAGTGACGTTACTGCCGGTGAACCCGATCACACCGAGCACATAGAGCCCGGCCGCCACCAGCCAGTAACCCTCGCCGACGAGGAACAGCCCACCGCTCATCAGCACACCGAGCATCGCCAGTTTGAGCAGCAGGCCCTTCTTGCGTCCGCTACGGTCGGCGATCACACCGAGCACCGGTGCCAGCAGCACGGCCAGCATCGAGGCTACGGCGTTGGCCGTACCCAAGCGCAGCGTGCTCTCGGTCGCCGACATGCCGGTCGCCCAGTACGACTTGAAAAACACCGGAAAGAATCCGGCCATGACCGTGGTGGCGAACGCCGAGTTTGCCCAGTCGTACAAGGCCCAGGACCACTGCGCGCGCCGGCGGCTGCCTGCGGGGCCGGGCTTCATCAGCTCTTGATACCCACGCCGTGCCGCAGCAGCCACATCGCAAAGGCGCCGAGTGCGATAACGAAGCCGACGATGATCGCGAATGCCTGCCACATCGCGATATCGCTGACCCCCAACAGGCCATAGCGAAACGCATTCACCATGTAAAGCACCGGGTTGGCCAGCGATGCGGTCTGCCAGAACGGCGGCAGCAGACTGATCGAGTAGAACACGCCACCAAGATAGGTCAACGGTGTCAGCACGAAGGTCGGTACGATCGAGATGTCATCAAAACTGTTCGCATACACCGCGTTGATGAAGCCGGCGGTCGAGAACAGCACCGAGGTCAGCACGAACACCACCAGCGTGACGCCGTAGCTGTGGATGCTCAGATCGGTGAAGAACATCGAGACCATGGTCACCACCACGCCGACCACAACACCGCGCGCCACACCGCCCCCGACGTAGCCGGCGAGTATCACGAAATTGGGAATCGGCGCGATCAGCAGCTCCTCGATGTTGTGCTGGAACTTGCTGCTGTAGAAACTCGCCACGACGTTGGCATAGCTGTTGGAGATAACAGACATCAGGATCAGGCCGGGGACGATGAAGTCGATGTAGCGAAATCCGTCCATGTCACCGATCTGCGCCCCGATCAGCTTGCCGAAGATCACGAAGTACAGGGCCATCGTGATCGCCGGCGGCAACACGGTCTGCACCCAGATACGGGCAAAGCGCAGGATCTCCTTGGTCAGGATGGTCTTGAACGCGACCCAGTAGACGGTGCTCTGTGTCATGCCGCACGTCCCCCGGTCTCGACGCCACCCGTCACCATATCGATAAACAGCTGCTCGAGCCGGTTCTGCTTGTTGCGCAGGCTCAATACCTCGATGCCGCGTTCGCTCAACACGCTGAACAAGGGGTTCAATCCCTGATCACGGTTGACCGCAACCTCCAGGGTCGTGCTGTCGAGCAGAGTCACACCGAACCCTGGGATGTCCTCGATCGATGGCAGGGCATTGCGGATATCCAGCACGAACGCCTGCGTGTGCAGGCGACGCAGCAGGTCGGCCATCCTGGCGCGCTCGGCGATCCTGCCATGGTTGATGATCGCGATGTTGCGGCACAGGCTCTCGGCCTCCTCCAGGTAGTGGGTGGTGAGGATGATCGTCGTACCCTGGCCGTTGATCTCGCGCAGGAAGTCCCACATCGAGCGCCGGATCTCGATGTCCACACCGGCGGTCGGCTCGTCGAGGATCAGCAGCCGGGGGCGGTGCACCAACGCACGGGCGATCATCAGGCGGCGCTTCATGCCCCCCGAGAGCGTCCGAGCCTGCATATCGCGCTTGGGCCACAGGTCCAGCTGCTTCAGGTAGACCTCGGCACGCTGGTACGCCTCACGCCGCGCGATGCCGTAATACCCGGCCTGGTTGACGACTATCTCGACCACCGGCTCGAACTGGTTGAAGTTGAATTCCTGCGGAACCAGCCCGATGCTGGATTTCACCGCGGCTGGCTCCGTATCCAGATCGTGTCCAAACACGCTGACCCGCCCGGCGGACTTGTTGATCAGCGAACTGACGATGCCTATGGCGGTGGACTTCCCCGCCCCGTTCGGCCCGAGCAGCGCAAAGAAGTCGCCCTGCTCGACCTCCAGGCCAATGCCACGCAGCGCCTCATGGCCGTTGCGGTAAGTCTTTCTCAGATTCTCCAGTGCCAGTGCTGTCATCGCCATTGCCGTCGTTGTCCGACCAGAAACCTGCGGAGCGGGTATCTTAGATCACCGAAGCCCATTGAGCCCCCGCAGTCGCTCCGGACATTGTGCAATCGGCGCTCTCGCGGTCCACAAGATTTCACTTTGGCCACGCCTGCCGCTGCCCTATCCTTGACGGCCATTGTCTCTCCAGGCCGCTCATCAAGGACCCGCCATGCCATCCAGCCCGCCCCTGCGACGCGCACGCCGACCACGGCCTGCCTTCGTCGCGCCATCGCTGCGGGTCGGTCAGTGATGGTGGAAGCACTTCCTCTGGATACCCTGATGCTGCTGGTCGGCGTGGCCGGCCTTGCCGGCATGATCGACGCGATTGCCGGTGGCGGCGGTCTGTTGGCGCTGCCGGCGATCCTGTGGGCCGGGCTACCGCCGGTTCAGGCGTTGGCCACCAACAAACTCCAGGGCTCATTCGGGACCTTTACCGCCTCGTACAACTTCATCCGCCGCGGCGAGATCGACCTGCGGCGTCTGGGTGTTCCAATCCTGATGACCTTCATCGGTTCCGCGTCCGGCACGCTGGCGGTGCAGCGCCTGGGCTCAGACCTGTTGAACCACATCGTGCCCGCGCTGTTGATCACGTTCGCACTGTATTTCCTGTTCTCACCGCGTATCGGCGATCAGGATGCGCATCACCGTATCAGCCATGGTCTGTTCGGTCTGTTGATCGGCTTCAGCCTGGGCTTTTACGACGGATTCTTCGGCCCGGGCACCGGCAGTTTCTTTGCTGCCGCATTTGTGCTGCTGCTGGGTTACAACCTGCGCCGCGCAACCGCCGGAACCAAGGTGCTCAACTTCACCAGCAATATCGCGTCACTGATCTTCTTCGCGCTGGCCGGACAGGTGGTGTGGCAGGTCGGCCTGCCGATGGGCCTGGCGCAGATGGCCGGTGCCTGGATAGGTTCGCACCTGGTGATCCGCCACGGCACGCGGCTGATCCGGCCCCTGCTGGTCATCGTGTCGCTGGCGATATCGATCAAGCTGCTGCTCAGCGATTGAGGGCACCCGGCATTTCGTAGGAGCCGAGCCCTCTCGGCGATCCCGCCTGTCAGCGGTACTGGCGCAGGTACATCCATTCGAAAAAGCGCTTGGCCCAGTGAAAACCGATGAACGATGGCAGCACGATATTGCGGCTGGGCGTGCGCGCCACGAACATGCCGCTGGAGCGCGTGTCGACGATGCACATCAATTCTGATTTGAAGGTGTGGCTCGCCGGCTTTCCATCGAACGCATCCATCAGATTGGCGACCGCGGCCTCGGCCTGCAGGTCGGCCATGTGCGCCTGCTTGGGTAGCCAATCGGGGCCCGGGAAACTCCCCGAATCACCGGCCACGTAGACCTTGTCCCAACCCTCGACCTGGCAGAACCGGTCGGCCTGCAGCAGACCGCCCGGCGAACGCGGCAGATCGGTATCATCGAACCACTGGTTGCCGGTCATTCCGGGCATGAACAGGATCAGGTCGGCCGCAAACTCACCACCCTCGGTCATGACCTTGTCGGCGGCGAACCCTTTCAACTTGTGCCCGAGGTGGGTCTCGATGTCACGTTTTGCCATCTCTCGCATCAGGCCGTCCACGGCCTTGGGGCCGAGACGTTGGCCGGGTTTCTCAGCCGGGGTGAAAAACACCAGCCTGAACCTGTCGCGCCTCCCCTGCTTGCGCAGGAAGGAGTCTATTCCGAACAGGAACTCGAACACCGGGCCGCCGCGCATTGCAGAGGGCTCATTGGGGTTGCTGGCAAAGCCGAACGCGAGGGTGCCACCTTCCATCGCGGCCAGGCGATCGCGGATCTGGGTCGTCACCTCGACGCCGCCACACGGCAGGAAAGAATGCTCGATGCCCGGCAGCTTGCGGATGAAGCGTCCACCGCTGGCGATGATCAGGCCGTCGTTGGCCAACTCGCCCTGGTCGGTCACCACCGTGCGCCCGGCATCACGCAGTCCAGTTGCCGCGGCCTGGTGATAGGTCACGCCCATGCGGGTAAAGAAGTTGCCGAGCGGAACCACGAGATCCTGTGGCTGACGCAGGCCGGTCGGGATCCAGATGGTCCCCGGGTAATAGACGAACTCAGGTTTTGGGGCAATCAGGTCGATACCCATACGCGCATCCGCCGCGCGCAGCTTGCGGACGGCGGTCAGGGCGGCAAACCCGGCGCCAATAACCGTGACTCGTGACATCTGCGCGATACTCCTCGAATTTCGAACGGCTATTCTACGGCCGCCGAACCGAGATGTCAGACACAGTATCCCCTGCGCGATCTTGGGAATTCAGGTACTTGCGGGTATTCTTGGCCACGATCGACACATCGAAAGGACGCTTGATGACGAACACAGATCCAGGATTGCTCGGCACCCTCACCGACGTTTCCGGTGCATCCTTTGTCGCACGACTGCACTCGGCCGGTGAGCGCTTCGAGGGCTACCGTCAGGTCGGCGTCGAACACGTCGCCATTGGGCAGGTCGGCGCCTACACCATCGCACGTGGTCAGCACGAACAGGTACTTTGCCAGATCGTGAGCGCATGGACTGAGGCACGCGGTCAGGAAACGGCGCGCCTGGTGCGGATGCTGCCGCTCGGCGAGGTCACCGCTGACGGTCAGTTCTTTCGCGGAGTCGGCCGATTCCCACCTCTCGAGACGCCTGTGTATATGGCCGAGGGCAACCAGCTCGAAGCGATGTTCGACTCGGTGCGACGCCACGGCCTGCACATTGGTCGCCTCAGCCAGCGTCCGGAACTGCGTGTGTTTGCCGATCCGACCCTGCTGTTCAACCGCCATCTGGCGATCCTCGGGCAGTCCGGGTCGGGCAAGTCCTGGGCGGTGAGCAGCCTGCTGCAGCGCACTGTCAAGCTGATGCCCAAGGCGCACATCGTGCTCCTCGATCTGCATGGCGAGTACGGCTGGCGTGATGCCAACGGCCGCTTTCACAGCGCCTTCCCGGGCGACATGGTGCGACATGTCGATGCCCGCACGCTGGAGATCCCGTATTGGCTGCTGACCTATTCGGAACTGGTGGACCTGCTGGTCGACCGTACCGACCCGAATGCCTCGTTGCAGATCTCGTTCATGCGCGAGGTGTTGTACGCGCTGCGCAAGAAGGGAAACTCGGATCTTGGGATCGACCGCCTGTCGGTGGACTCGCCGGTGCATTTCTCGCTCAAGGACCTGTACCTGCACTTCAAGCAGGCCAACGAGCAGCAGTTCGACTTCGGCAAGACCAAGGGGCCGCTGTTCGGTGCCTTCGACGAATTCCTGGTGCGCTTCCAGGCAATGTTCAACGACTCGCGCTACGATTTTCTGTTCCGGCCTCGCAAGCGCGTGAAATCCGCCGACCTCGAAGACCTGTTGCGCGACTTCATCGGCCTCGGCGAACCGAAGCGGCAGATCACCGTCATCGATCTGAGTGCGGTACCACACGATGTGAGGCCGACGGTGTCATCACAGATCGGCCGCCTCGCGTTCGAATTCAACTACTGGAACCCCTTGCGTCGCGAGTTCCCCATTCTGCTGGTGTGCGAAGAGGCCCACCAATACATTCCCCGCGAGGACGCGGAGTCACGGCACGAAGGCAGCCGCAGGGCGATGGAGCGCATCGCCAAAGAGGGGCGCAAATACGGTGTCGGCCTGTGCGTGGTCAGTCAGCGCCCGACCGAGCTGTCGGAGACGGTGCTCTCACAGTGCAGTAACTTCATTTGCCTTCGCACCACCAACCCGCAGGACCAGGACTACATCCGCAAGCTGATGCCGGAGGGTGAACAGGATCTGGCTGACGTGTTGACCACGCTGCGCCGTGGCGAAGCGCTCGCGGTCGGCGAGGCGATTCCACTGCCGACACGCGTGAATCTCTACCCACCAGACCCGGCGCCGGCAAGCAGCGATGCACCGGTGGCGGAGAGCTGGAAGACCGGACCCGATGATCTCGACGTCGCCGCGATCGTCGATCACTGGTGGCGACAGCAGCGTTAACGAGAGCCGACGCACAGTGTTTCCGCTCCCCCCTCGCGCAGAGGGCGTTGTTAAAGCCCCTCTCCCATCCGGGAAGGGTTGGGGTGAGGGAAACAGTCAAGGCGTGCCAGACTCACTCGACAACAGGACCAGCATGGCAGACGACAATATCCTCCCGTTCCCGAACAAACTGCGCGACGCTATCGACGAAGAGGCATGGCGCACCCTGCAGGGCGAGTTCTATCTCGACTGCTATTTTGCTCATCATGGGAAACCGGCCGAAGGCCCGGAACAGCTGCGTGCCTGGCTGACCGAGCAGCAGTTGTTTGCCGACACCGACAATCCGTTCTTTCGCGGCTGGCTGGTACGGCGTCTCAGCGAACCTGCCGACTGATGCCCCGTCAGCATCAGAAAAGATCTATGTCGCTCTTGTGGCTGCTGCTGGGTTTCTCAAAACGCTGTCGTTCATCTGCCAGGCCACTGAGCAGACCCATCAGTGCATGGCTGTGCGACTCGACCTGCTGAAACTCATCCAGAATCGCCTGACGATCCGTGGCCGATTCGCGCCAGTCACCCTGTGCGATATCGAGAACACGATGCACGCCGTCATGCACTGACCTGTGTGGCGAGTCGATGCCCGCGTAAGACGGCAGATGAGCGAAATCCTTCACACCATCGCCGTGCCCGTACCATTTTCCGAAGCGACAGTGATCCGGGCCGACCGTGCAACGGTTCCACGATTCGGAGCCCTCGCCCAGCTCCAGGGCGCGATAGGAATGCTGAATGTAGATCATGTGATCGAGCTTGCTGAGGCACGATTCACTGATGGTCTGGGTGTAGGAGACCGAGGCGTGGCTGTTGGTTGCGTTCTCGTAGAAGGTCGCGAAATCGTTCTCGAATGCCTCGACAATCTGCTGTGAATCTCCAGCCATCTCCGACATGGCCGTTGCCTCCTCCGTCACCTGCCGGGTCGATCCAGAAAAGCCCCCCATCACACGGTAGACGTTGCCCGTCGCCTCTTTGGTGCGCAGTGCAAGCTTCTTGACCTCGTCGGCGACCACCGCGAAACCGCGACCGTGATCACCGGCACGCGCCGCCTCGATAGCCGCGTTCAACGCCAGCAGGTTGGTCTGGTCTGCGATCCCCGTGATCATTTCCAGGATCTCGCCCACTTCGCGACTGTGTTCGCCAAGCTCGATGGCAGTCTCACGCACGCCGGTCATCCGGGGCACCAGTTCCCGAAGATTGTCGATGACGCGGGCTATCGATGCTCGACCGCGGGTCGCAACGTCGACCGAGCGCGCGGTGTTGTCACCCACCGATCGCATCTGCACCGTGATCTCCGCAAGGTCCTTCTGTGTGCCCTGCAGGTTGTGAAGCAGGTTGCGCGTCTTCAGTTCGTCGATCTTCGACATGAACGCCTCGAACTGGCGGCTTTGTGCACTCTCCTGCATGGCCGTGATCGAATCATTGATGCGTTCCATCGTGACGCGGTACTGCCCCCGCAATCCGGCAGCCAGTGCCGGGCGGAAGAATTTGCCCTGCTCGACATAACAGAAAGCCGTGTCGACCTCACGGAAGAAAGCCTCGACCTGGTCTCGTCCCTCGTTGATATTCCAAAGTGCATCGCCAACGGAGTGGCTGGTATCGATCTGCGTGATACGAAAGTCGGCATCGCCCTGCTGCATCGCCCTCCCCAGGTTGCGAATCTGCGCAAACACGAACTGGTCACGTTGCGCAGCAAACCAGCCGGCCGACGCAAACAATCCAGCCAGTATTACGGCGACCAGCAACACTGGATCAGCACCGTACGCGATGGCGACATACGCCGCCAGCAGCACGGTCACGCCCGCTGTGCCCAGCAGGGCGCAACCTGGATTACATCGAGAGAACAAACTCTTCATAGCTCAGGCCCTTGGGCTGAAAACGCGCCGCCAGAATCTGCCGCGAGGTATCGATGGCAGTCTTTGGTCCTTGCGCCTTCTCCCTGGCCACCATTTCGGCATAAAGTGGGTCAAAGTAGGCTACCGCATCCTTTTTCGGTCGCCGGCGGACCGAGTAATAGCCGATGGTCGTACCACGTTCATCACAGGTGGGTGTGACATTGGCAAACGTCCAGTAAAAGGAGCCGTCGCTGGCCATGTTCTTCACGTAGCCGAAAAACTCCTGCCCTGCCTGCAGCGTTTCCCACATCAGTTTAAACACCGCCCGCGGCATGTCCGGATGTCGAATGATGTTGTGCTGTACACCAAGCAGCTCAGACTCGCGATAACCGGCGAACTCCATGAATATCCGGTTCGCATAGGTAATCCTGCCCTTGGCATCTGTCTTGGAGACGATGAAATCTTCTTCGCGCATGACGCGTTCGCGCGGCACCGGCGTAATCCCCTGTTTCATGCCTGCTCGTTTCTCTTGATGCGATAAGCGCTTTATCGGCAGCAGTCGAGGGTAATTGAGCAGCGAAGCAGGCATGAAAAAGCCCGTGGGTCCCTGAGGCCACGGGCTTCTTCACGCAGGGTCCGCTACCCCGCAGTGACAGGCTCAGCCGGCAGCAGCCAATGCCTGATCGATGTCCGCGATGATGTCGTCGATGTGCTCGATGCCGATCGACAGGCGCACCATGTCTTCGGGCACACCCGCCGATGCCAGTTCTTCAGGGCCGAGCTGGCGGTGTGTCGTGGTCGCCGGGTGGCAGGCCAGTGACTTGGCGTCACCGATGTTGACCAGGCGCAGAACCATCTGCAGGGCATCAATGAACCTCGCGCCGGCCTCCTTACCGCCCTTGATGCCGAAGCTCAGGATGCCCGAGGCCCTTCCGCCGGTCGTCTTCTGACAGACCGCGTGATACGGGCTGTCGGGCAGGCCCGCGTAGCTGACCCATTCGACCTGCGGATGCTGCTTCAGGTGCTCGGCGACCTTAAGCGCGTTCTCGCAATGGCGTTCCATGCGCAGCCCCAGCGTTTCCAGTCCCTGCATGATCAGGAAGGCGTTCATCGGCGAGATCGCCGCACCCATGTTGCGCAGCGGCACCACGCGGCAACGGCCGATGTACGCGGCGGGCCCAAGGGCCTCGGTATAGACCACGCCGTGATAAGACGGATCGGGCTCATTGAGCATCGGGAAGCGCTTGGCATTACCCGCCCAGTCAAACTTGCCTGAATCGACGATGGCCCCGCCGATGCTGGTGCCATGCCCGCCGATATACTTGGTCAGGGCGTGCACGACGATGTGTGCGCCGAGCTCGAATGGCCGGCAAAGGAACGGCGTCGGTACCGTATTGTCGACGATCAGCGGAATGCCATGGCGGTTGGCGATCTCACCCCATTTCGCGATATCGACGACATTGCCGGCCGGGTTGCCGATCGACTCACAAAACAGCGCACGGGTCTTGTCGTCGATCAGTGACTCGATCTTCGCGTAATCATCGTGCGATGTGAAACGCACCTCGATGCCCTGGCGCGGAAAGGTGTGTGCAAACAGGTTGTAGGTGCCGCCGTAAAGCTGGCTGGTGCTGATGATGTTGCAGCCGACATCGGCGATGCACTGTATCGAAGCGGTGATGGCCGCCATGCCCGAGGCCATGCACAGCGACGCGACGCCGCCCTCCATCTCGGCCAGGCGCTGTTCGAGCACTGCCTGGGTCGGATTCATGATCCGCGTATAGATGTTGCCGGCGACCTTCAGGTCGAACAGGTCGGCACCGTGTTGGGTGTTGTCGAAGGTGTACGACGTGGTCTGGTAGATCGGCGTGGTCGCGGCACGCGTGGTCGGCTCGCTGTCGTAGCCGGCGTGCAAGGCCAGGGTCTCGAGTTTCATGGGCTCCTCCGGGTGTTCTTGTGGCCAGGGCCAGGGCCCTGCATATCCTGGGAAAGGATAACCGCGGATGATAGCCGCAGAAGCCGGGGGTTAACAGAAGCCCGCGGAACGCGGTGTCAGCGACCCAGCATGCGATCGTAGGCCGAGCGGTAATTCGCCACCGAAACGTCCCAGTTACGGTCATTCTCGACATGGTGGCGGCCTGCCTCTTTCAGTGCCGCGCCCTTCTGCGGGTCGTCGAGCAGTCCGCCCAGTTTCTCCGCCAGGCTCCCCGCGTCCCCGGCGCGGTGCAGCACCCCGGTCACGCCATCGACCACCAGTTCCTTGTGCCCACCGACGTCGGATGCGACAAACAGCCGCTTCTGCGCCATGGCCTCAAGCGGTTTGAGTGGTGTCACCAGGTCCGTGATGCGCATCATCTGACGCGGATAGGCCAGCACGTCGATCAGGCTGTAGTAGCCGCCCACCTCACGCTGTGGCACCCGGCCGGTGAAGGTGGTGATATCCGCGATGCCGAGTTCGACTGCCTTCTGCTTCAACGATGCCTCTGCAGGGCCGCCACCGACCATCAGCACATGCAGCTCAGGATGGTGCGGGCGCATGATGCGCGCGGCTTCCAGCAAGAGTTCCAGGCCTTCGTAGTAGTAGAACGATCCGATGAAGCCGATGGTCTGCCGGCCCTGAAGACCGAGCCTGCGGCACAGTTCTTCGTCGACTTTTTCGACCGGCTGGAAGTTCTCGATGTCGACCGCATTCGGGATCACCGTCACCTTGTCGGCCGGAATCCCGCGCGCCACGATATCGCGACGCAACCCCTCGCAGATGCAGAAACAGTGATCGGCATGCTTCAGCGCCCAGGTTTCCAGTCCGCGCGTGATCCGGTAACGCAGGTCGCCCTCTCTGGCCGTCCCGTGGCTGACCGCGGCGTCTTCCCAGAAACCGCGCACCTCGTAGCCGACAGGTATACCCAGCGCCCTGCCGGCACGTACCGCGGCGATACCGTTCAGGGCCGGTGAATGGGCATGCAGCAGGTCAGGCTTTACCTGCCGCGCCACCTCGGTGAGGCGGGCCTGCAGGTCGCGGATCACCGCGTACTGACTGACGATGGGCAGTGAATGCAACAGCTGACTGCGTTTCGGGGTGCGGAAAAAATGCAGACCCTCCACCGTTTCTTCCGCCGGCTGGTCACTGACCGCATCGGCGTGCTTGGTACTGGTGATGTGTTCGGTATTCCAGCCCAGTTTGCGCTGGTGCTCGAAGATCGAACGCGACCGGAATGTATAGCCGCTGTGCAGCGGGATCGAATGATCGAGCACGTGGAGTATCAACATGGATTCATGTATCGGTCGCAAAAGGTCAAAGTTGACGCCGTAGGAGCCGAGCCCTCTCGGCGAGTCCCGCAACGCTTGTGCCACGGCTGAGCGTTACAGAACGTCCCGCATGGCCCACTAGCTCGCAACGCCAACCACACGTTCGAAGATGGCCAGCTGTCCCTGCGAGGTATCGTTCCAGCTGAAGCCTTCCGCATAGCGCCGCGTCGCGTCGCGCGAAGGCATGTCCGCAAACAGCTTTTCGATCGCCGCGGTGATGGATGCGGCACTGCGGTCATGCGTAAGTTGACCACCATCCGCTGACGCCACAACCTCTGGTGTGCCATCTACCGGGGTCGCGACAACCGGCGTTCCGCAGGCCATCGCTTCGAGCAGCACATTGGCCCAACCCTCGCGGCTGGAGGCAAGGACCAGGGCATCGGTGGCCTGATAGTGTTCGCGCAGCTGCTCCTGCGAGAGTCGCCCAGTGAACCTGACCCTGTCGCCCAGCGCGAGTCGATCCACCAGTTGTCGCAGTGCACTCTCTTCCGGCCCGTCACCGGCAATCAGCAGCTCCATGCCCGGCAGCGTCGCCATCGCCTCGACCGCCAGGTGGTGACCCTTGCGCTCGATCAGGTGACCGACAGACAGCAACGTAGGGCGTGCACCGATACCCAGCTTCCCGCGCAGGCCCGCACGGTCGTCGTGCGGGTGGAAGAAATCCAGATCCACGCCATTGCGCAGCACCGTCACACGATCATCGGGCACGCCCATGCCGATCAGGTAGTCCTTCAGGGCAGCGGCAACCGTCATCATGTGCGCAGCTTCTTCGGTCACCTGCAAGATCCTGCGCCGCGGTCCCGGCAGCTGCGGAATCAGGTTGAGGTCCGTCCCCCTGCCGGTGACCACGAACGGACGCTCGAACTCGGCGGCGAGGCGCATCGCGGCAACGCCATCCGGATAAAAATAATGGGCATCGATCAGGTCGAAATCAAAACCGCTGTCCTTCAACCGGCGCACCGTTCGACGCACCGACTGGTACATCAGCCACGGGGTAAGCTGCATACCGATCTTGGGGATCACCGGATACTTGGGGTGCCAGACCTCGATACCGTGACGCACCTCGTGGCGCTCGACGCCCGCATACGACGCATAACTGCCGAACATCGGGCTTGACGAAGGGAACCAGGGTACCGGCGCGACCACCGTTGCCTGCAGGTGCGGGGCATAGGCCAACAACTGCCGCAAACGGTTCTCGACGAACACACCGTGCGAGGGCTGATGCGCGTTGGGATACAGGGAACTGAAAGTCAGGATCTTCAAGTCGACCTTCCCGATCGATGCACCTTGATCGCCCTGCCGCAGTGCGGGCCGGATATCGGCCACAAGCGCGGCCTCAGGCTCACGGCCGGTCGTCGACGACGCCTTCCTTCTTCACCGGCATCAGATCGGCCTTGCTGACCCCGAGCCACAGTGCGACGGCAGACGCTACGTAGATTGTCGAGTAGGTCCCGATCACCACACCGACGATCAACGCCAGCGAGAACCCGTGTACGTTCTCGCCACCCAGGAAAAACAACGCCAGCAGCACCACCAGCGTCGTGCCCGAAGTCATGATCGTACGTGCCATGGTCTGGTTGATCGACACATTGATGATCTCTGCCGGTGAGCCCTTGCGCATCTTGCGGAAGTTCTCGCGCACGCGGTCGAAGATGACGATGGTGTCGTTGAGCGAGTAACCGATCACCGCGAGAACGGCCGCGAGCACCGGCAGGTCGAACTCGATCTGCAACAGCGCAAACAGGCCCACGGTGAACAGGACATCGTGCGCAAGGGCGACCACGGCACCGACGGCGAATCGCCATTCGAATCGCATCGCCACGTACATCAGTACCGCGATCAGCGACACCAGTACTGCCAGGGCGCCGTCCTCAGCCAGTTCGTCGCCGACCTGCGGGCCGACGAATTCCACGCGCCGCAGTTCCACCTGGCCCTGTGCCGCGGTATTCAGCGCATTGAAGATACGGTCGCTGAGCTGGGCGTTGGCGGCCTCTGCATCGACACCGGCGTTTTCTTCCGGTGCCAGACGGATCAGCACGTCACGCAAGGTACCGAAGCGCTGCACGGCCGCGCCGCCGAAACCGCCGTCCGCGAGCGCCCGGCGCACGGAGTCGAGCTCGACATCCTGCTGGTAACCGACCTCGATCAGCGTACCACCGGTGAAATCGATGCCGAAGTTGAGGCCGCGCACCGCCAGGGCGACTGCCGCCACCAGCAGCCAGGCGACCGAAAGGCCGACAGCTGCCTTTCGCACGCGCATGAAATCGATATTGAGGTTCTTGCTGACGATTTCCATTGCATATCTCCGCGCTTAGATGGCGAGTTTTGCCACGCGCTTACGGCCGTAGACGAGGTTGATCACAGCACGCGTACCCATCAGCGCGGTGAACATGGAGGTCGCGATCCCGATCGCCAGCGTCACCGCAAAGCCCCTTACCGGACCACTGCCTATCGAGAACAGCACCACGGCCGCGATCAGGGTTGTGATGTTGGCGTCCAGGATCGAGCTGAAGGCACGCTCATAGCCGGCATGGATACTGGCCTGCGGCGTCGAGCCGATCGACAACTCCTCGCGGATACGCTCATAGATCAGCACGTTGGCATCGACCGCCATACCGACGGTCAGCACGATACCCGCGATGCCCGGCACGGTGAGTGTCGCCTGCAGCATCGACAGGATGGCGACAATCAGCACCAGGTTGGCGATCAGTGCCAGGTTGGCAACCATGCCGAACACCTTGTAATAGACCACCATCACGACCATGACCGCGAGCAGGCCCACCGCGACCGACACCATGCCCTGGTCGATATTGTCCTGTCCCAGGCTCGGGCCGATGGTGCGTTCCTCGACGATATTGATCGGTGCGGCCAGTGCGCCGGCCCGCAGCAGCAGTGCAAGCTGGTGCGCCTCCTGCGCGCTGTCCAGACCCGTGGTCTGGAAGCGGCGCCCGAACGCCTCGCGGATGGTCGCGACGTTGATGACCTCTTCGACCCATTTGCGGATCGGTTTCCCCTCGGCGTCACGCCCGACGGTGCGCTTCTCCTTGAACACCACCGCCATCGGTTTTCCGACGTTCTCGGTCGTGACGTTGCGCATCCTGCGCGCGCCCTTGCTGTCCAGGTTGACGTACACCGCCGGCTGACCCGATTGCTGGTCGAACCCGGACGAGGCACTGGTCATCTCGTCGCCGGTCACTATGACCTGGCGCTTGAGCAGAATGGGCTGACCGTTGCGTTCGTGG
>Ga0116152_10002235_pt1 | contig 15759 bp, 15 predicted proteins | sample AD_UKC119_MetaG_FD_89894 | JGI IMG/M metagenome (GOLD analysis project Ga0116152, IMG submission 89894) | Active sludge microbial communities of municipal wastewater-treating anaerobic digesters from Hong Kong - AD_UKC119_MetaG | ecosystem: Engineered > Bioreactor > Anaerobic > Digestate... | reverse complement strand
GACCCATGCGGACCTTGCGCGCATCGCGGGCATGGGACCGGCCAAGACCGAGCGATTCGGATCGGCATTTCTGGCCATTCTGACCGATTGCGAGGCGGACGACGAGGCCGGCGAATAGGCTGGCGGCGGTCAGACCAGCGCGGTTTCGGGGCCCAGCAGCACGAACACCAGAACGGCGGCGTAGAACACGAAGCTCGCCGTCAGCACAAAGACGTGCCAGATGGTGTAGTGGAAGGGCAGTCGCCGCCACAGGTAGAACACGACGCCCAGCGAATACAGCACGCCGCCCGTGATCATCAGCACCAGAACCGCCGTCGGCAGGCTGGCGAACATCGGGCCGCCCGCGACCAGACCGGCCCAGCCCATGCCCAGATACAGCGCCAGCGCCGCCCATTTGAAGCGTTCGGGCGAGATGACCTTCAGCGCGATGCCAGCCGCCGCCGCGCCCCAGATGCCTGCTGTCAGCGCGGCACCCTGGCCCGACAGCAGCGTGAACGGCGTGTAGGTTCCCGCGATCTTCAGGTAGATCGCCCCATGATCGAGCCGCCTGAGCAGCCATTCGCGGGCCGCGCCCCAGCCCGAGGTCTCACCGATGTTGTAAAGCGCCGAGCACAGGATCATCGCCACCAGCGCGCCGCCATAGATCGACACGCCGGTGACCGAGGCCGCATCGCCGCGGAAAAGCGCGGTCAGGACGATCAGCACAGGCACCGCCATCAGCACCAGCGACAGGCCGGTCACATGGACCACTGCATCCGAGATCTGCTCGGCCCGGGAATAGGCTGTGCGCATCGCGCCGGTCATGATCTCTCCTTTGGTTGCGATCAGGATACGCCGCTGCCCCGTTTCGGGCAATGACGACCCAAGGGCAAGCTTGGCGCGGATTCGTCACCATTTCGTCACCGCGTGACGTGACGCACGGCTTGACCTCGGACGCGGGGCGGGTCAGGACGCCCGCGCAAGGAAAGGGCGCGCATGTATCCTCTGGTTCGACTGGTCAAGGAATCGCTCAAGTTTCGCGGCCGCCCGCTGGCGCCTCTGGACACGCATGTGTCGCGGCACATGTGCTGGCCCTGGGATCTGGACCCCTGGATGGAACTGAACAACGGGCGCACGCTGACCCTCTATGATCTGGGGCGGGTGCCGTTTTCCGTGCGGATCGGCATGACGGCGGCCTTGCGGCGTCAGGGCTGGGGGATGACCGTGGCCGGGTCCAGCGTGCGCTACCGCCGCCGCATCCGCATGTTGCAGACCTTCGAGATGCGCACGCGGCTGATCGGTTGGGACGCGCGGTTCTTCTATATCAAACAGTCGATCTGGCGCGAGGGCGAGGCGCTGAACAACGTCCTGATCCGCAGCGCCGTCACCGACGCGCAGGGGATCGTCGCGCCCCACAGGATGATCGCGGCGATGGGCTGTTCCGGTCTGGAAAGCCCCGCCTTGCCCGGCTGGGTTCAGGCCTGGGTCGCGGCGGATGCGCAACGCCCCTGGCCACCGCTGGGCTAGGCTTGGCCAGGCTCGCGGGCTTTTCTTTGCTGGCGAAACGGCTAAGTTGGCGGGAAACGCTTGGTGGAGTCGCGGATGGCGGGGATCGGACACAACAACGGCCCGACGATGGAAGCCGGCGAAAGCTGGCGCCGGCATGCCTGGGGCAAGGCGCGCGCGCGGCTGCTGCCGGTGCTGCCGATCGAGGTCGTGCGCCTCAGGGTGAAACGCGCGGCGGAACTGGGGCTCGATTACCGGACCTATGCGTCGATCCGGGCGGCCTCGGGGCATGACGTGATCGCGTTCCTGTTCTCGACCAACGCGCTGCGCCTGCTGCCCCCGCATCCGGTGCTGCCCCCGGATCGCGATGCGAGGCTTTCCGCGCTGTCGGGCGTCGCGCGCGAGGAGCTGGCCAGAAAACCCCTGAATCCGGCGCAAATTCCGGACCTGACCGACGGGCTGATCGAGCGCGCGCATGAGGCGCCGCGCCCCTTCGCCGGCTGGGGCGAGGCGCGTCGCCAGATCCTGGCGGCGCTGCCCTGCGCGGCGGACCGGGTGGTGATGGTCGGCGACACGGCCGAGGAACGGGATTGGGCGCAGGCGGCGCGGCTGGCGTGGTATCTGCCCGCGGATCGCTATTTCGCCGCGTGACGGCACCGCGCCGGCGGGGTTCCAAGGGGGGCCGCCGGCCCCCTTTGGCGAGGGGGTGCGGGGGGCGAGAAGCCCCCCGCTGCCCGCTCACCGCGAGCGGATCATCCCGGTGATGTCCAGCGTCCGCTTCAGGATCGGCTGGGCGATCGCATCGGCGCGGTCGGCGCCGTCGCCCAGGATGCGGTCGATCTCGGCCGGGTCCTGCATCAGGTTTTGCATCCGGCCGGTGATCGGCGACAGCTTCTCGACCGCCAGATCCGCAAGCCGCGGCTTGAACACCCCGAACCCCTGGCCGGCATAATCGGCCAGCACCTGGGCCTGCGACTGGCCCGCCAGCGCGGCATAGATGTTCACCAGGTTCTTCGCCTCGGGGCGTTCGGCCAGCCCGTCCATGGTTTCGGGCAGGGGTTCCGCGTCGGTCTTGGCCTTGCGGATCTTGCGGGCGATGGTGTCGGCGTCGTCGGTCAGGTTGATCCGCGAGGCATCCGACGGGTCGGATTTCGACATCTTCCTGGTGCCGTCGCGCAGGCTCATCACCCGGGTCGCGGCGCCTTCGATCACGGGTTCGGTGATCGGGAAGAAATCGACCTTGTAGTCGTGGTTGAACTTGGTCGCGATGTCGCGCGTCAGTTCCAGATGCTGGCGCTGGTCCTCGCCCACCGGCACATGCGTCGCGTGATAGAGCAGGATGTCCGCCGCCATCAGCGACGGATAGGCAAACAGCCCCAACGAGGCCTTTTCCGCGTCCTTGCCGGCGGTCTTGTCCTTCCATTGCGTCATGCGGTTCATCCAGCCCATGCGGGCCACGCAGTTGAACACCCAGGCCAGTTCGGCATGGGCCGAGACCTGGCTCTGGTTGAACAGGATCGACCGTTTGGGGTCGATCCCGGCGGCGATGAAGCCGGCCGCGGCCTCGCGCGTCTGGCGGCGCAGCGCGTCGGGGTCCTGCCAGACGGTGATGGCGTGCAGATCGACCAGGCAATAGACCGTCTCGATCCCCTCGTCCTGCTTTTCGACGAACCGTTTCAGGGCGCCCAGGTAATTGCCCAGCGTCAAGCCGCCCGACGGCTGAATGCCCGAAAAGATGCGCGGTTTGAACTTGGCATTCGGCGGGGTGGCTACGGTGTCGGCCATCTGCCTCACTCCATGGTGGAAAATCCGGTTCCGTTCGCTTATCGCTGGCGGGCCGGGGCGTCAACCGAACCCCAGCGGAGGACCCGATGACCGACACCGATCTCAACGCCGCCCCCTTCAACCGGCTGCCCTGGGCGGTCTGGCTGCTGATCCTGGCGGTCCTGGGGGTCGAGGCGGTGCTCTCGCTGGCGGATCTGGGGTTGGTCGGCGGCGCGCAGGGCATCGGCTGGCGCATCGCGGCGATCCAGGATCATGCGTTTTCCAGCGCCATCCAGCAGTCGATGATCGACGGCCACCATTACCTGCCCCGCTTTCTGATGCGCTACGTCACGTTCAGCTTCGTCGCCGGCAACCTGATGCACGCGCTGTTCGGGGCGGTGCTGATCGCCGCCCTGGGCAAGGCCGTGGCCGAGGCGTTCGGCAACCTGCGGTTCCTTGTCCTGGCGCTGGCGGTGCCGGTCGTTGCGGCCTTTGTGTTCGGTCTGGTCACGGCGCAGGATCAACTGGGCTGGCTGTTCGGCGCGATGCCCATGGCCTTTGCGCTGGTCGGCGGCTTCACCTGGCTGAAGGTGCACGAGGCCGGCGCGGACCGGGCCAGGCGGTTGCGCGCCTTTGGCCTGATCGCCATGCTGCTGCTGGCGCGTCTGGCCTTTGGCCTGCTGGCCGAGGGCGGCCCCGCCTGGTTGGCCGAGTTCGCGGCCTTTGCGTTGGCCTATGGCGCCTCGGCGCTGGTGCTGGGCCCGGGAAGCTGGCAACGCACCCGGGCGCGACTGCGGGGATGACCGGAAACCTTGCGTGGCGGTCGGTCCCACCTACATAAAGGGGGCGTCAATCGCAGGAGGGTCAAATGGGTATGGGATGGATCGGCGCGATCGTGGTCGGCGGCCTGGCCGGCTGGATCGCCTCGCAAGTCATGAAGTCCAACACCGGGATCTTGGTCAACATCGTGCTGGGGATCGTCGGCGCGGCGGTCGCAAGCTGGCTGTTCGGCTTTCTCGGCGTCGCGTTCTCGGGCATTCTGGGTTATCTGATCGCCGGCTTTCTGGGCGGTTCGATCCTGATATGGATCGGGCGCAAGGTCTTCTGACCCGGCGCCCCCCCCCTCTCAGCCCCGGCGTAGCGCGGCCCGGAAGTCGCTGGGCCGAAAGGCCCCCAGCAGCGCGCCCGACAGCCCGTAGCTGGCCATGCCGGCGAACACCAGCAACGCCAGCGCGCCATAGCGCAGGCCGGGGGTGTCCAACATGGTCTGCAGGACCTGCGTCGCGCCCCAAAGCGCGCCCCCCATCACCGCCGAGGCCGCGACGATGCGGGGCAGGCGGCGGCGCGTCCGGCTGTCGAACCGGGCGGCATCGCCCATCTTGCGGCTGCCGCGCCAAAGCTGCCAGACCATCGCCCAGGCCGACAGCGTGGTGGCCAGCGCGGCGGCGATATAGCCGATGACCGGCGCCAGCCCGACGGCCAGGCCCGCGTTCACCACCATCGACACCACCGCGTAATGGAACGGGCTGCGCGTGTCCTCGCGCGCGTAGAACAGCGGTTGCAGGACCTTGTGCATGACAAAGGCGGGCAGCCCGGCGCCATAGACGGCCAGCGCCAGCGCGGTCGCTGCGGTGTCCTCGGGTTGCCAACTGCCGCGTCCATAGAGCACCGCGACCAACGGCACGGCGATCACCACCAGCGCCACGGCGGCGGGCAGGGTCAGGGCCAGGGCGAATTCGGTCCCGCGGTTGAAGCTGGCGCGCCCACCCTCGGCGTCGCCGGCGCGCAGCCGGCGGCTGAGATCGGGCAGCAGCACCGTGCCGATGGCGATCCCGACGACCCCCAGCGGCAGTTGATAGAGCCGATCGGCATAGGTCAGCCAGGCCACCGCCCCCTCGGTATACGAGGCGACCTGACGGCCGACCAGCAGGTTGATCTGCACCACCCCGCCCGCCAGGACGGCGGGCCCTGCGATCATGAGCAGGCGCTTCAGGTCGGGTGTCCAGCGGGGCAGGCCGGGCCACAGGGTGAACCCCAGCCGGCGCGCCGAAACCCATGTAAAGGCCAGTTGCGCGATGCCGGTGACAGGCACCGTCCAGGCCAGGGTCAGGCCCATGTCCCAGCCCTGCCGGCCGGCGATCAGCATCGCCCCGATGAACATGAGGTTCATCAGAACCGGCACGAAAGAGGCCTCGGTGAAGCGGCCAAAGGTGTTCAGCACCCCCGACAGCAGCGCCACCAGCGAGATGAACAGGATGTAGCTGAACGAGATCCGCCCGAACAGCACCGCCAGCGTGAATCGCTCGTCGCCGGCAAAGCCCGAGGCCATCGCCCAGACAAGCCAGGGCATCGCCAGCGTGCCCAGGATCGAGAACAGCACCAGCACCCCTGCGAGGCCCGAAAAGGCGTCGCGCGCGAACCGCTTCGCGTCCTCGCCGCCCTCCAGCTTTTTGGCGAACATCGGCACAAAGGCCATGTTGAACGCGCCTTCGGCAAAGAAGCGGCGGAACATGTTGGGCAGCGAAAAGGCGACGAAGAACGCCTCGGCCACCGGGCCCGAGCCGAGATAGGCGGCCATCATCACGTCACGCGCAAAGCCCGCGCCGCGCGACAGCAGGGTCCAGCCGCCGACAACCATGACGGACCGGATCAGGCGGATCGGCGTCATCGTCGCGCCCCGCCCCGTTCGCGCCTCATCCTTGCGCCGCCCGCTGCGCGCCGGCCTCGATCGCCGCGCGCAGCTTTTTCTCCAGGGCCTCTTGCCGGGACTTCGCGTGCAGCTTCAGCCCGAACATGTCCTTGACGTAAAAGCTGTCCACGACCTGCACCCCATAGGTCGCGATCACGGCCGAGGCGATGTAGATGTTGTTCGCCGCCAGCGTGCGGGTGAGGTCATAAAGCAGACCGGGCCGGTCGCGGCTGTCCACCTCGATGATGGTGTAGATGTCCGACCCGTCGTTATCGAAGGCGATGTTGGTCGGCACGCGGAACTGGCGTTCGCGTTTCTTGACCTTGTCCTTGTCCTTCAGCGCCTGCGCCGCCACCACCTCGCCGGCAAAGGTGCGTTCGATCATCTTGCGCAGGCGCGGCAGGCGGTCCTGTTCATAGGGGTGCCCCTCGGCGTCCTGCACCCAGAAGATCGCCGTCGCATAGCCGTCTTTCGACGTATAGGTGCGCGCATCGACGATGTTCGCCCCGACCAGCGCCAGCGCCCCCGCCAACCGCGAAAAGATCCCCGGGTGATCGGCCAGCGCGAAACAGGCCCGGGTGGCGTCGCGCCCCTCGTCAGGGTGCAGGTCGATGCGGATCTCGTTGTCGCCCAGCCCGCGCAGAAGATTGGCAAAGACGATATGCGCCTCGGTCGCCAGACCCTGCCAATAGGGGCCGTAGTGGCGCGCGGTCTCGGTGCGCAGGTCCGCGCGCGGCCAGTCGGCCAGCGCCTCGCGCAGGGCGCGCTTGGCCTCGTCCTCGCGGTTGGAGCGGTTCAGGGCCTCGGCGCCGCCCTCGAGCGCGTCGGTGGTCAGCGCGTGAAGCTGCCGCAGCAGCATGGCCTTCCAGTTGTTCCATGTCCCGGGGCCGACGCCGCGAATGTCGCAGACGGTCAGCACCGTCAGCAGATCCAGCCGCTTCTTGGTTTTCACCGCCTTGGCAAAGTCGCGCACCGTGCGCGGGTCGCCCAGGTCGCGTTTCTGCGCCACGTCGGACATCAGCAGGTGGTGGCGCACCAGCCATTCCACGGTTTCGCAGTCTTCGGCGTTCAGCCCCAGCCGGGGGGTCACCCGCCGGGCGATCTGCGCGCCCAGGATCGAGTGGTCCTCAGGCCGGCCCTTGCCGATGTCGTGCAGCAACAGCGCGATATAGAGCACCTTGCGATTGACGCCGGCGTCCAGGATCTTGGACGAGATCGGCAGTTCCTCGACCAGTTCCTTGCGCTCGATCTGGGCCAGGGTGCTGATGCACTGGATGATGTGTTCGTCCACCGTATAGTGGTGGTAGACGTTGAACTGCATCATCGCGACGATGGGTTCGAATTCGGGCAGAAAGGCCGACAGGACCCCCAGTTCGTTCATCCGCCTGAGCGCGCGTTCGGGGTTTCCGTGCTTCAGCAGCAAGTCCACGAAGATGCGCACCGCTTCGGGGTTCTCGCGCACGTCGCTGTCGATCAGGTTCAGGTTCGCGGCGATCAGGCGCATCGCGTCGGGGTGGATCAGCAGGCCGGTGCGCAGGGCTTCCTCGAAAATCCTGAGCAGGTTCAACGGGTTTTTCAGGAAATCCTGGGGGTCGGTCAGGTTCAGCCGGTTCAGATCCACGCGGTAGCCGGATTTTACCGTCTTGCGCCGCCTGAGCAGCCGCAGCAGACCGGGCGCCCGTTTCACATGCCGCGCCTCGAGCCCGGTCAGGAAGATGCGCGTCAACTCGCCCACCTGGGTGGCGTGGCGGAAATAATCCTGCATGAAATGCTCGACCGCGCGGCGCCCGCCGTGGTCCACATAGCGCATCCGCTCGGCGACCTCGGGTTGCAGGTCGAAGGTCAGCGTATCGACCGGGCGGCCGGTGATGTGGTGCAGGTGGCAGCGCACCGCCCACAGGAACGTCTCGGCGGCGCGGAAGCTCTGGTATTCGTCCTCGGTGAAGAATTGATGCCCGACCAGTTCGGCAGCCTTGTTCACGCGGTAGATGTATTTGGCGATCCAGTAGAGGGTTTGCAGGTCCCTGAGCCCGCCCTTGCCCTCTTTTACATTGGGCTCCAGCATGTAGCGCTGGCCGCCCTGCTTCTGGTGGCGGTCCGCGCGTTCGGCCAGCTTGGCTTCGACGAACTCGGCCTGGGTGCCCTTGAACAACTCTTTCCACAGACGGTCGCGCAGCTCATGCGCCAGCGGGGCGTTGCCGGTCAGCAGGCGCATTTCCAGCAGCGCGGTGCGGATCGTGTAATCTTCCTGCCCCAGCCGGATGCAATCGTCGATCGACCGCGAGGAGTGACCGATTTTCAGCTTCAGGTCCCACAGGATATACAGCGTGGATTCGATCACGCTTTCGGCCCAGCCGGTGATCTTGTGCGGGGTCAGGAACAGCAGATCGACGTCGGAATGCGGCGCCATCTCGGCCCGGCCATAGCCGCCCACGGCCATGACCGCCATGCGCTCGCCCAGGGTCGGGGCGCCGTTCGGGTGCAGGTGCCGCTGCGCCACTTGCAAGGCGCAGGTCACCACCGTGTCGGTCAGCCAGGTCTGCGAGCGCACAAAGGCCCGCGCGTCGCGCGGCGCGGCGACGAGGGCCGCTTTCAGCACCTCGTTGCCATGGCGCAGGACCTCGACCAGCGTGCGGACCGCAAAGGCGCGAATCTCGCGCGGGTCGCTCTGCCCGGACAGCCCCTCGGCCAGGGTGCGATCCAGTGCCGCCAGATCGCAGATCGCGTCCGGCTCGCAGATCAGGGGTTCGTCCTCGGTCGGGGCGGGCGGCAGGGCGTAGAGTCCGTCGGCGGCAACGGGCGACGGGGTGGAAGCGGTTTGCGCCACGATGAAACCCTTACGCCCCCATGCCGGCAAAACTGCGCGGCGCCGGGTCCAGGATCACCACCGCGTTGTCGCGGATCGTGGCCAGCGCCAGGCCGCGCTGGTTCGTGCCGTCGGCCAGCAGGCGGAACACGCCGTTCACCCCGACAAAGCCCGAGCTCTGGGTCAGCGAGTCGCGCGACAGGGCCTGCGCCGAGCCGGTGCCCAGCAGCGCACCGATCGCGGCGATCCCGTCATAGGCCAGCCCCGCGATCGGATGCGGACCGCTGCCATAGGCGGCGGTGTAGCGTTGCTCGAACTGGCCGGTCAGCGCGGGGTCGGGCATGGCGAACCACCCCTCTTGCAGGCCGCGCAGTTGCAGCGTCGCGGGGGGCACGTTCCACTGCGTCACACCCATGAACTGGAACTGCGGCCCGGCGATGCGGTTGTCGGGCAGCAACTGCGCCAGAACCGGCAGCGCGCCGGCGCTGTCGGCGGTGAACAGGATCGCCTGCGCCCCCGAGGACCGCGCGGTCGAGGCCAGGCGCGGCAGCGCGGCGACGATTCCCTGCTGCGAGAAGTCGTAGGTCTCGGTCGCGACGATCTCGGCCCCGGTGCCCGCCACGGCGCGGTTGACGGCGGCCAGCATCAACTCGCCCGCGGTCGTGCGCTCGCCGATGACCATGGTGCGCGGCTTGCCGTGTTCGGCGGCATAGGTGAACACCCGGCGCGCGGCGTTGTCGGGGGTCAGGCCCAGCACGAAGACATTGTTGCCCGCGATTGCCGGGTTGTTGGAAAAGGCCAGCACGTTCAATCCGTCGGGGGCCACGGCGGTGCCGACGGCCGTGGCCTCGGCGCCATGGACCGGGCCCAGGATGATGCGCGCGCCCTCGTCCGCGGCCTGTCGCGCCACCTGCGCGGCGACCGCCGGGTCGCCCTGGGTCGAATAGACGCGCAGGTCGATCTGCACGCCCGACAGATCCGCCACCGCCAGCCGCGCGGCGTTTTCGAGCGAGGTCGCCAGGATCGTGTTGCCCTCGTTCGACGAGCCCGCCGGAACCAGCAGCGCCACCGGAACGGGCGCGTTGGTGTCCACCCGGGGCGCGCCCGTGCCAAAGCCCGAGGGCATGCAGGCGCTCAGCGCCAGCAGGCTGCCACCGGCCAGAATGCTGCGGCGGGTCAGGGCGGCGGCAGGGGTGCGGAGGGGTTTGGCGCGCATCGAATTCCTCGGTGTGTCAAGGGCGGGTTGCGGCGGCTTGCGCCGCGCGACACAGTATTGAACGCACAAGATGAAGTAAACGCATGTAACGGGGCAGACATGAGCGATGGGCAGGAAGATGATCATGCGGGGGCGGGCTACGGCCCCGCGCGCGGCCGGGTGCCGCCGGGGTTGCATCTGGTCTCAACCCCGATCGGCGCGGCGCGTGACATCACGCTGCGCGGGCTGGATCTGTTGGCCGGCGCCGATGTGCTGGCGGCCGAGGACACCCGCAGCCTGCGCCGCCTGATGGAGATCCACGGCGTGCCGCTCAAGGGGCGGCCGCTGATCGCCTATCACGACCACAACGGCGCGCAGGTGCGGCCCCGGTTGATAGCTCTGCTGGCCGAGGGCAAGTCGATCGCCTATGCGTCCGAAGCCGGGACGCCGTTGGTTGCCGATCCCGGTTTCCAACTGGCCCGTGCCGCCATCGCCGCGGGGCACAGCGTGCTGGCCGCGCCCGGGGCCTCGGCGGTGCTGACGGCGCTGGCGGTCGGGGGGCTGCCGACCGACCGCTTCTGCTTTGCCGGCTTCCCGCCCGCACAGGGCGCCGCGCGCAAGGCCTGGCTGGCGGAACTGGCACCGATCCCGGCGACCCTGGTCTTGTATGAATCGCCCAAACGCATTCACCGCCTGTTAACGGAACTGCGCGAGGCTTGGGGCGGGTCACGCGACGGCGCGCTGTGCCGCGAACTGACCAAACGGTTCGAGGAGGTGATTCGCGGCACGCTGGATGACGTCGCCGCCGCCATCGAGGGGCGCGACCTGAAGGGCGAGATCGTGCTGCTGGTCGGGCGCGCCACCGACCGGGGCGATCCGGCCGCCGATCTGGACAGCGCCCTGGTGGCGGCGCTGGACGAAAGCTCGCTGCGCGAAGCCGTGGACCGTGTGACGGCGGCCACGGGGCTGCCGCGCCGTCAGGTCTATCAACGCGCGCTCGCGCTGTCGAAGGAGGGGGAATGACCGGATCGCTGTCCTATCACGCCGGCCTGTCGGCCGAAGGTCAGGTCGCGCGCGACTATCTGCGCCGGGGCTATGTTCTGGCCGCCCGTCGCTGGCGGGGTGCGGGCGGCGAAATAGACCTGGTGCTGCAAGGGGGCGACGGCTTTGTTTTTGTCGAGGTCAAGAAAAGCCGCAGCCACGCCCGTGCCGCGGAACGACTGTCGGCGCGCCAGATCCTCAGGTTGCGGGACGCCGCGGCCGAATACCTGGGGCAGGCGCCCGCCGGCGCCCCCGGCGACGCGCGCTTCGATGTCGCGCTGGTGGATGCGGTCGGACGGATTCACATCGTCGAGAATGCGCTCATCGGTTGAGCGTGCGGGACCTGCAAGGCGTTGAAACTTTGCTCTGTCTGGGCCATCTATCGGCTGGGGCACATCGCCCCGATGACCGGCAGGAGGTATCATGGCGCTGCGTATCGCTTTCCAGATGGACCCGATCCAGGGCGTGAACATCAACGCCGATTCGAGTTTCCGCCTGGCCGAGGAAGCCCAGGCGCGCGGCCACGCGCTGTGGGTCTATACCCCCGACAAGCTGACCTTCGACCAGGGGCGCGTGGTGGCCCGGGCCCATCCGTTGCAGGTTCAGCGCGTTCAGGGCGACCACGCCCATCTGGGTCCCGAGGAACGCGTGGACCTCGCCGGGATGGATGTGGTCTGGCTGCGCCAGGACCCGCCCTTCGACATGGCCTATATCACCACGACGCACCTGCTGGACCTGATCCGCGACACCACGCTGGTGGTGAACGATCCGTTTTGGGTGCGCAACTACCCTGAGAAATTGCTGGTCCTGCAATTCCCCGACCTGACGCCGCCGACGATGATCGCCCGCAGCCTGGACGAGATCCGCGACTTCAAGCATCGCCACGGCGACATCATCCTGAAGCCGCTCTATGGAAACGGTGGCGCCGGGGTGTTCCGGTTGGACGCGGGCGACCGCAACCTGTCCTCGTTGCATGAAATGTTCACCAGCTTCTCGCGCGAGCCGATGATCGTGCAGAAATTCCTGCCCGCCGTGTCCCAGGGCGACAAGCGCGTGATCCTGGTGAACGGCGAGCCGGTCGGCGCGATCAACCGGGTTCCGGCTGCCGGAGAGACGCGCTCGAACATGCATGTCGGCGGGCGCCCCGAGAAAATCGGCCTGACCCAGCGCGACCGCGAGATCTGCGCCGCCATCGGCCCCTTGCTGCGCGAGCGCGGCCAGATCTTTGTCGGCATCGACGTGATCGGCGACTGGCTGACCGAAATCAACCTGACCTCGCCCACCGGCATCCAGGAACTCGAGCGGTTCGACGGCATCAACGTCGCCGCCCGGATCTGGGAGGCGATCGAGGCAAAGCGCGCACGCGAATGACCTGGCAAGCCGAAGCCCTGCGCTGGTTCTCGCGCCACGTCATGCGCCCGTCGCTGGCCCGTGAACGCACGCCCGAGGCCGCGCGCGCGCATTTCGATCTCAATGCGCGGCGGCTGTTCCGGCCCCCACCGTTAAGCCTGATGCAGCAGGGTTCGGTGGGTGGCGTCCCGGGCCTGTGGGTGTCGAACCGTCCCCACGTTGAAGGGGCCATCCTGTATTTCCACGGCGGGGCCTATATCCTGGGGTCCTCGCGCAGTCACGCGCCCATGCTGGCCGAAATCGCGCGCCGCACCGGGCTGCGCGCCTTTCTGCCCGACTACCGGCTGGCGCCCGAGCACCCGTTTCCCGCGGCGTTCGACGATGCACTGGCGGCCTGGCAGGGGTTGCTGGCGCAGGGCTACGCGGCGAACCGGATCTTGCTGGGGGGCGATTCGGCGGGCGGCGGGCTGGCCCTGGCGCTGCTCAGCCAATTGTGCCGCGCGGGGACGCCGCCGGCGGGGGTGTTCGCGTTCTCGCCCTGGACCGATCTGACGTTCTCCGGGGCCTCGCTGGTGACCAATGCCTCGCGCGACCAGTTGCTGCCCGCGCACCGACTGACCGCCGTGCGCACCGAAATTCTGGGCGGCGCGCGCCCGGGCGACGCCGACGACCCCCGTTTGTCGCCGCTGCATGCGGCCTTTCCGGGGGCGCCGCCGGTCATGATCCACGCCGCCGAGACCGAGATTCTGCGCGACGATGCGCTGCGGATGCGCGGGCGGTTGCCCCATGCCGAAATCCGCATCGCGGGCGACCTGCCGCACGCCTGGCCGATCCTGCACAACTGGCTGCCCGAGGCCCGCGCGACGCTGGATCAGACCGGCCGTTTCATTCTGGGCTGCCTGCCGGCTGCGTCAGACGAAAGCTGACCGCCTCGGCGACATGCGGCAGGCGCACCTCGGCGCTGGCGTCCAGATCGGCGATGGTGCGCGCCACGCGCAGGACCCGGTGATAGCCCCGCGCGGTCAGACCGAACCGGTCCGCGACCCGTGCCAGCAGCGCGCGCCCTTCGGCGTCCGGGGTGGCGACCGCTTCGAGCACGGCCCCTTCGGCATCCGCGTTGACGCGCACGCCCGGGTGGTCGGCAAAGCGGGCCTCTTGCCGGGCGCGCGCCTGCGCCACGCGGGCAGCGATGGTGGCGGACCTGTCGCCGGTGGCGGGCAGGTCCAGGTCCGACCAGGCCACAGGCGGCACCTCGAGCCTGAGGTCGAAACGGTCCATCAACGGCCCCGAGATGCGGCCGAGATACTCCTCGCCGCAGGCCGGCGCCCGGTTGCAGGCCCGCGCGGGTTCGGCCAGATAGCCGCAGCGGCAGGGGTTGGCCGCGGCAACCAGCAGAAACCGGCAGGGATAGCGGGTGTGCGCGTTGGCGCGGGCGACGATCACCTCGCCGGTTTCGATGGGCTGGCGCAGCGTTTCCAGGACGGTGCGCGGGAATTCGGGGAATTCGTCCAGGAACAGAACGCCGTTGTGCGCCAGGCTGATCTCGCCTGGCCTGGCGTTGCGCCCGCCCCCGACGATCGCCGCAACCGAGGCGGTGTGATGGGGTTCACGGAACGGGCGGCTCCGCGAGATCCCCCCCTCGTCCAGCAGCCCGGCCAGCGAATGAATCATCGAGGTTTCAAGCGCCTCTGCGGGGCTGAGAGGCGGCAGGATGCCGGGCATCCGCGCCGCCAGCATGGATTTGCCCGAGCCGGGCGAGCCCACCATCATCAGGTGATGGCGGCCGGCGGCGGCGATTTCCAGCGCCCGCTTGGCGCGTTCCTGTCCCTTGACGTCGCGCATGTCGCGCGACGTCGGGTCGGGCATGACCTCGCCGGGGGTGGCGCGGGGCAGCGGGGCCTTGCCGGTAAAGTGGTGGATTGCCTCGGTCAGGCTGGCCGGCGCGTGGACCCGGGCCGCGCCGACCCAGGCGGCTTCGGCGCCGCAGGCGCTGGGGCACAACAGGGCGCAGTCCTCGGCCGCGGCGGTCATCGCGGCGGGCAGGGCGCCCACCACCGGCACCAGCGTCCCGTCGAGCGAAAGCTCGCCCATCGACACGCAATTCGCCAGATCCTCGGCCGGGATGATGCCGAGGGCAGCCAGCAGCGACAGGGCGATGGGCAGATCGAAATGCGAGCCTTCCTTGGGCAGGTCGGCGGGCGACAGGTTGACGGTGATCCGTTTGGGCGGCAGTCCGATGGACAGGGTCGAAAGCGCGGCGCGGACCCGTTCGCGCGCCTCGCTGACCGCCTTGTCGGGCAGGCCGACCAGTTGAAAGGACGGCAGGCCCGGGGTCAGGACGCATTGTGCCTCGACCAGACGGGCCTCGATTCCGTCGAAGGCGACCGTGCGCGCGCGTGCCAGCATTCCCGTCCCCCGTTTGCCGCGATCTTCGTCGTTAACCCGTTAGGAAAAGGTTAACGGCCCCCGAGGCAACGCGGCGCGGCGCGTCTCAGTCCGCGGGTCGCAGCCTTTCCAGCGCTGCCAGGTCGGCCCCTTCGATCGCGGGCAGGGCGGCCAGGATCCGGGCGACCGGCCAGTCCCACCAGGCCAGCCGCAGCAGCCGCGCGATATCGCCGGGCGGAAAGCGGTGCTTGACGACACGCGCCGGATTGCCGGCGACGACCGCATAGGGCGGCACATCGCGGGTGACCACCGCGCAGGCGGCAACGATCGCACCGGCCCCGATGGTGACACCGGGCAGCACGCGGGCCTCGAACCCCAGCCAGACGTCGGGGCCGACGACAGTGTCGCCATGGGTCGCGGCCTCGGCAAGATAGGGGCCGGTTGTTGCCATGTCGTAAATGCGGAACGGATAGGCGCTCAGGCCGCCCAGGGGGTGATTGGCGGAACTGGTGATGAACCGCACGCCATGGGCAATCTGGGCAAAGCGGCCGATCCGCAGGTGCTCAGGCGCACCCGGGTAGAGATAGGGGGCCAGATGCGCGGCCCAGTCGGTGACCTGGCCAAAGTCCGACGCATAGGCATAGTCCCCGACGCTGATGTTCGGGTGGTCGATCACGGCGTGCAGGAACACCGTCCCCGGCAGTGCGGTGCCGTCCGGCAGCACGATGGGGTGGCGGGTCAGGGGCGGGGGCAGGGCCGAAGGGCCCGGTTGGAAATCCGGCATGGACAGTCCTTTTCCTTGAAACCGAAGGGCGGGTTCAGGTGGCGGTCTGGTCCATGGCGGCGATCTCCTGTCGCCGGGCAGTCTAGCGGGGCCCGGGCAAAAAGCAAAGGCGCGCCAGCGCAATGCCGGCGCGCCCGTGACAGGATGGGCTTTGTCGCCCATCCTGTGGTTTCCGCGTTACTTCAGGATTTTCGAGACGACGCCGGCGCCGACGGTGCGGCCGCCTTCGCGGATGGCGAAGCGCAGCTTCTCTTCCATCG
>Ga0116152_10002233_pt1 | contig 15761 bp, 21 predicted proteins | sample AD_UKC119_MetaG_FD_89894 | JGI IMG/M metagenome (GOLD analysis project Ga0116152, IMG submission 89894) | Active sludge microbial communities of municipal wastewater-treating anaerobic digesters from Hong Kong - AD_UKC119_MetaG | ecosystem: Engineered > Bioreactor > Anaerobic > Digestate... | reverse complement strand
CAGCATATTTTATTTTGTTTGTTTGGCAAAACAAAGTTATTGATTATCAATAACATGACAAAATAATTATGCTGCTTTTTATTTCATTCCCAAGGATTTATTGAACTTGCGAAAGTTGAATACGTAAAAAAATGGACAAGACAAGCTTACAGAAAATTAAGAGCAAGCTTCCCAGGAATTACGCAAAACTTATCCGGGAAAAAACCGGAAAGTCTTACAGTTCCATCTTCAAAACATTCCAGGAATCAAGTCCCCTGTATGTTTCTGAAGTCGTTGAGGCAGCACTTCTGATCATCGAAGAGCATCAGGCAAAAGAGGAAAAACTTAAAAAGAAAATTGCTGACTTATGCTAAAGCAATTCCCTGCCGGCCTTGAAGGCTCAATAGAAATTTACCGTCATGACAATGATGTCCGTGCATTGGTTAACGGCAACCGCATGGATTACCTGGAGCTGCCCTCAATACTCAGGGAACCTTTTCAGGCAGAATTGATCGCCGACCCGAAAGCGCTCAACTGCATCAAATATGATATGCGTATATCAGATCCTGATGAGATTGAGAAAAAGTTTGTTGCCTGCAGATATGGTGCGCTGGATTCAACTCCGGACCTTACCGGTAACAGGACCTGCTCAGATGCCCCATGTTGTGAATCCATCGGCTCATGCCCGGGTTTTGATATTGTATGCAAGATCCCCCCGGCCCCCAATGGCCGGTTGAGCCGACAGGAGTACATTGTAATCAAGCTTATAAGCCAGGGAAAACTGGACAAAGAGATAGCCGCTGAACTTTCAATTGAATTGTCAACTGTCCGCACTTATCTGTGCAGGATCCGCGAGAAGCTTTGCATTAACAACAGAATTGAAATTGCCCTCTGGGCAATGCAAAAAGGTGTTTAACAACCGCGTCCCCACGCAAACAAAAAGCTTATGAAAACTGACATTCTTGAATCCTTCTCCGAAATTTCTGCCCGGTTGAGAGCTCAACAACGCATGGTAAAGAAAATTGAAAACATCATGAGGTTCCAGGACTGGAGGCTTGTGAATATGCATCAACTCCGTATCCGGAGTGAACGCCTGAAGTCTGAGCAGCTGAAGCTGGCACTCATTAAAGAAGAAATGTACGCACTTGCTGAAACTGTAATTCTTCCGGTATGGGTGAACGAGATCTAGCCAGGCGTCGCGGCCTTATCATTTTCTTTCTACTCTTTTTAACTGAATTATCGATCATTTTACTCATACTCCAATGTACGTAGAACAAACAGCCGAAGGCTTTAATATAATGTCAATTCCGGGTGATTATATCCCTGCCATCATCACTGCAATTGAAACCCGGTTGCAGAAGGCTCCGGATCCGGATCTGACCAAAGAAGACAAAAGATTTCTGAGGATGCTAACCAGGCAGCTCGATGAAGAAACCAGAATACAGGTGTAAGAAGCAAAAACCGGCAACCGGCAGGCTTATCTGGATCGATCGCAGTAATAAAGAGCATCTGATCCAATCCGGGCCTTTCGCGTTGCTTTCATATTACCGGTCAATACTCAGGCAGGATCCTTTGTATGCCGGTGGTAAATTCAAAATCACCTATTAATCTTCTGTAATTCACTTCATGCGCTATATTGATCAGGATAAGATTTATGATGCTACTGATGGCGGCCTGGACGTCTTTAAACATTACTTCCCGGATGTCAATCTGACTGATCCCAAAAGTTTCTTTAAAGTCCGGGATGATGAAAAAACTGCTTCGGCCAGGGTTACCTGGTATGATGGTTTCTGGCGGATAACTGACTTTGGTCAGCAGGATCAGGTTAACGGCCTCAAGGCAATAGATTTTGTTGTCTGGAGGGAAGGTCTGAGCTTTTACGATGCCTTGCTTTTTGTTGAACAGGTAATTGTAGGGAGAACTGTTGAAGGCAAGGAGTTTCAGAAAGTAAAATGGGCTCCGGAATATGAAATGCGTGAAATGCTTCCTTCTGACAAGAAAGGGGCATATAATTTCACATTCAAGGAACACCCTTCAGCTGAGGACCTCTCCGCCATCGGGCGCTATGTGACGGAAGACACCCTGGACTATTTCCATTGCCGGGTGGTTGAAAAGTATGAGTATTGCGGTAATTCAAAGAAGCATAACCGCGATGTAGTACATGTTTTTAAAGCAACCAAGGATTATACGATCTTTCTTTTTGATTATAAGGATTTCCAGAAACTATACCGGCCGCATGAAATTGAGAAAAAACACCGGTTCCTTTATATTGGCCAGAAACCAAAAGAATACGTTTATGGCCTCGAGCAAATCCTGGAATGTGATAACGAATTTCTGGATGAAGAGCAGGCAGATCTGACACCGCCCCAGGATAAACCCTCGGCAAAGGTTAGGGATCTTTTCCGTTGCTCCGGAGAGTCTGATGCCATGAACCTGCATGCCCTGGGCTTTCATGTTTACTGGCTGAATAGTGAATCAGCTGAATTTACTTATGAGCAATTCAAACAGGTTGATGACTTGTGCGAAAATCATTACCAGATTATGGATCTGGACCGGACCGGCCAGGCTCAGGCACTCAAAAACGCCCTGAAGCATATTAATCTATACACCATAGAGCTCCCTGAATGGCTTAAGTACAAAAAGGATTGGAGAGGTAACCCCTGCAAAGACCTTAAAGACTTTATCAATCTCAGTGGCGAATATCAGGATCAGACATACTACAATTTCCTTGTATTGAAGCGTAATGCCAGGCGAATCAGGTTCTGGCAGAAATCAACCGATGAAAAGACCGGTAAGACTAGTTACTCCATCAACATGGAGTTTTACTATTTCTTCCTCCGGGCACAGGGGTTGTACCAGATGGAATCAATCTATCACAAAGGGGCAAATTACTGCTATGCCTGGATAAAGGGCAAGGTTGTGGACCTGATCGCACCAGATTCAATCAAGCGCATAGTCAAGCGGTTTACCAAGGAATGGATAAAAAGTAAAAGCCTTATGGATGGTATTGATCTGCTTAACAAGATCAACACCAGTAATCAGATCACTGAAGGGAACCTGGAAACAATAGATGAAATTAAGCTGAATTTTAAAAATCATAGCCGGGATACAGAATACATAAATTTCAGGAATGGATCCATAAGTATCACCCGGGACAAGATTGAAAAGGTTAAACATGAAGATCTTCCCAATTTCATTCTGGGGAGCCTGGAGGTGAAAAAAGAGCCAATCAGTCATGTGATTGACAGGGATGTAAGGATCATAGACAAGCCGGCTATAACAGTGGATCCCACACCGGCCTATCAGGATCTCCTGCTGAAACTTTCGGCATCCAAAAATGATGAGGAACGTGAGCTTTACAATTCTAAGCTTGCTCAGCTTTCAGACCTGGATAAGTATGAAGTTAAAGTTCATGATGAAGATTTCATTTTTGTGCGCTTCCTCAGGGATCTGTCACGTCTGCACTGGAGGAAGGAGTCAGAGCTTCGCCAGGCACTCACTCCGGAGGAACGTAAGGAGGAGAACCTAACACTGGCCAACTTTCTTTTTTGTCCTGGGTTATCATTGCGCTCAATATAAGGACCCTGGCAAGCCCTGGCTGACCTTCCTTCAGGATATGCGAATCTCTGAAATCGGTCAGTCTTCCGGAAGGTCCGGAAAGAGCCTGCTTTCTGAGGCAATCACCTATGTACGTACTTCATTTTACAAAGGGGGGCGTTCGCTGGATGATAAGAACCAGTACCAGTTTTTTTATGATGGAATGACTGAGTTTCACGACTTCATTGAGGTGGATGATATGCATGAATATGCAGATTTCTCATTTTTCTATACCCAGGTAACCGGTAAACGGGAAGTCAATCCAAAGAACTATACTCCATTTACCCTGGAATATGAAGATAGCGGCAAGATGCTTATCAGCTCAAACTTCGAGCTTCAGAATTATGACTCCAGCACCGTGGCAAGGCTGTTGAATTGTGGAGTCTCTGACTATTACCACGAGGCGACGAAATTCAATGATTACAAGGAAACGCGCACCCCGCTTACAAAATTCGGGCGCCGGCTATATGATGATTTTACTGATGAAGAATGGATCAAGTTCTATAATCTTATTGCCTACTGCATACAGCTGACCATGCGTTTTTACAAGATACAGCCCCCGCTGATGAACCTTGAGAAACGCCAGCTCCGCCGGACCATGGCCCAGGGACTAGGCCGGGATGAAGACTTCTTTACCTGGGCAAATGATTATTTCATCAATTGCCCCACTCCTGATAAGCCTCAATTCTCACCAACTGAGAACGGCTATTTCAATACTTATATCATCCGGGAGTATGCTTTTGAGAACTTCAAAACCAGGTTGTCGAAAAAGCAGCAGAGCGACTACAGGAGCGGAAAATTCAAATCACACATCCAGGCCTGGTGCGATTACTTTGGTTTTGAACTTAACCCTATTCAGCTCTGCACCGGCAACAGCACCGAGTCACTCAGAAGGATCATCAAATCCGTAGAAGGCAAATCAATGGAGTGTTTCTATATCTCAACCAAACCCGGAGATAACACTAATATCCAACAACATGAAGAGGACAACAGCAAACCGCCATTTTAGAAGGGAGCAGCGCCGGCTGGATCGGATAGTGTGCGATGTTTTCGGAATCACACTTCGTGAGCTGCACCGGAACACTACCCTGAGGACTATTACTGATGCACGGCTTACAGCCATGTACCTGCAGAAGGAATTGCTCAGGCTTTCACACCCGGTTATTGCCAGGTACTTTAGCAAGAAAGCCCATGCAACCAGCATTAATGCACACAAAACCATCAGCGGGCTTGTGGCAACAGATCCGCTTTTCGGGGAAAAGGTCAGGAAGTGTATCCGGTATTATCAGGAGTATACTCCCTGCCGGACCAAACAGCGGTACAACCTGCACTACCTCATTGCTCAGGCAGGAATCAAGGTCTCGGGTCCGGAGAAAACTATCTATATCCCGGCTTCAAAACAGCAGATACTGGAAGGTATCCTGAAGGACAGAATTGAACGCCTGGCCAGGAAACATAATTATTCACTTCAACTAACCATAGACTGATGAATGCTGATCATTTAATGTTAAGGCTCAGGCAAATAAAAAAGGGATCCTTGCCGGCCGAATCAATTCTTGAGGTAGTGGATCCTCTTCTGGAACTACTGGATCTTGTTACCACTGATAATGTATCTATCCCGGCCGCTGGAGAAAACTCGGTGTTTATTGCCGGAGATCTGTTTGCTGCTGACAGGAAGCTGCTGATGCAACGAAATTCAGACGCTGAAAACCTCCTGAAAGCTTACGGGCATAAACCGCTTAATCCCCTTTCACTTATTCCTGAAGGTTCCGGCTGGCAGCCTGCAATGCGGATCAGCCTTACAGCCCTTATTAAGAACTGTACATCCATTGCGCTGTTTCCGGAATGGGGCAGGAGCCGCGATGCGCAAACACAGTTCCTGGTGGCCAGTCATCTTGGTTATAATGTAATCATGCTATGAAAGATCCTTACCTGGGAGAATTTGGCCGCTGGATATACAAATCCCTTCCCCAGGGGATGCGGGTAGCCGGTATTGATTATTTTAAAAGTGAGAGAGGTATAGAACTGGAAGGGATTAATTTTCTGGTTCATACTTACCATTCCAATGAATTCGAGCACCATGTCTCGAAACATGGGGTAGTGGAAAAATTCCGGCAATGGATTGTGGATGGCCGGGTGTATGTTAAATCTGACAAACAATGAAGCTATGGACACAAACTCACAAATGAAAGTAATGGCTGCCGGCTTCCGGATTATCAGGACTGATGATCAGCCAACTCCAAGAATCAAGGTAAAAGAGAACGGCAACTATGAATGGAGGACTTTTGAGAAATTCGAAACTAAAGCTGCAAGAGATCGTAGGTTCAAAGAACTTATGAAGGATGAAAAGACTATTAATGATTAACTCAACGATTCATCAACCAAAGTTGAGTGTTTAGAGAAGATTAAGTTTCTTTATATAGCAGATAAAGCAACTCTCCGCTTGAAGGCAATTAATCCTAGCGACATAATGACACTCATTACCAAATGGAGAAAAGGGAACGTAAAACTACCATTGCAATAAAACAAAAAAAAGAAATTGAACTTACATTATTCATTCTGCGCATCGAATAGGAGATGCTACGAGTATAATAAAGTTCAAGCATAGAGGCTTTCGAATTGTTTAATTCCAGTCTTTACAAACGATTTGTTTGTCGGATGCTTAGTTTCCAAATCACATAATAAATCATTAGATATTGCATTAATTAATTGACAAGTTCTTACAAAATATAAAATGTCTTTTCCAGCATAAGGAGCAATGTCTATTGTTAGAGGATTATTTTTATGTAAGTTCAAAAATGTATAGATTCTATCATATTCCGCATTATAACCCTTATACGGATACCATGTGCCATACGCTTGGTTGTAATTTACTAGATTCCTAATTCTTGAGAGCCAATTACCATGAGGGCTATTCCAATTTCTAAGGGCTTTAATTAATTCGTCAATTTTCTCCACAACTATTTGAGCCTCATGCTGAGGTAATTGGTGATAAACGCTATTTTTAGAATCATTAAGAAAATCTGTAAAGTAACACCAAAGACCTTCATGGCTGTTGTCATACTTAGGTACTTTGTAAAATCGAAATCTATTGTTTACTGTATCCACCGAAATACAATACAATCCATTGTTTAAGTTGCCAACTCTATAGCCATACAAAGTTGTAATATCTTTTATTCTATTGATTGAACTCTGATCAATATTACTCAAGCTTTTACCCATTATTTTTAAAATACAATGAGCGGAGAAAAAGGCAGAGTAATAAAATTTCGTGATATTCCATCCTATAAATTTATGTTGCCAAGATATTTGTCCTATATCACGCAATGATTCAGTTGCTGCGCATGATAGTCTATTGATGTCATATGAGTATGGATTTAAAAAGTCAAAAGGGTTATAAGTGCCAATGGTAAAATCATTATTCTGTTGATCACAGGGTACATAATAATCAGCCCCATTGGTTAGCCATTGGTTTAATCCGCTCGTTTGTTTTTGGCTCACCTCATTTAACTTGCGTAAATAGAGATGTTTTACTCCATCTGAAAAGTTAATCATATCAAAGTGTAAAGTCTTTTTTCAAACAAGCTAAGAAATGGTCAGTCAACTCTTTGTGTCCTTGATGCCGTTTGTTAATCTTTGGTGCACTGATATTGTCAAAGAAATATGAGAGGGAATGATAAAAGTTCTCTGTAGAATATTCATTATACCTATCTTTTACCTTGGCTGCTGAATCTGGGAAAATCGAAATAATAGAACGAAAGACAAATGGATTGACTAATCTATTTTCCATCTGCTTTTTCTTGAAGCCCAAATAAATTGCCTGCAGATATGCATTTAATATCTCAAACACTTCTGTTGCTTCTTTTTCTCCAAAAACTATTGCTAATGGCTTTACCGCAGCATTAAATGTTACTCTTGTGATTTTATCTTTTGATTTTTCAGAAGAGCTTAGTTTTCCGTGCAATGCACTTGCTGGTGTGTCTTTAAATAGGTCATAGATGGTTCTCAAGTATGATTCTGATTCATTTTCATATTCTGCAAGTGCTTTTATATCAAGTAGTAATTCATTTGGAACAGGTCTTTGTTTAGTATTGATGTCAATAAAAAGTCTAGTTTCATCCCTTCTACTTAACCCGGCGTAAATAATAACAGGAATTCGAACAGAAGATGTCGCTAATGAAAAACCATAAACACGATGTTGGCCGTCAAGAATTAAGAATGCTTTCTTAATATCGTTAAATTCAACAGTTTTATTCTTAGATGTATAGACGAACTCGCTTTCTATTTGAGCTGATAAAATAATCGCTGTTGGAATAGAACCACCTTCTTTGTCGATATAATCTGCTATTTTTTGTGCCTTCTCTTTATCTAGGGTTCTTTGAAAGCCTTCTCTTGGATCATCATATCTTGTCGTTACATAACAAGTCTTAGCTAATACCTCACTCGGTAGTGTAAGTGAGTAAAATTTATGTCGTCCTTGAGTGATAAGGCTTGCAGTGTAACTTAATCGTTCCATCATTTTTTTTATTTAATTTTTAATTGTCTCTTTTATACAGTGGATGGTAGTTCGCAACTATAACCGCAAACCTGAATTTTACTGTTTAGTTTTAAATACTATTCAGTTCGGTTGGACATTGTTTCAAATATTAATAAAAATTACATGTCCTCATTTTTCCGTATTGTCCCAGCCCAAGTTATTGCCGAACTTTCCATCCTCATTTGGCCTCACTCCGCGAAGCGTCAAACACTCGTGAGCGCAGCGAACACCATATATTTACCTGTTTTCCAATTCAATCCATTTGCATATTTGCAAAACCACCCCCCAACCCCCAAAAGTATTTTATTACTGTAATTTGTAATAATAATGGTAATCTAATTGGAAAACACAAAGTTATAGAATTACAAATTTATTACAAAAATTCCGGCAATTTGTAATTTTTTCGAGTTTGTAATTTTACTTACCTGCTAAAGTATCTTGAAATTTGAGTCTTACAAACTTTTGTAATTTTGTAAGGCTTGATAATCAGTACAATAGAAATGCCTTACAAATCAGATTGTAATTTGTAATAATCTTAATATCAAATATATAGAACTATATTTAAGGCTGAATTACAAAATTTTGCCTGTTTTCAGGACTTTTAACAGGGGTGTGTTTTTTGAGTTAACATGTTAATCCTTCGGTCTGTCAAAACTTGACAGAATCTGCAAAGTGATTTTATATTTACGCATGTTCACTTTGTTGCTCCCTACTAAACCTTACGTACATCAGTTTCTGACTCAGAACTATGGTAACCCTGCAGATATCTCAGCAGATCCCCGCCTTCAGAATTACCTTCGCCGGTGCCTGAGAAAACCATCACGCCGGCGCAATGTAAACTATGCCAGGTTAAAACTGGCAAAGTATTCCTGCGAGTCCAGGATATTGATTTCTTCTGACGATTTCTACCGGTATGGCTGGGAGCTCACAAGGACTGATTCTATCTCATTCCACCGCGAGCTTGAGAACCGGGCAAAATTCTTTATGCGGAACATGGTTTCCTTGTATGTTTCATTCATGAACCTGAAAGATGCCATCCTGCTGTTTCAGGAAAATTTCAATTATCCTGAAGACACCTGGAGTTATGATTCCATCCGCAAGGACTTCGACCGACACGGGAGTTTTCCGGCAACATCTTTTGCCGCTCATTTAATAGAAAAAACAGAAAGCATTTTTTTGGACAATTTGTCGGAATTGGGGACAATTTGCCCGCAATTCAAAAAGAACTATGAAAAGCGTAAACAAGCAATCTGATCAGCTCAGTGGTCACCTTGAGGTTCTGGCGGTCCCACAGTCAAACATTGCCGGAATATCGGGTTCTCAGATTACCCTCCGGGATCCTGAATTCGTGTTTGAACTGATCTGTGCCAGGGAAAGCATAAAGCTTCAGTTGCCATCCGAATACTCTCAACCTGGTAACGCTTACAAGCCTGTTATTTCAGGTTTTATACCCGGTAGGTCTTCGGATAATGATACCATACTGGATCTGATGCTCCGGTTCCGGTTTGTTGTTTTGCTCCGGAATGCAGATGGCAAGTACACGCGAACAGGGGATCTGAACCATGCCCTGAAATTCGGTTATGAGTACTCAACCTCTCCGGATCCTGCCGGCCAACACGGTTACACTTTCTCATTTTCCGGAGCTGTATTAACTCCCCAAAAGTCTGTCAAATTGCCGTTTTCAACGGAATAACCTGTTTTTCTATCTCCTTTTTGTCCTTTTTAACGACAGCTTGCGGGCAGTATCATTGCAGAAAAATCCTGCAATGGCGAAGAAAATTTTAATTATTGATGGCAGCATCGGGCAATATGGCTACTCAAAGCAGTGGCTCAATTATATGCTCAATGGTGCCGATAACGATGAAATTGAGGTTCAGATCTCGAGCCTCGGAGGTTCGGTAGATCATGCAATCTCAATGCATGACCGCCTTGCTTCCCATGGCAATGTAACCGCTATCCTCACCGGTATGGTTGCCAGCTCTGCGACCATTATTGCCCTGGGTGCAAAATCTACCCGCATGAGTCAGAATTCAATGTACCTGATCCATAAGGCCATGATCTGGATCGATGAATGGGGCACACTGAATGAAGATGATATCGATGAACTCATTGCCAAACTCGAGAAGGAGAAAAACGAAGTTGCGAAAGTAACCCTGTTGGTTGCGAAAATGTATGCAACCAGATCCGGCAAGGGGGTAAAAGATATCCTGGACCTCATGAAAAAGGAAACCTGGCTTACCGCTGATGAAGCAAAGAGCTGGGGCTTCATCGATGAAGTTTACGCGCCTTCAAAAGTCGTCAACCTCGCTGAGGATCTCTCCATTGTTGCCATGCTGCATGCCAACGGTCTCCCGGTGCCGGCGCAAACCGGGGAAACCGAAATTGATGAAGAATCCCTCTTCAATCGCCTGTCAGGCCGCCTTGCTGAATTTTTCAAACCCAAACATAATTCCGAAAATTCAATGAAGAAGCAATTCCTGAACCTGAACAAGGTTCTGAAAGTGGATAAGCTGGAAGCTTCAGCAGAAGGTGTTTACCTTAATGAAGATCAGCTTTCAGCCATCGATCAGGATCTTGCTGCACATGCCCGGGCCGAAACTGCCAGGACTACTGCTGAAACCTCCCTTACCAATGCAACAACCGCATTGGATTCCATCGATGAGTCTGTAAGAAACGCAGATACAATCGAGAACAAAGTAGCCGCAATCAAAACCCTCCTGGCCTCGAAGCCTGGCAGCAAGCCTGCCGGTGTTCAGGGTAAAAAGGATAATGATCCGAAGGACGACGGTGTCGACTGGGATACCCTTAACAGCCTGCCCCACATGCAGGATATTGACTAATCTTTAAATCCGCAGAAATGGACGTTAGTGAAATTGTAACCGCGTTCGGGGCATATTATGAGAAAAGTGCCCAGAACAAGAACCGTATCCTGGGAATGCTTACCCAAGGGTTGGTAACCCCCGGGATCTGTACTCCCATCAAGACTGATGATACTATTTATAAGCTGGCCCAGCTTACTATCCAGAAAATAGTTCAGTCATTCCAGAAGGGTTGGACCCCAAAGCATGCAACAGCATTCACCCCCAACGAGCTGAAGCTTTTCCACTTTAAAGTGGATGAAGATATCTGGCCTGATGATGTTGAAGCCAGCTGGCTCGGGTTCCTTGCCTCAGAAGCCGTTAGCCGTGCTGAATGGCCACTTATCAAGTACCTTATCGAGCATCCTGATCAGGGTTACCTGGCCAAGATCAATTCCGATATGGAACTTGAAGAATACGGCAAGGGTGTTTACCAGGATCCGACCCCCGGAACCCCCGGTGATACCGGTAAATCTATGAACGGTCTTATTCATCAGCTTCAGGCTGGTGTTGAAGCTGAAACCATCAACTCCATCAACATCGGTGCGCTCAGTGCTGATACCATCTTCGACCAGGTTGAATTGTTTGTGGATGGCATTGCTGAAGTTTATCAGCATGTAAAAATGGATGTCTGCCTTTCTCCCCGTTGGTACAAAGCGTACTTCCGCGATAAGCGTGCAAACGGATTCTATGACTACAAGTCGAGCCGTGATATCAATGCTGAAATCGACTTCACCCCCCAGCAGGTAAAGGCGCTGCCCTCCATCTCCGGGACTGAAACCATTTTCGCAACTCCGAAGAACAATCTGCTTCATCTGACCAAGAAATCAAAGAACAAAACCAATATCAAAATTGAAGAGTACCGCAGGAATGTGAGCTTCTACTGCGACTGGTGGGAAGGAATTGGTTTTGGAATGGATGCCGCTGTTTGGACCAACCTTCAGAAACAGGAAGGCTGATCTGATCTGAGTTCATGTTAACGCCCCCCTTCGTCGGGGGGCTTATTTACAAACCTTTAATCAAGAGCAACGTGGATTTTACTGATATTCTTAAAGACCTGCCCGATGGTGAAAACATGGGTGGTCTTCCCCAAAAAGTCTATTTCGGTTTTCATGCCGATGTAGCAACCTGGCCAACCAAGCCGGCTGCCCCTGTAGCTATCGATGAACAGGCGGTATTAACCGGTGATATCACGATGAAAGAAGGCAAGCGCATGTTTGAAATGTACATGACCGATGATACCGGTGAGTTCAAGATTGAACCCGTAGGGGAGTCAGACGGTAAGTCATTTGTGACCAGGCTTTCATTCTTCCATCCTGGTCTTTCTCCCAAAATTCTGGGGTTCATGAATGCCGCGAAGAACGATAACCTGGTATTCATTGTCCCTGACAATAACGGAAACATGTACCTGATGGGTGATTCATTGCGCCCGGCAACCTATTCAGGGTCCCCCGATGGTGTTGGCACTTCCAAGGAAACTGCCGGCCGCCGGGGTGCTTCCATGGAGTTTACTTACAAAACCTCCAACATCTATTTGTATGAAGGGAGCATTCCGTTAACCATTGCTGTTACACCGTGATAGTACATAAGTACTTTAAGTTGAAAGGTATTGAACCCGGGCGGGTAGTTACCAGGCAGTTCGGTGTGTTGGACTTTCGCGAGAAAATCCCTCTTCCGGTGCTTAAGCAACTATACTCATCCGGGTTCCCATACCTGGAGCTGACCAATGAGGGCGCAAAAAGGTTGGCCCCGAAATCTGAAAATAATTCATAGCCCTGAAATCCAGGGCTTTTTCATTAAAACCTGTAACATGAAAGAAAAAGTAATGCAATGGATCCAGCTGGGCTGTAATTTTAACCTCGGCTTATATCTGCTTGCCGAAATAGGCAAGAATAAACAGCTTCCCAGGATTATGGCCGGCAATGAGAAAAGATATGCCGGTAAACTCTTTTATGAGTTATGTAAAGCTGCCGGCTACACAATGCAGGAGTATCAGGAATTAAAGGACGAGCTTCAGAACATCGTTGAACAGCTAGCCCTGGAGTCCGGGGATGAAAACCCGCCTGAAGGTGGGGTAACAACTGCTGAAACATCTGCAGGAGATCCGCCTGCAGGGGATGCATCAACCGGAGAAACATCAGGTGAAAAACTGCCTTCAGAAGACCTGCCATCAACAGATCCTCCTGCAGTTGACCCGCCAATAAATGAAGTGCCAAAAGTTGGGGCTCCCGCAACTGACCAGCTGCCTGAAAGCGTTGAGAAAGTAATCAGGGAGCATGCTAACCTTTTCAAGCTTCGCGCCCAGCTGCACGAGCAAATGGCCGGCCTGCCTGAAAGCAATGATGATGAAACTGTAAAAAAGCGCAGGAACCTTTCTGATTCTATTGCCCTCATTTCTTCCCGTATCGATCTGATGTTTGCTGCAAAGGAGGCCTTTTATAATGAAGGTATACTGCCTGATATTACTGTGTTGTTCCCTGAGCCGGCCCAGGATCCGCCGGCAGGTCCAGAGGATAACCTGCCAGCTGATGCTGCCGGTCTGAAGAAAATGAAAAAGAACCTGCAAACTGCCAACACAAAGGATCAGAACCAGCTGGAGTACCAGGAGGCGAAAAAAGGTGCAAAACCTAATCCTATGCCTGCCGGTCCGAAACGGATCAGGATTGAAAAGAGGATTAGTGAAAGGAATGAACAAATTGGAAAAATTGACTTCAAACTCCTGAGCATTGATAGTAAAGACTAGAGATAATCCTGGCGTACAGCAGCAATTATCAGACTTCAAAGGCCCTGCTGTTATAGTAAATAATTCCGGGTCAGTCAGATTTCTGGCTGATCCGGATGAGTTATTAACCCGCTCAATTGGAACCTTGGAAAGCGGAAAGAACATTCATTTCTACAGCTGGGCAAACTTTAATCTTGTTAAACTTATTCTCTATTTGCTAAAGCAAACCGGGCCCGCTAGTCTGATGATGACATCTTATAGTTTTAGTCAGAAGAGTATTGAAGCGCTCAACGCGAGAAAGGTCTCAGGGCTGATTAGGGACATAAAGGTTTTGGTTGACAATCGGGTAAAAGTTATGAGTCCTAAGCCATTTCAGATGCTTGCCGGATCTTTTGAGTATAGGTGCACTTCGGTCCATGCTAAAGTAGCCCTGATCTGGAATGATATATGGAGGATCAGTATAATAACCAGTCAGAATGCTACCGATAATCCAAAACTTGAACGTGGGATTATTTATACAGATCCCAAAATTTTTGAATTCGACTTTAATACGCTATCAGATGAATTTAACAGAGGATCAGCTTAAAGAGATTGAAAGCATGGCATCCCTTTTCTTTTCCCCGGAAGAGATTGCCCAGAATATTGAAGTGGATCCGGATGAGTTTCTTTTGCTGTTAAAATCTCAAGCCGGAGAAGCTTTTACCAGATATATGCGTGGGAGGCTTAGTAGTGAAGTGGATCTTCGCCGGGCAATTCAACAAGCTGCCCTCCATGGTTCTACACCCGCCCAGCAAATGATGCGCGACTGGCATAACCGTTCTAAATATGAGTAGGAAAGCACTTGAAGATACACGCTTTGAGCTGATTAAAGCCCACATCCTGGAGCCTGATCATTCCCCGCTGAATCCTGAGCAGCAGGAGATCCTCGACAGGGTAATATCCATTGCAAAAGTCCTGGATAAAAATCCTATCCAGAAACAGGCTGTCGCAATTCACCAGGTGAAGTTCCCCGAGCTTTCGCGCTCCCAGGCCTATGAAGATCTCCGCCTGGCCATGCGCCTGTTCAATACCATCCACACCTTCGATTATGATTTCTGGCAAACCTGGACCATCAACGATATTGTCAGAAATATTGAGCGTTGCCGGAATAATGCCACACCACAGGCATACCGGGTTATCGCCATGGAGCATGCGAATCTTATCAAGATACTGGGCGAACGGCCAACCGAGTTGGAAGATCCCCGCAGGACTGAAAAGCATTCATTCTACATCCTGGTGCAGAATAACAATACTTCAGTAAAGATCGACATGAATAACCTGGAGAAATTGCCTGCAGGGACCCTTCAGGAACTTAACCGGGCTTTGTTTGGAGGAAAAGAGATAACAGAAGCTGAAGCTGAAGAATTGTTCAGGACATGATCAATGAATTAATTTCCCTCAATAACCCCCAACAGATTTCCGTTATCAATAACCCGGTCTCAGAAGTTGATATCTGGGGGCGTGGAACCGGTAAATCTTTTATTGTTGGCTGGGAAATTAACCAGATAAACCGGAATATGCCCAGGGCTGTCACCGGTATCACGGGGCAGACTTATGGGCAGCTGTTAACACGAACGCTGCCATCTACTTTTAAATTCCTGGAATCCCTCGGGTATGAAAAGGACAAGGATTATCTTATAGGACGAAAACCCCCGAAAGGTTGGGGGCTTTCTCCTTTTGAGAGGATCCTGAAATATGACAACTTTATCAGCTTCCGGAACGGAAACGGGTATCTCATGCTTTCACAAGATCGTTCCGGCTCTGCCCGTGGTCCCAACCTGGACAGGGAAATAGTGGATGAAGCTCTTACCATTGATAAAACCCAGTATGATCAGGAGGTCTCTCCCACGTCCAGGGGAAATGAAGAATATTTCGGTTTCAAGTCTCCCAAACCTATCCGGCAACATCATGGCTTCCGCTATGTTTCTTCCATGCCATTCCTTCAGGAACAGAAGTGGCTTCTCGATTATGGCAAGTATTACGAGGAGGAAGCCGGTATCATGCTGTTTGATATCTGGAACCGGGTTGT
>Ga0116152_10002232_pt1 | contig 15763 bp, 16 predicted proteins | sample AD_UKC119_MetaG_FD_89894 | JGI IMG/M metagenome (GOLD analysis project Ga0116152, IMG submission 89894) | Active sludge microbial communities of municipal wastewater-treating anaerobic digesters from Hong Kong - AD_UKC119_MetaG | ecosystem: Engineered > Bioreactor > Anaerobic > Digestate... | reverse complement strand
GCTGTAATTGTCCTGGCCAGCGTCATAGCCACCACCGAAGATCAGCACCAGGTTCTCGCCGTTCTGCGCGGCGCCGGCGATCCGTACCCGCGCGATCGCCGGTGTCGACCAAGTCTGACCGACATCCGGCAACTGAGCCGGTCCGAGCGTCCACTTCATCTGCGGTCGGGTGCGGTCGGTGATATCGAGTGCGTAGTAATTTCGGCCGCCACGTCGCATGCCGAAGTAAGCCCACACCCGATCGCCATCGCCGGGCTCGACGACGCCATTCTGGTTGCGATCGAACTTCAGTACGCGCACGTCGCCGTCCAGGCCATAGCTGCGCGGACTCGCTGGCCGATTCTCCAGCAGTTGACGCAATCGCGGCAACAATTCCGGCGGCACGAATGACCAGAGTTCGCTACCCGTGCGAGCATCGATGGCGTGCAGCACGCCGTCGTTCGTCGGCACCAGCACGATTACGTCCCGGGCATCGGGTGTGTCGATACTGCCGCCGTAGGAGACGAGCGCTGGCCGGGCGTGCAGCGGATCGCCCATGCGCTTGGCGGCTTCCGTCACATCGCCGTCCGCATCGAGATCCTGGATATCGACGCCGCGGGCCCAGTCGATCACTTGCTCGCGAGTTGGGCCGACGCCGCCAGTGCCTAACACCGCATCCGTCAAGCCTGCATTGCTGGCAACCATCGCGTTGCTGGCAGCAGTGAGATTGCGGTTACCCACGGTCGGCAAGTAGGTATACACATTGCGCGTCGTCGGCGGTGGCAACCGCGAAGCTGCGCCGCCGTCGGTTACGCGATCTTCGTCCGGCGTGGTCGACCAGAAACTCTGCGTGCCGCGGCGAAAGAACCCGGTGCTGGGATCGACGGCGCTCGCACCGAACGCGTCGACGATCACGCCATCCTGAATGGCATATTTTTTCAGATTGCCCGGCCAACGCAATGTCTCGCGCGGGCTGAACACTGACACGTACAGATCATTGACCGTCTGGGTGCGGTTGAACGCATTGATACCGACGGCTGGCGTCGTGAATGTAGAACTTGTTTCGAGCACCGTGGAAACGACGTCCTGGAGCGCCGTGGTCAGGCCGTCGATGTTGTCGGCGCTGTAGGCGCGCCCACCGCCGGCGGCCGCAGCGGCTACCAGCTGTGGCGATGCAGTCACGTCGGGCCCGAAGCCGATCGTGAACACCTGGCTGTTTTGCTGACTGGGCATGGCGGCGAGCAGATCGGCCCGATTCAGGTACTTCGCCATTTCATCGAGACATCGCCCCGGGCCTTCGCCTGTGCAAGCGCCGCCCACTGCTGCGGCATACCCAGGCAGTGTCTGTATCTTGTCATCCGCGGAGTTGTCAGCCTGCGCTTCGCCGTCGGTCAGCAGAACGGTGTAGTTGCGCTGGCATTGATACTCGATGGGCGACTTGTAGCGGCCCGGATCGGCGGGGTCGCGCGACGCCGCGACGCTGGGTTGCGGTACGCCGGGAGCACGCTGCGAGTTCAGCCCATAGTCGACTGCGCGTCCGGCCCAGTACTGGCCTGCTTCGTACAGTGTTTCAGAGAGCGGGGTAGAACCGTTGGCTTGCAGGCTGTCGATCACCTGCAGCACCGAGGCGCGCGCCGTGCGCAGATCCACCACTTCCTGCACCACCATGCCGCCTTCGGCGGCGGCGTCGCCCTCGCCACCATTGGGGCTGAAACGCATGATGCCGAGGTTGGCGCTGTTGAGTGACGCAACGATCTGCTTGGCAACTGCCTTGACGATATTCAGTCGGCTGATCTGCCCCGGGATAGGCGCGGCCGTCAACCAGTTGAGATAGTTAGCGCTGTACAGTGTGACGACTGGGCCGGTCCAGGCGATGGCGTCGCTGGCGCTCGCACTCCACGGCTGCGTGGCCGTGCCATTGGCCGCGTATCGGCGTGGCGAAGACTCGTCTTCGCCGTGTATGCCGGCATCCGCTTCGCATTCAACCACCGCATTTGGGTCGGCCAGCGGCATCTCGCTCCAAGTGGCAGAGCCAGTATCGAACTGCAGCGCTTCGCCCGTCCAGAAACCTGCCAGCGAAATGCTGTCGACGGCATCGCGGCATTTCAACGCGGCATCGGGAATGCTGGGCGTCGCTGCATCGGCGCAATCGGGCACGGCCGCGCCACTGCCGGAACTGACATAGGTGGTGAAAGGCCGACAGTGCCCGGGATATTTGCCATTGGGGTCGTACGGCAAGCGGGGCACATCGACCAGACCTTCCATGCTGAGCGACGTATCGAGAATCAGCACCAGGTTCGGCCGGATGCCTGCGGCAGCCGACGGGTCGACGAAGATCTCCGTGTCGTCGGCAAGTGCGGGCGTGCCACAGAATCCCGTCAGGAAAATGGCGGCGAGTATCACACGCCAGGGCGAAGCAGACTGACTCATGGCGTCGAAATCCTTAGCGGTGCAGGCGGTCTAATTGACCGTAGCGATGACGCGGCTCAACTCGCCGCGATCCTTGAAAAAGAACACGCCGAGCTGCGCGCGCGGCGACTTCGTCAGATGCTGCCGAAAACTCGCGAGACTGACGGGCTCCTGACCCACTAACCACTGAGTCGACCCGCTCGAGGTCAGTGATACTGGTGTGCAACCGACACAAGGTGTGACCACAAGTATGCCGACAGCACCGCTCGGCAGTACGACCTGCGATGTGGTCGCCTCGAACGATTGCTCCACGATCTTGAGTGTGGTGGGTGGCACCTTGGGCGCCGCCCGATCCTTGGCATTTGCCGTGAGACTGCCGCCCAGCACGATTGCAAGGCCCGCCGCCACGGTAAGGGTTGGTGTTCCATAGCGTTTCATACCCGTGGTCCTCACTGTCCGCGCCGCCTGCCTCAAGGAAGTCCCGTACCGAGCTGGCCGACCGACTGTTCGCCGGCAGCGCCGCCCGAGGTCGCGACGACCATGATGCCCTGCAATTGACGGTCCGCCGCGTTACGTACTGAGGTGCCGTCGCTGGCGATTTCGTAGTGCAGGCCGATGAACCGATTGGCGCTCGACTGCGGCAGGTTCAATTCGTCGCCGACGTAACGGCTGGTCGTCGTATACCGCTCGGCTTCGCCTGGCACGAGTTCAACATCCGCAACGACAGTCGGCGGTGCGCCCGGGACTGCGGGAACGGCGCCCAATGCGCCGATCGCCCGCTCGATGCCGGCGCTCGCGGCGAGCGCCGCGTTCTTGCGAAACTGTTCGTTCTGCGCCATCACCAGCTCGGTACGCGAGGTGTTAGTGCCGGTAAGGGCCAGCATGGTGAGGACGACCAACAAGATGAGACCCACTACGAGAGCAGCACCGGTTTGACGCTGCGGCGGGGAGTGGACGAACGGCAGGCGTCGCGGCATATCAGAGCACCCTGGCATTGCGTAAAGAAATCGTGCGCGACATCACCGCGCGCCGGAAGCGTGCCTCGTCCCCGGCCGGAATGTAATTGACGTCGGCATATTGATATGGTCGGCCGGCATCGCTGTAGCCTTGTTCGGTTTGGTCGGCGCGCAGCCGGATCCAGACTCTCACTGCCACGATCTGAAATCGATTGAGGTTGGGGAAGTCTGGATTGACGTAGCGCGTGGCTCGGCCGTCGGTCTCGATGATGCCGTCGTTATTGGCATCCGCCCCTGGATCCACGACGCCGTCATTGTCGTAGTCGCCGGTGTCGATGCCGAACTGCACCTGCAGGTCTTCCACGCCTGAAATTACCTCGGTATCCGTAAAGACCGGCGCACCACCGGCTTCCGTAAGTGTCTTCACGCGCAGCGCGGGAAAGCCTGGCCGGTCGACCGAGTTGTTAGCTACATAGTAGGACCGCACGACGAGATCGCGGATCTGGTTGTCCGCGTTGATCGCGCCCGGTGCCACGCCATCGGCAAACAGGCGTTGCGCGGTGCGACTGGTGAGCCGTGAGGCGTACACTTGCACCCGACCTGCGCGTGGCGCGACCGGCTCGAATCCGGCGTGCCGAATCGTGAGCGTGTCGGTCGCTGCGACTGCACCACCGGCGACCGCGCTCGGCGCGCAGGTGAATGGCATGCCTGCCGCGAGGCCATTGTCGGAGCCCTGGACGGGCATCAGCAGATCGACCGCGAAATTGACCCCGCAAGCGTGGGCGCCGGCCGGCAGGCCCGGCACCGGTACCGGGGCTGCGGCCAGCGGCGGCAATGGTTGCTGCCGCAGCCTCGCCGCCGGTATCACAGCACCTGGATTGGCGGCCGTCACGAAGCCGATGCTGTCTGCCGTGTTGGTGAAGCCGTAGAAGCCCGCCATCTCGATTTCCGGCTCGATCACCGAGAACACATATCGACCTTGGTCCTGCAGACGCGCGACGCTCTCGTTGATGGCGTAGGTCTGCCTGCCGTTCTGGTAGACGTACACGGCGCCAACCAGCAGGATCGAGCCAATAGCCAGTGCAACTAACAACTCGATCAGACTGAAACCATGCGCGCGCATCAGACGGGATCTCGCGGCATGATGACTACCGTGGAGCGATATCGATAGCGGCCGTCCGTGGCGTCGTCGTCGGTGGCGGTCGCACCGGGCTCGAGCCAGCGCACTGTGATGACGTATTGCTCTGGCTGGCCGGGGTTCGCCGGCGCGTTGTACTCCACCATTGCGGCATCGGCATCGGTGGTGCCGGGCAGGGTGGCGCGCACGGCGTCGACCCAGCGCCCCAGATCGTCCTCTGCCAACTCGGCGATGCTGCAATTGCCGCCACCCGCTGCGTTGTCGGGCGCGCAGGCATGCTTGGCCGGTGCGCCGCCGTAGGTGGCCGTATCGTAGGCAGCCTGCGCGCTGCTGTTCGCGCGGATGCGGTCCGCCATGTCGCTCACGAGATTGATCGCCTGCGTGCGCAGCAGCGCCGTGCGACTGTTCTTGACGTTGTCGACGAACAGACCCGCGATACCAAGCAAGCCGATGGACAGCACCAGCAGGGCGACCAACGACTCGACCATGCTGACACCGGACTGTCGTGCTGCTGGGGCCGTCATGGGCAGCCGATTCCCCAGGCCGCGATCACGTTCGCTTCGCGCGTCAGACGTGCGCGGCCATTCGGATCGAGCGCGAGCGCCCGGGCATCGGCACGATTGGAGCCGCCGACACCAGCCGTGCCGCGTTCGTCGCAGTAGACGAGCCGAGTGAGCGAGGGCAGCGCAGCCCGATCATCCACATATCCCGTCGAGGCAATCGACACGCATGCGCCATTGCTGCGGGCGTTGACGCGCATGCTGTCGGACACGTCGGCAGCATTGATCGGCGCTTCGCCGCCGACGACCGCTTCGCCGGCCTCGCGTGTACAGCTGCGGTCCGTGTCCTCGAAAACGATCCAGCCGCCGAAATCCGCGCCGTCGCAGGCCGGCGCCGCACTGCCGGCGCTGGCAGACGGACAGATCGACAGCGTGGTGCGGCGTTTGATCGCCTCGGTGCGCGCCAGCTGAGTAGCGGCCAGGAAGTCGTTGGCGACACTCGTCAGCCGCGCGTTGCGGCGGAATTCAGTGAAACTCGGTGCCCCGACCGCAATGATCACGGCGGCGATGGCGATCGCGAACATCAACTCAAGCAAGGTAAAGCCTTGCGCACCGCGTCGCTGCCTAGCCGGCCGGTGTGGATGCATGCATGACGGTTGACTCCCCATACAGCTATTGTCTGCCTGATGTCTGCCGATGGGGTAGCCCTGGAAGCGCTGCAGGACGGTCGATCCGACGAGCGGCAGCTCACGGCCGACGACCGTGAAATGCTGCAAACGCGCGAATGCCGGGCCGGCGCAGGCATAGCCAGACTAGCCACAATTGGCCGCTCGGCTGCTAGTGCCCAGTCGGGGTCGCCCCGACTGGCTGACGATCACCTGCGCTGGCGGTGCCAGTGTGGCCAGATCGCAGATGGAAAAGGTGTTGGTGGTGCCGGCGCGGGCGATCGGCCAGAACGTCACACTGGCGCGACTGCCGCGCAGCTGCAGCTCGCCAGGTAGCTGGGCACGCAGCAGCAGCGTATCGCCGGGGTCGAGCCGCGTCAGAGATCCACCCTGATCGATCCAGGCCTGGTAGCCGATTGCGCTGTCGGCGGTGCTGCGCAGGCAGACGTTGTCAGCCCCCGTAAGGCACACGACGCCGGGTCGACCGCGCGTAATCGAGGCGGCACGCGTGGCATGCAGGGCGCTCATCAGATCGTGCGTTGCCACCAGCACCGCCGCGCGGCGGCTCATGTGCCGGAAACCGGGCACAGCCACCGTCACGAGTATGGCGAGTATGGCCAGTGCCGCCAGCAATTCGACCAGTGTTACGCCGCCGCAGCGGCCAGCACGCTGCTCATTCAGCTCTCGCATCGCGACCTCCATGCCCGCTGTGGCAGATTGTCGTGCGCATCGCGGCGCTTGGAGTCGGGCGAATCGAGCGCAAATGCGTGGATTTGGCTGTTGCGCGCGAGCAGTTCGCTATACTGTGCCGATGACCACGCAGATCGTGCCGCCGATCGATCGCAGCCGACTCGCAGAAAGTCTGGCCGCGCGTGGCGTGCGGCCCACCGCGCAACGCCTGCGCATCGCTGCACTGCTGCTCGCAGCGCCGCAACACCTGACGGCCGAGCAGATCATCGCCACGCTCAAACAGGCCGGCACTCGGGTTTCGAAGGCGACGGTCTACAACACGCTCAATCTGCTCGCCGCGCACGGCTTCATCAGGCAAGTTGCCTCGGGCGATGAGCGCGCGCTGTTCGATTCCAATACCCACCCGCATTACCACTTTCACGATACCGATGGTGGTACCTGGAGCGACGTCGACGCAGGACAGGTCAGCTTCAGCAGTTTCCCGACGCCGCCGCCCGGCTACGAAGTCGTCGGCGTCGATCTGACCATTCGGCTGCGCCGCACTTCTAACAAGTAACGTGGTTTGAAACCAGCCGAGGTCATCGCGCTGACGCGTGGCTACCCGCGCCGACTGTGGCTCGTCAGCTTCGCCGCCTATGGTCTCAGCCAGATGGATCTGGCGTTGTGGAGCTATGCGCTGCCGCTGATCCGTGCTGAATTCGGGCTAACGCGCACCGAGATCGGCTTGTTGACAGGTGTCGCGTTCGCTGTTGGCGGTCTCGGTCTGGTGTGGCTGGGATTGCTGGCCGACCGCTACGGCCGGCGCACGATGATCATGTTCGGTACCATCGCATCGTCGCTGTTCGTCACAGCGCATGCCGTGGCGACGAGTCTCGTGCCGCTCGCGGTGGCGCGTGCTGGCAGCATCGCCTGCGGCGGCTTGCTATATCCCGCTACTGGCGCGCTGGTGGCGGAAGAGGCGCCGCCTCGGATCCGCGGGTTGATGACCGGCTTGCTGCAGATCGCCTATCCGGTGGGTTGGTTCCTGGCATCGTTGTTAGCGGCCTTGCTGCTGCAGTCCTATGGCTGGCGAGTGCTGTTTCTCACGGGACTGATCAGCATTCCCTTCGTCTTCGTCATTCGCCGGGTAGTGCGCGAGTCGGCACGGCTGGCACCGCGGCAGGAGCACGAATCGCGCGCGTCCATCCGCGAACTGTTCGTGCCCGGTATGAGGCGGCGCACGCTGACGTTGTTTTTCGCGCAGTACTTCTTCGTCGTGGCCTATGGAGGCGCATTCATATTCGCGCCTACTTACTTCCACGAAGAGCGCGGCTTCGAGATCGCAGGAACCGCCACGCTGGTGGGCCTGAGCAACTTGATAGGCCTGGTCGGCTACTTGGCTGCGGCCTGGGTGGGCGAGTTCTATCTGACTCGCCGCACGACGACGATCATCTGGACGTTGCTCGGCAGCCTGTTCTTCATGGTATTCCTGTGGCTGTCCGAGAGCTACGCACAGAGTCTGGTGGCGTTCTCGGTCATGGCGATCTTCCTGCTTGGCACCGCGGCGGTGAAATTCGCCTATATCGCCGAGCTCTTTCCGACCCGGCTGCGAGCCACCGGGATCGCCTTCAGCAGTTCGCTCGCGGGTACGCTGGGCCAGGCGAGCGGACCAGCGCTGATCGGCTGGCTGGCCGACACGCGCGGCTGGGACTTCGCGATGTTCTGCGGCGGCGCGTTGCCGCTGCTCGCGGCGGCATTCCTGTACCTGTTCCTGAAACCGCTGCCTTCCGGGCTCGATGTGGACGAGGTGCAGCGCCGGCTCGCGCAATGATTGCGCCGCTCCCTGTGGCCGACTAGAATGCCGCCCCTTCTGCCGGGGTAGCTCAGTTGGTAGAGCAGCGCATTCGTAATGCGCGGGTCGGAGGTTCGACTCCTCTCTCCGGCACCATTTTCCATGACCGCAATACCGACGCCTGATCATGTTCGCTCGGCTTGGTGGGTCCGCGCACTGGCGGGCATTCCGCTCGCCTGGCTGTATGCGTTCGCGCGCTTGCTGGCGTTCATGGCCGACCGGGTGTTTCCCTATCGACGGCATGTCGTCGAAGCCAACCTGCGTATCGCATTCCCGGACCTCGACGAGGCCGCCCTGCGTGGCGTGATTCGAGACTACTACCGCGGCTTCGCCGACATGCTGGTCGAGATCATCAAGTCGGCGCAGCTGTCGCGCGCCGAGATTACGGCGCGCGTACGTATCACGAATCTCGACGTACTGCATGAATTGTTAGCAAGAGGCAAGCCAGTGCTGTGCGTCGCGGCGCATCAATGCAACTGGGAGTGGATGTTGTTGTCGTTCAGCGCACAGCTGGACCAGCCGCTGGATGCGGCCTACAAGCCGCTGGTCGACAGCTGGGCCGAGCGCGAGATGCTGAAGATCCGCACGCGTTTCGGTGCGCGGTTGGTGCCGGCCGATACGATGCTCGCCGACATCATCAAGCGCCGCAATGTGCCACGCGTCATCGCAATGGTGGCGGATCAAGAACCAGTGAACAGCGAACGCAAACACTGGCTGCGGTTCCTCAACCGTGACTCGGCCTTCTTTCTTGGGGCCGAGGAGATCGTGCGAGCGACACACTATGCGGCGCTCTTCATCGAGTTGCGACGCGTGTCACGCGGTCACTACGAGATGACGCTGCGACCGCTGGCGGCTGCCGGCGAGCGTCTCGAGAAAGGAGTGTTCACCGAGCGCTATGCGAAGTTGGTAGAGCAGCAGATCCGCGCCGCGCCACCCGACTGGCCGTGGTCGCACAAGCGTTGGAAACTGAAAAAGCCCCTGTACGGCTCAGGCTAGCAGGGCGCGCGCTGGTCGTCAGTCCGCCGTGGCAGGCCGCGTCGTACCGCGCGACTGCGAGCGGCGCTGCCATTTCTGCATCAGTTCGGTCGCGAACTCCGCGAACACCTTCACCTTGGCGTTGTTGTGGTTCGAGGGTGGGTAGACGACACTGAGCGGCGGACCCTGCGACGCATACTCCGCCAGTACCTCCACCAGCTTGCCATCGGCTAACAAGCCTGCCACCAGCAGGTCCACCGTCTGAATGATGCCTGCGCCTTCGAGCGCGGAGATGATCGGCGCCTCGGCCGCATTGAAGGTCAGGGCAAACGGCAGCCTGAGCCGACGGACAGTAGTGCCGTCCCGAAACTGCCATTCGCTCGAGCGGGCCGTGCGACCAGCCTGGTAGCCAACCAGCCGATGGTCGGCGAGATCCGCGGGCTTGCGCGGCGTACCGGCCGCGGCGAGGTACTGCGGGGCGGCGCAGGTGACACGCCGCGAGTCGACAATCTTGCGCGCGATCAGGCGCGCGTCGTGCTTGACGCCGCCGCGCAGCGCGACGTCGATTCCTTCCGCCTCCAGATCGACGAAGCGGTCGCTGAAGCTGATGTCGAGCGCGAGCTCCGGATAGCGTTCGCGGAACGCCGGCAGGGCAGGGGTGAGCAGATAGCGGCCGAAAGCGTACGGAACGTCGACGCGTAGCCGGCCCTTGGGGCGCTCCCGCGCACCACGTACTGACCGATCCGCCGCATCCAGTGCCGCCAGAATCCGCTGGCACTGTTCCCGATACTCGATCCCGTCCGGTGTCAGCGAGACACGGCGGGTGGTGCGATGCAGCAGACGTGCGCCGAGATGCCCCTCCAGTTGCGCTACGAGCGTACTGACCACAGCGCGCGAGCATTGCAGCGCCTCGGCCGCCGCGGCGAACGAGCGGGCATCGGCTACGCGTACGAACACGCGCATCGCACGCAACTGGTCCATGGACAGATTGTATCGAATATACGAATAAAGAATATTCCTTTATGCCGTATATCCAGAACAGCGATTGCCTTATGGTGGCGCACGATGTTCGTATTCACACGCCCTCTGTCGAGTGTCCTGGTTCCGCTCCTGCTGTTGCTGGCGCTGGTAGTGGGCGTCGAGCTGTGGGATCGTAGTCAGGCAGCACTAGTCAAAGCCGAGAACGACACACGAGAGGTAACGGTCAATGTCGACTGCCGCGATACTGCTGCCGTACGCGGCATTGGTGTTGCTGACCGTGGTCATTGCACTGGTGATGTACTGGCGGCGCGTCGCTGACCTCGGCGTCCGGTGCAACCTGCCCTAACGCGTCGCCGCCACCGCGGCCAGCTTGCCTTCGAGATGGCGCGCCAGCTCGGCAATCGTCGGGAAGTCGAAGAGTTCGGTCAGGTCTACCTGCCCGGGATATTCCTCGTCGATCTTTTCGTGGATTTCGATCAGCTTGAGCGAACTTGCACCAAGGTCGAACAAATTGTCATCCACGCCCATGCTGCGTTCGAGCGCCGTGTCGCAGATTTCCTTGAGCTTGGTTTCGATCTGACTACTGGCGCCGCCATTGCCACCGGCGGCGAGCAGCTGCGCGCGTAGGGCCGCCAGTTCGGCCAGGTCGGTCGCAAACTCGCCGTCGAGATAGGCCTGCTCGAGCAGATGGCGCTGGATTTTGCCGCTGGTGGTCTTGGGGATCCGGCGCACCGGCACGACGTGGGCCACTTCAAGACCAGTGTGCTCATTGACGAGTCGCGCTGCGGCCATTGCGACCGGCAGGAAATCCTGCATCTCACCGCGATGCAGGATGAACAGCGTCAGTTCGTCGGTGCTGGCGCCCGATGGACGTAGCCCGGCAGCGACGACCTTGCCCAGCTCGAGCCCCTCGGCCTGGTAGGCGATGCTCTCGAGATCGTGCGGGTAATAATTCTGTCCATTGACGAAAATGATCTCTTTGGCGCGGCCGGTGATGTACAGCAGCCCGGTACGCAGCAGACCGAGATCGCCCGTGCGCAACCAGCCATCGGCCGTGAAGCCCGCCGCATTCGCGGTCGGATTCTCGAAGTAGCCACCAGTGACGTTGTCACCACGGATCTGAATGTGTCCAACCTGCCCGTCGGGCAGCGCGCGATCGTCGTCGCCCGCTATCCGCACGTGGCAGTAAGGAATGGGCTGCCCGACAGCGACGAACTCTGCCGCGTCAGGGCCGTTCGCTGCAACGTCACGCGCGGCGTTACCGACTGACAATTGGTGCCGATCGAGTGTCAGTGAACTGAGTGACGCGCCGAGCTGTGGAAAACTGACCGCCAGGGTCGCTTCGGCCAGTCCATAGACGGGATACATCGCCTGCGGTGCAAGTCGAGCAGGCTGCAGCCGCGCGACGAACTCGCGCGCCAGACTCGCCGAGATGGGCTCGGCGCCGTTGAACAGCAGCCGAATGCTCGACAGGTCCAGATCGCCCACGCTGCGATCGCCCAGCACCTTGAGGTAGTGGCGAAAGCCGAAATTGGGCGAGGGCGTGATCGTAACGTGCTTGCGCGCCGCCACCTGCATCCACAGCAAGGGCCGCCGCACGAAGACTTCGGTCGGCATGATGTTGAGCTGCATGCGATGCGCATACATCATGATGAACATGCCGATCAGACCCATGTCATGGGTCAACGGCATCCAGGACAGGGTGATGTCGTTCTCACTGAAGGCGGCAGCCTCGCCCGCGCCGCGCGCGTTCGTGAGAATGTTGCGATGGGTGAGGACGATGCCCTTCGGCTCGCTCGTGGAGCCGGACGAGAACTGGATGAACGCCGTGTCGTCAGGCTGTGCCGTGTGCGGCATGCCCGGCGTGGCGATGTCCTCGAGCGTGTCGACCAGAAACACGCGCGTTTTGAGGCCGGCAATCACCGCCGCATCATCGCCACCGCCGGCGAAGCCCGTGATCCGCTCCAAGGTCTTGCGATCCGTGTAAAGGTACGGCTGTCCGAGCTTGCGTGCGATCCGGATCAGCTTCAGCTTGTGTTCGTCGCTGATGCCTAGGGCCACGGGCACCGGAACGATACCGCCGAGAATGGCACCGCAGAACGCATCGATGAACTGCTCATTGTTGGCGATGTAGAGAATGAGCTTGTCGCCCGGGCCTGCGCCCAGGGACTGCAGATGATGCAGGATGCCGAGTGCGCGGTCATACAGCTCCGCAAAGCTGACCGACCGCTCGCTGTTCTCGCCTTCGACGTAACAGATACTGCGGGCAACTTTGCGATTGGCGACAAACAGTTCGTTCAGCGTGCTGGCGGCGGTCATCGCGGAGTGGGTCATCAACGGCGTTCCAATCGCATGTAAAACGGGTGCTTGCTGCGCAGATTAACGTGGGCCTCGAGTTCGAGCGGTCGATCCGCGACATGAGTGAGTCGATAGTGACGCGCTACCTTATAGAGATGCATGTACATTTCATATAGCGCCATGGTCTCGCCGATGCAGTGCCGAGGCCCGGCGGCAAACGGCATGTAGGCGAACCGCGGCCGTTCGGCCTCATGTGCGGCATCGAAGCGCTCGGGACGAAACGACTCTGGTTCACGCCAGAACTGCGGATGCCGGTGCAGCAAATACGGCGAAAACAGCACGTCGGTATTGGCGGGGATGGGGTAGCCGCCCAGCACGTCGGGACCGATCGTGCGCCGCGACAGCAGCCAGCCCGGCGGGTAGAGCCGCAGCGCCTCGTCCACCACCTGGCGGGTATAGGTCAACTGCTCCATCCGTGGCAGGCTGGGCGCTGACTCGGCAGGGATCGAATCGATTTCGGCATGCATGCGCGCCGCGACATCAGGGTGCCTGGCGAGCAGATACCAAGTCCAGTTGAGTCCGCTGGCGGTCGTCTCGTGGCCCGCCACGATGAGCGTCATGATTTCGTCGATCAGCTCGCGCTCGTTCATCGCGTCGCCAGTTTCCTTGTCGCGCGCATCCATCAACAGCTGCACGAAATCGAAGCGCTCGACGCGTTGTGCGCGACGCCGGGAAATCACCTCGGCCACCAGTTTCGTGAGCTGCCGGAATCGATAGGCAAACTTCAGGTCGCGGGCGGGTTCCTGGGTAACCAATGCAAAAGGATTGCTGCCGAGTTCTGTCGTCAGGCGGTCGAGATCTGTACTGAATATGGATCGCAGGACGATCTCGAGCGTGAGTTCGCTCATCTCGTCGGTCACGTTGATCAGTTCCCCACGCGCGGCCGCCGCCTGCCATTTGGCGATGAAGCGGTCGTTAGCGCCGGCTATCGTGGCAGCGAATTCCGTGACCACGCGACGATGAAACGCCGGCTGCATCATGTAGCGTTGCCGGCGCCAGAACTCGCCCTCGCTCGTCATGATGCCGTTGCCCAGCAGGATCTTGACGCGATCTAGTCCCAGTCCCTTGGTGTAGTTGCGGTGGTTGCTCACCAGCACGCGTTTGACATCGTTGGGGTGGTTGATCACCCAAGTGTAGCTGCGTCTCGCCGGCGAATAGACCCGATACACGTCGCCGTGCCGCTGGAACAGTGCGGTCATCCGGTGGATGGAATCGTCCGTAGCGCCGATGTCGAACGGCTGCTCCGCTTCGGGTGCCAGTGATTGGACGGGATCGTGTGCGGACATGACTTCCTGCAAACGCGTGCCTTCGCGATGAAATTGGGGGAGACGGCAATTGTAGCCGACCGTGAGCGGTGCAGCGCATTGCGCGGCCAGCTGTGATCCGGGACAATCCGCGCCACTTTCGCTGCGGCACATCACGCAACACATGACCGATACCGGCTCGGGCGGCGGCCTGCGCAACACCATCTACCAGCAGGCGACCCGTTCCAGTCGGCGCATGACGCCGCTGCGTCGGTTCGTCTGGCGCATCATTGTCACGCTTGGCCTCGGACTCATACGCTTTTGGTGGCGTACCTGTAAGGTCGTGCGCATCGTGGGCGACCATCACCTGTCTGCCGCACTGCAGCGCGTGCCGTCCGTGATCCCTGTCTTCTGGCATCAGCATCTGTTGTTCTGCTCCAAGTATCTGCTCGAACAACGCGAGCGTGGCGTGCACGTCGGCTTTCTCATCAGTCCGTCGGTCGACGGCGAACTGGGCGCGATGGCGGCGCAAAGACTCGGTGCAGTCGCGATCCGCGGGTCGTCGACGCACACTGGCGCGCGGACATTGCGCGATTTCTACGAGGCGCTGGTCAAGCAGAACGTGTCGGCGGTTGTTACGCCGGACGGCCCGCGCGGCCCGCGCTTTCAGTTCAAATCCGGTGCGATCGTGCTGTCGCAGATGTCGGGCCGGCCATTGCTCCCGATGGCCTATGCCGCCAGTCGCGCGACGACGTTCCACTGGGACAAATTCGTGTTGCCTTGGCCCTTTTGCCGTATTGCGATAGCGATTGGCGAACCTCGTCAGATCCCGAAACAGCTCGACGCGGCAGCGGTCGAACACTGGCAGCGCGAACTCGCGCAAGACCTGCATCGACTGTATCGCGAGGCCAAAGCGACATTGGAGGAGCGCCAGTGAACGGCCTGGAGATCTCGGTGGTCGTGCCCGTCTGCAATGAGGCGGAGAACGTCGAACCGCTGGCGCGCGAGATTGCGGTCGCGCTGGGCGAGCGACCATTCGAAATGATTTTCGTTGACGATGGCAGCACGGATCAGACGGCGGCCAAGCTGCTGAGCGCACGCGCGGCGGGCCTGCCGCAGCTACGCGTGCTGCGACATTCCTTTCGCAGCGGCCAGAGCGCCGCGGTCGCCACCGGGGTCAAGGCGGCACGTGCGCCCTGGATCGCCACTCTCGACGGCGACGGGCAGAACGATCCTGCCGATATCCCCACGCTCCTGCGGGCGCGTGCCGCGCCGGGCAATGCTGACGTCATGCTATTCATGGGGAATCGCACCACCCGCCGGGACACTGGCTATCGTCGTCTGCAGTCACGCGTGGCAAACGGCGTGCGAAGTGCACTGCTGGGCGACGGTACGCCCGATACGGGTTGCGGCATCAAGCTCTTCCACCGAGCAACTTTCCTCGAGCTGCCGCGTTTCGATCACATGCATCGCTTCCTGCCAGCGCTGTTCATCAGGCAAGGCGCACGGGTCGTATCAGTGCCGGTGAATCACAGGCCGCGTGCGAGCGGCACCTCGAAGTACGGCATGTTCGATCGGTTGTGGGTGGGTATCGTCGATTTGTTCGGTGTGTTGTGGTTGCGGCGGCGGTTCAAGCCGGGACTGACAGCGCGGGAAGAGTAGTTACTCCGCAAGACGAATCAGAGGTATACCGTGAGTGATACGACGCTCTGGATCATTATCGGCTTCGCTGGCCAGGGGCTGTTTTCGGCGCGCTTCATCGTGCAGTGGCTCGCCAGTGAGCGTGTCAAGCATAGCGTCATCCCGGTAGCCTTCTGGTACCTCAGTCTAGCCGGCGGCCTCACCCTGCTGGCGTATGCGATCCACCGCAAAGATCCGGTGATCATCGCGGGCCAGAGCGCCGGTGTGTTCGTCTACCTGCGCAATCTCTATCTCATCCGCACTGGTCACAAGGAACTGCAGCCGTGACCGAGCCCGATCGCCGGCCGGTCGAGCCCCTGGCGGTCAGTGATCTCATCTGGTTGGCCGTCGCGCTGC
>Ga0116152_10002230_pt1 | contig 15769 bp, 13 predicted proteins | sample AD_UKC119_MetaG_FD_89894 | JGI IMG/M metagenome (GOLD analysis project Ga0116152, IMG submission 89894) | Active sludge microbial communities of municipal wastewater-treating anaerobic digesters from Hong Kong - AD_UKC119_MetaG | ecosystem: Engineered > Bioreactor > Anaerobic > Digestate... | reverse complement strand
TGTGGCAAGCGGCGGCAACCGCAAGCTATCAGCACTCAAGAGGTCGAAAGCCCTGTTGGGCAGAGCGGTGGCGCGGGCCACCGAGGCGTGGAGCGAGAAAGCTTGGGGAGTTGCGGATCATCCAGAAGACCGTGCCCACACCAGGGGGAAACGCACCGCACGGAGCGGGCGAGGTGTGTGCACAAGTTCCGGGTGGCGCGCATTACAGACACCGGTTAAGGGGGTGTCAACGAGAACCCCCGAACTCTTCCACATGCCGCGGCGGGCCGCGCGAAAATTCAGGAGTTACGGCGGTGGCCAACAGTTTTCGATAGGATATCCACAGCGGTGTGGATATCTTGTTCACAACTCTCACGTCCAAGTGAGAGGCGCAGACCAGAGCGTGCTTCTTGGTCGCTCTGCCCCATGGCTTTGAGTACCGGTGAAGGCTCCAACGAACCGCTAGCGCACGCAGAGCCGGCAGACGCTTGCAAACCCAACAGATCCAGCTTGGTCACCAACACCTGGCCTTCTTGATTGGGCAGACGCACATTCAGCGTGTTGGGAAGGCGGTCGGTGGAATCCAACGGGAGACCGTTGAGGACCACTCCGGGAACCTCTTCGCGGAGCAAGAGGAACAACTTCCCGACAAGTTCCGCTGTTCGTAAGGCAAACTCGGCTTGCTCGCGCACGGCCAATTCGATCGCAATCGAAGCCGCAACGATGCCGGGCACGTTTTCCGTCCCCGCGCGCAGCCCCCCTTCCTGGCCTCCACCCATGAGCCTTGGCTCGAGCGCTGTGCCTTGCTTGCGAAACAGAACCCCCACCCCGGTCGGCCCGCCAACCTTGTGCGCCGAGAAGGCTGCTAGGTCCACATTCCAAGCGCGCAGGTCCACAGGCACTCTGCCCAGGGCCTGCACAGCATCCGTGAAGACGAGCACGCGGTCCGAGGGGCGGAACTTTGCGCGCAAAGCGCCTACCAGGGCCTCTAGGTCGGTTAGGGTGCCCACTTCGCTGTTGGCTGCCATCGCGGCAGCCAAAGAATGGGCGCCTACAGCTGCCTGGAATGCGTCGAGGTCGAGTCGGCCCATGGGGTCCACCGCGATGCGCTCGACGGCCACTCCCTGGCGCTCCAATTCGCGGGCTGGAGTCAACACGGCGGCGTGCTCGACGGAGGTCGTCACAAGTCGGGCTTTGGGGCCGAGGCTGGCAAGCCCGCCCAAGATGGCCAGATTGTCCGCCTCGGTGCCGCCAGAAGTGAACAGGACTTCGTCTTCCAGCACGCCCAGGGCGCCCGCCACACGTTCACGTGCATCGTCGAGCAGCCGACGCGCTTCGCGACCGCTCGCGTGCACGCTCGAAGGATTGCCCTGCACGCGGTCCAGGGCGTCGATCCACGCAGACCGTGCCTCCGGCCGGAGCGGGGAGGTGGCGTTGTGATCCAGGTAGACGCGTTTCACGATCGACCCAAGAGACGCAGGTACATCGCTTCGTACAGGGCGGTGATCTTGTGTCGATCGAAGCGCTCCATCGCCTGCTCGCGCGCCGCTTGCCCCATCTGCTTGGAGAGCGGTCGGTCGAACAACAACTTCGCCAACGCATCCGCGTAGGCTTCCAGGTTGCCAGGCTCGGTCAAGAACCCGGTCACCCCATCGTCGACCACTTCGGGCACGCCACCCACGCGGGTCGACACAACGGGCGTGCCACAAGCCATGGCTTCCAACGCGCTGAGTCCGAACGACTCCTCGATGCTGGCGCTGCAGTACACATCGGCAGGCCCAAGGAGCTGCGGCAGGGCATCGCGGGTCCCCAGGAACCGCACGCGGCTCGCGACCCCCAACTCCTCGGCGACCTGGCGAGCCGCCGGCTGGTCAGGCCCATCTCCCACGAGCAGCAAGGTCGCTTGGCGATCTCCGACCGCCCGCGCAAAGCAACGCACCAGCCACGGAACCTGCTTCACGGGGCGAAAATTGCTCACATGCACGGCGACGGGGCCGTTGCACCACAACCCTTCGTGGGGCTTGAAGAACTCCAGGTCGACGAAATTGGGGATCACTTCGATCTCGCACGGGGTAGCCAGCACCTTGAAGTTTTCGCAGGTCCTGACGGCTAGGTCGTGGCTGACCGTGGTCACCCGATCGGACGCCAGCAAGATGTGCTCGGTCAGCGCCGCGTAGGACGGATCGTTGCCTACCAGCGTGATGTCGGTTCCGTGCAGGGTGGTGACCAGCTTCGGGGGCGGAAAGGTCTTGTAGGCCCGCGAGGCTTCGCGCGCGAGGTAGGCGCTGACGGCGTGGGGGATCGCGTAGTGCGCGTGCAGGATGTCCAAACCGACCTTGCGGTGCACGTCCAGGATGCGCGAGGTGATCGCTAGGTCATGGGGGGGCGTCGCGAACAGCGGGTACGGCAGACCCTGGGCCACGTGCATCTCGACCGGGCCGCCCGAACGGGCTAGGCGGGGGGGCACCTCATGCGAGAACAGGTGCACCACGTTGCCGCGATCCGCCAGGGACAACGCCAACTCGCTGGCGACCACGCCCGAACCTCCGTAGGTCGGGTGGCAGAGGATTCCAATCTTGATCGGTCCGGTCACGGGAAGGGGGCGCGGGGCCTAGCGGGGGGGTTGGGCTCGCTGGGTCCAGCGATCTTCTCCCAGATAGGCCGCAAACCCGAAGACCGGAGTGGGCGGGGGGAGGATTTCCTCCGTAACGGTCGTTTCGATTTCCGTTTCGAGTTCGGCGGTGGGGGCGGTCTCAGGCAGCTGGCTCGCCAAGGCCTCGTCGAGCATGGCCGCAGGATTCGCTTCTGCCTCGGGATCCGCCTCGGGTGCCTGGGAAACCTGCAGCGCAGCGGGTTGGCTTGACTGCGGGGCCCCCAGCTCCTGTTCCAAGGCCACGGAGCGCGCCTCGGGGGTGGGCTGGTTCCAAACCACACCCGAATCCATGGTTCCTGGGGCGGGCTTGCGGGGGGCGGGCTGCCGGGCGACCCTAGCAAGCGTTTGTCCCGGAGCCTCACCCCGCAGGGAGGGGCTGGGTGAGCTTGATAGTGACGCATCGATTTGACCGTCATCTGGGCTGGAAATGGGGTCCGATTGGGTACTAGGCGGCGCCTGACGCGGGAGGTCGTAGGCCGCCAGTTCGGCACCCACATGGTCGCCGGTTTGAGCCCGGCCAGGGGCGGCGGGGAGGGAAGCGGCCGGCGTTTCGGGCTCGTCCCGTGCTACTTCGATGCGGTCCAAAGGCTCTTCGGCCGTGCCCTCGTTGGCGTGGGCTGCCGACTCCTTCTCAGACGCTTCGGGGGCCTCGTCTTCCGAATCCTCGGCGAGTTCGGAGGGGTCGCTGTGGAACGCGCGCGGATCCACCGCCTTGAGCCCTTCGGCGGCCCGGCGCAACTCGAGGGCTTGCTCGTCGGCGACCACGGTCACGGGGGAGGGGCGCTGCTCGGCGTGGGGAGCAGGGCGGCTCAGCAACTCTTCCGCGAGACGCGCGTAGTCCAGCGCTCCATTGGACTCGGGGGCGTACTCAAAGATCGTCTGTCCATGGCTGGGCGATTCGGCCAAGCGCACGTTGGTTCGGATGGGGTGGCGGAAGACTTTGTCGTGGAAGAAGCGGCGGAGTTCGGCCAACACTTCGCGCCCCAGCTTGAGGCGGCTGTCGTACAGGCACGGAATGATGCCCGACAGGGTCAACCCCGGGTTCATGCGCCGCCGTAGCAACTGGATCACCTCCACCAGCTTGCTCAGGCCTTGTAGGGCAAAGAACTCGGTTTGCACCGCGATCATCACCTCGTTGGCGGCCACGAGCGCGTTGATCGACAAAAGGCCCAAACTCGGCGGGCAATCGAGCAATACGAAGTCTGCTGGCCCGCGCCCGTCGGCGCCGGGGTCTTCGGCGACCCAGAGGTCCAGCGCGTCGCGCAGCAGCGTCTCACGGCCCAGCGTGCTAGCCAGCTCGAGCTCGGCCCCCGAAAGATCGAGGTGGCTAGCCACCAAGCTCAGCCCGGGGGTTTGGGTGTCGCGCAACGCCGAACCGATCGGCAACCCCTCGGTAAGCACTCCGTAGACCGAAGCCTCGCCCCGCCCGACTTCACTGCCCAAGTAGAGCGAGAGGTTGGCCTGTGGGTCCATGTCGAACACCACCACCCGCTTGCCCGCGCGGGCGAGCGCGGCTCCCAGGTTCGCCACGGTGGTGGTTTTCCCTACCCCGCCTTTCTGGTTGATGATGGCTATCGTGCGCATGGATCAGCTCGACCCGCCTGGGCGGGGAGGGGCAGTGTACCCGCAAACGGGCCCAGAGTTGGTACCCGCCCCGGCCTTGCTCGGCGGCTACTTGGCTGCTTCCGGAGCGGGCTTCGTCGCTCCTGCCCCGGTCCAGCGCGCCGGAGCGGGCAGACTGGGGGAGAGCAAGGCTAATACCGACATGGCGGTAGAATAGGACTCGGTTCGCGGGAAGATACGGTCATTCCAGCCTCCGTTGGCTTGGCGCGTGTCCCACAGCAGTTGCTGCAGCCGCTGGCGCAGCGCGGGGCGCTCCGGCTCGGGCAGCGACTCGATGGCCAGCCCCGCGTAGGCATGGCCGTAGAAGAAGTAGTAGGGGGCGATCCCGTAGGGCGGTTTGTGGGTGCCCTGCTGGCTCTTGCGCGCCAAGAGGTGCTCCCAGTTGTCGAAGAAGCCCAGCACGGCGCGGCGCAAATGCTGGGTGTCGCTGCGTCCGGCCTGCATCAAGGCGAGTTCCGCGATGGCGGCCCGAGCTGCCGAGGACGCCATCGGCTCGCGCCGCGGCCCGGCGTAGCCAAACGCCCCGCTCGATTCGTCCCGGCCCGCTTCCAGGGCGTCGAGCGCTTGCTGGACCATGGTCTCGGGCACTTCGTAGCCCGCGGCCCGCGCCTGGAACAGGAACAGCAGCGTAGGACCGGTCATGAAGGGGCTGCAGGCCCCGCCGGCGTAGTTCCAGCCGCCCCCTTGGAGCGCGCCCGCTTGCAGGCGCCCGATCAAGTCCGGAATGACCGCCTTGCACTGCTCAACGGTCTCCGCATCCACTAAGCCGTTTTCGGAGACGTCCAGCAACAGGTTCAGACCATAGGCATGGCCCCAACCGCGAACGTCGTAATCGGTTTGAGCCTGGCCTTCCAGGGTCGGATCGTTGGCGAACATCTCCAGAAGGAACGCAACGCTGCGCTGCAGCGCGGCCTTGCGCTGGGGGTCCTCGGAGAACCCTGGCGCGCGCAGCAACGCTTCACACACGATCGCCGTACCACCCACCCGGTAGCCCGAGGGGATCGCTCCCAACGGGCCCACGCGGTACACACCCTCATAGGGCCACTCGCGGTTGGGGCGTTTCTTGGACTCCGCACCGCGTTGGCGTAGTTTGGCCAGCCGCTCGGCTTCGTCCTTCTGCCATTCGGCCAGTTTGTCTTCGCTCAAGGAGCCCACAGGCTTGTCTGTGCGATACGACTCCTGGTTCTCAAGCAACAGGCGAATCCCTTCCGTCACCGCTTGCTCGACGGTGGGGTGTTGTGCGTCAGAAGCGGGGGCTGCCTCGCCGGGTGCCGTCTTCGAAGGTGCCGCAGCCGGTTGGCTTTCCTGCGGCGAAAGGGTTGCGCAGGCAAAGACCAGCGCCAGGGCTTGGGAGGGAATCATGAGCGTTGCGTTGCGAGCCAGGGCACGAGACCGTGCCCGATCGGGAGAGGCCCCTGGTGCACTAGGGGTTCTCCAAAGCCTACACTGATTTTCTCACCGAAGTAACGCGCTTTGGTTTCCATGCGCTCCTCGATGTCCGCTCCGAACAGGAAGTGTTGGCCTCGATCTTGCTGCCCTTCGGGTTGCAATTGGCTGCCGTAGCAGCGCACCACTTCGAGTTTGCGCTCCCAAACCGGCGTCACGTTGACGACCAAAGTCGGTTCCACCGCCACGTGCGACAAGAAGTGGAAGAGAAAGCGCGGGCGGTGCGCAGCGGCAGCCCCGGCTTGTTCGGCCATGCGCTTCAAGCCGGACAAGTACCACGCTTGGCGGGTCAAGTGGCCCGCAGCGATGTGGTCGGGGTGCAAGTCCTCCACATGGTGTCCAATCACCACGCTCGGCCGCGTTTGGCGAAAGATCGCGGCCAACGCCTCGCGGTTTTCGATCGAGACTTCCACGCGCGAATCGGGCAGCCCTAGGTTGAAGCGCGCGCTGAGCCCCATGGCTTGGGTGGCAGCCGCCGTCTCCGCGTCGCGTGTTTCCCCGCTTCCCCGCGTACCCATTTCCCCGTGGGTCAGATCGACGATGCCGACTTTGGCGCCCGCTTGCAGCAACCGAAGGATCGTGCCGCCCATCGAGATTTCCGCATCGTCCGGGTGGGCAGCGACGACCAATACGTCGAGATTCATGGCTTAGGATTCGGGCTGGAGGGTCATGGCCAAGTGCGAAGCGCACACAGGCGGGGTGGCACGATACTGGGCTTCGATCCACGCGGGGCCATAGCGTGTGTAGAATTCGATCGGGCCGAGTACCCGTTCTTGGGGGAGGCCGCGGGGCATCAAGCGGTTGTTGAGACGCCGAAAGTGACGTTGCTGCTTGCCACCCTTGTTTTGGTGGATGCGCAGGGCTTTGGCGAGCAGCTTTTCGATCCCTTGGCCCATTTGATCGGCGGCTCGGCGCAGCCCGCTGTCGAGCGAGGGCTCGATCTCCGCCAACGCGGCGCGTTGTTCGCGCAGCTTGGCTTGGGCGTCGCGCACGATACCCTCGATTGCTTCGATAGCGGGCGGGGTAGGGCTGTCGTCTTCGTCGGCTTGGAGTTCGCCTTTGGCGGCCAGCACATCGACCAACGAGACCCCGCTTTTTTGCAACGAAGCGCTGCACTCCTCATCGATCAAAGTGACCGAAACCCGCGGAACAAAGCGTGTTTCGGGCACTTGGGTGGCCTTGCGGGCGGCCACAATCTGGGCGTGGTAGGCGAGTTCGCCCAGCCCGCCGATGTATGCGTAGCAAGGCAAGGCACAATCCTGAACCAGCGGACGGAGGAGCGCTCCGGGAGACCACGACGCGGGGTTTTCGCGGACACGCTGCGCGAGTTCGGCGGGCTTCCAAACTTGACCGCTCCCGTCTTGGACGAAGCCCTTGGCATGCCAACGCCACGCGGTCCGGCCTTCCGCGCCCACGTCGAAAACGAGTGCGGCGGTATGGGCATCGATCGAGCCTTCGCTGGAGGCTTGCAAAAGGGCTTGCCGTGGATCCCGCTCGAGGATGTCAGCCAGCGCGCTGCTCAATTGCGGACGAATCCAATCGGGCTCGACGGGGATCAGTCCGTGGGGCCCTAGGAGTTGCAACAGGACGCGAGTCAATGCCTGGGGAAGCGTTTCACCCTGGCGCGGGAGCAACAAGTCCAACGCCTCCTGGCAATGGGAGTACATCCCGAAGTTCTGCTGCAAGAACGCTTCGATCGCTCCCAAACCTTGGGCTTCTCGGTTGATCGGGATGCGGGACAAGGGCTCGCGGCCCGAAGAAAGTCCCGCTAGAGCGATCTTTTGCAGGTCGAGGTTGCGGTTTTGGATGTAGCTGTGGTGGACCTCGGCGATGTCGTGATCGTCGGCATGGTTCCAGAACATGGCCACAACCTTGCGGCCCCATGTTTGGCTAAGAGCCTCGGCCAAACGACAGGCCTGCATGGCCTTGATCAGCGAGTACAGCGGACTGCACAGGAAACCAGGTTGCTGCCCCGTGATGATCGCGAGCGTTCCGGGTTCCGCCAGCGCGGTCAGGGCGCTGTCGAGCGCGGTCGGAAGCACGTGGCCTGATAGCCCGACCCGTAAGGCTTCGGCGCACGTGGTGCGGTGGGCGCGGTCCCACGAGTCCGAGCTGGGTTCGGCTCCGTCCAGCGAGGTGAGCAAACGCAGCGAACCCATTTGTCCTTTTGCGAGGGCAGCCCGAACCGAATCCGAGGGGGCGAGCCACTCGGGGCCCAGGTCTTCGACGAGGATCTTCAAGCGGCTTCCCTAGCCCACCCGTCCAGGTTGCAAAGCCTGAAACTCGGCCACCATGGCCTTGGCTGCGGCGCGACAGGCGTCCTTCCAGGGAAGGTTGTTGGGGTTCTGCGGGTACAGGATGCCGCGCGAGGAGTTGACGATCCCCCCCGCAAAGTGTTCGCCAAAGGCGGGGGCGAGGTCGCCGGCTTGGCCCCCTTGCGCCCCGTAGCCGGGGATCAAGAAGGGGACCTTCGGCATGCGTTCGCGCAGGTGGGCCAATTCCCTGGGGTGCGTGGCGCCCACCACGGCGCCCACCGAGGAGTAGCCACACTCGCCGACCAGCTCCGAGCCCCAACGTACGACCGCTTCGGCCACTCGATCGCTCAGGGTGGGGTCGCCTTGGGCTTGGAACTCGGCGCTGCCGAGGTTGGAGGTTCGCACCAACACGTAGAGCCCTGCATCCGCTTGGCGGCAGGCTGCCAGGAAGGGCTCGATCGAATCGGTGCCCAGGTACGGATTGATCGTGATCGCGTCGCAGAGCGTGGCGGGGTCGCAGCCCTCCATACCGGTCAGGTAGGCCTGGGCGTAGGCTGCGGCGGTCGATCCGATGTCACCCCGCTTCACGTCGCCGATCACCAGCAGGTTCCGTTCGTGGGCGGCGCGGATCACCCGCTCCCAGCAGCGCACGCCGTCGGATCCCAGCGCCTCGAAGTAGGCCGATTGCGGTTTGACGGCGGGAACTAGGTCGTGAACCGCGTCCAGCACGCCGACCAAGAAGCGTTCCACGTCTTGGGCGCGCTCGGCGCGGGTGGCTAGGGGGTCACGGGCCGCCGCAAACTCGGCCGGAAAGCGTTGCAGGTCGGGGTCGAGCCCCACAACACACGGACTCTTCTGTTGAAGGACTCGACGGTACAGTCGATCGGCGAAGTTCATGGCGCCGATTCTAGCCTGCGAGGGGGGGCTACGCAGGCTTTCTGCGGCTTTCTCGGCCTTCAGGCGGCTTTGGGCAGCAAGTCTTTCGGGTCGGTCACCTGCTGGCCCTGGGGAACCAAGACTCCGGCGGAGACGCAGATTCGCAAAGCCTCGTCGACGCTGATGTCGAGGGGCACCAAGGTGGCTTCGTCCATGAAGATCGTGAAACCCGTCATGGGCATCGGGGAGGTGGGGATGAAAACCGAAACGAAGCGGCCACCCAATGCCTCGTGCATCGACCGCAACCCCGATCCAGTCACAAAACCCAGCGACCACACCCCTTCCGAAGGATAGGGCGCGGCGACCACCGTTTCGAACTCGTACTCGGTGTCGTTGATGAAGAACTCGGTGAGCTGCTTGGCGTAGGGGTACACCGCGCGGATCAAGGGAATGCGGTGCAGAAGCCGGTCGAAGCCGGAGATCAGGCTGCGGCCCAGGAAACCCGAAGCTAGGTACCCGAGCACCAAAACCAAGACGGCCGAGAGCACGACGCCGACAGCGGGGTGGACCTCTTTGGCCACGGCCTCGCGCAGCTTCTCGGGGTCGATGGCCAAGTCCTTCAAGTTGCGCAGGAAGGCTTCGTGTTTGAGTCGCCAAGCGGTGAGAGCCGCCTGAAACGACGCACTCCCCAAGCCGCCCAGCGCATCCATACGATCCACAAGGTCCGAGGGAAGCTCATCCGGATCGAGGTACTCGCGCGCATAGGGATCGATGTCCATCGCGCCGAGCACGATCCAACCCATGCCGTTGCCTTCGAGGACCCCATAGATGGTTCCATTGATTGGCCCCACCACGTGCCGCTGGACAAAGTTCCAGATCGAAGTGAACAGGAAAACCGTCAGGATGGTCGGCAGCAGTACAGCCAAACCGCGCGTGAAGAAGCCGCGTTTCTTCGCCTTGGTTTTGCCTTGTTTGGACGGAATGGACACGGTTTGGAGGGGGCAGGGCCCCTTCCAGCATCGACTAGGCAAGTCGGCCAGCTGGAGTCTTTCAGCCTTCCCCAAGGCTAGGGTCGGTACCCGTGAGCAAAGCCCGGGAAAAAACTTCCCAGTCGGTGGTTGCAGGGACCTTGCAGGTAAGGCCGCTCGCTGGGGCTACCTAATCACGGAAGAACTCGGCTGCGACGGAATCGGCTAGGGGTAAGCCTTGGTCCGTGAGCCGATAGCGGCCGGCATGGGGCTCCAAAAGGCCTTCTTCGGTCAATCTGCGTAGTAGCGGGGCGATCGAGTCAGGCGGGGTCTGGACACCGGCCCGTTCCAGTGCTTCGGTCTCGCTCAGGCCTTCGCGCAGGCGCAGGCCCAACCACCACGTTTCGGCCAATCGTGCGCTTTCGGATAGGGTTTCGGACCATTCCAGTGCATAGCCCGCTTCGGCTAGCAGGCGCCGGTAGCGCGCCACGCTGCGCGGGGAGCCCCCGCGGGCCAGGCCGATTTTGCTCACAGCGCTGGGTCCCAGGCCTACGTAGGTTCCGTTGTGCCAGTAATTCAGGTTGTGCAGGCACTCGTGCCCGGGGCGACCGTAGTTGCTGATTTCGTAGGCCTCCAGCCCCGCAGCACGGGTTTTGGTGCGCGTGATGTCGACCAATTCGAGTTCCAAGTCCTCGGGCGCGGCCTGGAGTTTGCCTTGTTCCAGCCAGCGTAGGAATGGGGTCGACTCCTCGAAGGTCAAGTTGTAGGCCGCCAGGTGATCGGGCTGTTCGGCGAGGATCCGATCGAGGTCTTCGGACCAATGCTCGGCTGTTTGCCCCGGGTTGGCAAAGATCACGTCGAGGTTGATCGAGGCACAGCCCGCTCGGCGGGCGGCGCGGAATGCGCCCAAGGCCTCTTGCGCGGAGTGCACACGCCCGAATTGTTCCAAGGTTTGCGGCCGCAGGCTTTGCAGGCCGATAGACAGGCGTGTGACGCCCAAGTCCAAAAGGGCACGAGCTTTGTCCTCGTCGAGGCTCTCAGGGTTGCACTCGACGGAAATTTCGACCGCGCTATTGCGAAACCCTGTGCGCTGATCGAGCCGCGCAATCAAAAGGCGCCACTGCTCGACACTCAAAAGCGAAGGCGTGCCACCCCCAAAGAAGACCGTGCGGGGCGCTTCGGGGGCCCGCTGGTCGATCTCCAACAAAAGGCTTTCCAAAAACCCGGGGATGTCTTGGCCTTCCGCGGGCAGCGAGTAGAAATCGCAGTAGTGGCACTTGGTGACGCAAAACGGCAGGTGCACGTACAGGGGCGTGCCCGTGGGCGCCTGCGGTAGGGGTGCGGGCCTAGTTTGGGTGGTCGTGCCGGGCATGGGGGCAGTGTACAGCGATTCCGGGGGGGTCGTTACCATGGGGGTGGGCTGACCTACACCATTTGGATCCCTGCCTTAATTTGCCCATGAAGATCGCACTCTCCACCCTGTGTTTGTTGGCCTCTATCACCCCGAATGCTCTTGAGGAGACCAGCCGACCGCTCGATTCGGTCACGTTGATGGGATCACGCAAGCCCCTCGAGGGTCGTTTGCTCCAGGTCACCCAAGACGAACTGGTACTCAAAGCCAAGTCGAGGTTGCGAGTGATCCCACGTGAGGAGGTCCAAGAGTTCCGCAGTGTCAACCAGGATCTGATGTCGCTGATGCCCGATCTGCGCGAGGTCTCGACGGCGCTGGATTCGTCCGGGATGAAGGCCTTGGCGGAATCGTGCGAAGGGCGCGGCCTACCGGGGGAAGCCAGGCTTGTGTGGTGGAGTCTTCTGCGCCTGGAACCCGAAAACGAAGAGGCGCACAAGGCGCTGGGCAACCGTCAAGCGCGCGGCAATTGGCAGGCCAAGCTCACCGACAAGGCGTGGACGATGGACCTTGTCCGCACCAAAAAGCCCGAATGGGGCAAGCCCTTTGAGCTCTCGACCACCCATTTTGACTTTCGCTCGAACATTCCGTGGTTCGAAACCGTGCGTGCGGCGGTGATGGCTGAGGAAATCTACACCGCGCTCTACTTCACTCTGGGGGCCGAGTATGGACTGTTTTGGCCCGAGCAGGTCATGACCATCGAACTCCACGGCGACGATTCCTACGCCGGGGGGGCGGACCTACGGGCGACGGTGGATGTGGAATCCCGACGGGTGTCGTTTGATTTCGAGGAGGGTTTCCAGCCCTGGCTGTTTGCCCGACACCTGGATGAATTGTTGATCTCGCAAGTGTTCAAGGAAACCGGCAAGGGACGCGCCAATTTGCCCATTTGGCTGGCCATCGCCATGGAGGAATCGCTCCAAGCCAAGCTGGACCTGACGACGATCGATGCGCAGAAGATCCGTTTCAGTCCCGACCGCGATCACGGCTACAACCGTGCCGTGCACGCGGCGGCCGCGGAGCCTTACGGGCTGAGCCGAGTACTCAACCTGGGGTCCAGCGACTTCCGCAACGCCAACCAGGAGTTGCAGCGGGCGCAGGCGTACACCCTGTACACCTACTGCTTGGTGGGTGAAGGCGGGAAGTATCGCGCCGGAATGCAGGCGTACGTGGCCGAGGTGCTGGAGGGCGGGGGTTCGAGCACGGACTTTCTCAAGTGCCTAGACCTCAGCAACCAACGCGAACAGCGCGAGTTTGAAGAGGCTTGGTTTGCCTGGGTCAAAGCGCTCTAGGCGCCTGGATCCCATGCCCGCAGGCCCGTTCAGTCACGGTCCATGACGTTGTAGAGCTTCTTCAGAGCATCCTGCTCGATTTGGCGGACGCGCTCGCGTGTGACCCCCACGACCTTGCCGATCTCCTTGAGGGTCATGCTGGCTCCTTCAGGATCTCCCAGTCCGTAGCGAAGGCGAAGCACCATGGCCTCGCGCGGATCCATCGTTTCCAACAAAGACTCGAGCCGGGCGAGCAGGTCGCTCTTGGTCAAGTGGTCTTCGGGGCTGATGGCGCGTTCATCTTCGACCGTGTCTTGGTTTGCGGTCAGCACTTCCAGCGACACATCGCTTCCGGCGCTGTTGCTCTCGATGGTTCGCTTGAGCAAGGGCCAGGTTTCGCGCGGGATTTCCAGTTCCAGGGCGACTTCCTCGACCGTGGGGATGCGACCCAAGTGGTAGGTCAATTCCTGCGAGACGGTGCGCCATTTGGACATCAGTTCGTGCATGTATCCGGGGACGCGCACGGATTTCACGGTGTTGGTGAGCGAGCGGCGGATCGCTTGCTTGATCCACCAGGTTCCATAGGTGGAAAAGCGGCAGCCCGCATCGGGATCAAACTTCTCGGCGGCCTTCATGAGCCCAATGTTGCCCTCAGCAATCAGGTCTTGGAGTGAGAGGCCGCGGTCGGAATAGATCTTTGCGATCGAAACCACGAGCCGCAGGTTGGCTCGAATCAGGTGTTCGCGCGCATCCATGTCTCCAGCTTGGACCCGGCGACCCAGCTCCTTCTCCTCTTGGGCAGATAGGAGCGGGACCTCGTTGATCTCAAGCAGGTACGTTTCTAGGCAGCGTTCGGCAGAAATGGCGGGTCTCCGTGATCTTCAGGGCGGTCCCGGGGGTGTTGGGGCCGCGATGGGTGGGGACGCCCCGGGGAAGGCCCGAATGCGTTTTCCAAGCCACCCATCGACCCCGCTGGAGTGGGATCTTGATCGGATCCGAAGAATGAAAGGTCCTAATTGATTAGGATGGCGGGCGAGGCCCGAACCGGTTCGCCTCGATTTGATCCATGACCGAACCCTCCCTCGAAGCCGTTGTTCCCGAGCGAGAATTCACGCTGCTGCTTCAGCGGGTAGCCCAGGACTTTGCGGCCATCACCAGTGCGACCCTGGCGAGTACTGAGTCCCGCTGGCCCAAGCGCTTCTACTTCCGACTCCAAAGCGAAGCCGACGAGTTGGAGGTGGTGCTGGACGACTACGGCGCCAGGCACAACCGCACCTTCAGCGTGTTCACCGAGCTGACCGCGTCGATTCGCGGGTTTGCCTTGGCGGGGTTGAGCTTGACCCACCTGAGCAAGCGCTTGGATGCCTATGGGGTGGTGGATTCGCTGCCGGTGGATGAGGGTCAGGCAGCGCGGCGCTCGGTCGAGCGGGCCCGGGCTTTCGCCCAAGAGACCCTGCGCGGGCTGATGCAGGCCTGGTGGCGTGAAGTCGAGGCGCTGGGGATGGAAATCGCTCCAGCCTCCGAAAGCGTGCAGATATCGCCGGAATCGGTGCGGTTTCGACTCCCGCGCAATGTGGGGCAACAGGAGCTACGCGAGGACATGCAACGCATCGCGGAAGTGGCTTCGAAGTACCTCCAGGCCCATGAAATGCTCGCGGATTCGGGATTGCGTCCGGAGCGCGATCCGTTCCTGCGGGAGACGTTGCTGGCGGCCCATTGCGACGAGCAAACCGCCCGGGTTTTCGAGGCCACGGTCCACAACCTGCAATCGGCCTACGACACGTACATCGGGAACACGCGCCTGGAGGCGGCGGATACTCGCTTGCGGCACCTGCGGGGGCACATTTCGACCGGGCTGCACCTGCTCGAGTCGGTCACCCATTTGACCCACTTTGTCGAGCGCCACGACGATGGCCAGCGGTCCGACATGGCCGAGCGATTCCTTTCCCGGGTGGTGGATCGGCACCAGGTCCAGGACATCTTGCTGCATGATTTGTTCCTGTGGGCTCGGCGGTTGCTCGGGGCTGGAGTCGAGTTGGCCCAGGAGCTACTGCCGCGCTACACCGACCTGCAGTCGATGGTGGTCGAGCTGCCCGACGGGTTGACCCTACATGCGCGCCCAGCGTCCTTGGTCGTGGGAATCACCACGTACCACGGGACCCCGGTGGAGATGGCGATCGGGGACCAGTGCGCCAACGCTTCCTCCATCCTCGAGGTCATGGTTTTGGTGGGATCGAACCCCGAAGCGCGCGAATACGTGTTCCGCGGGGATTCGAAGCCCCTGAACGACATACGCCTCTTGTTCGAGGCGGCGCTTGGCGAGCGCGGACTCGATCAGCTACCGGCGGAGCTGGCGTACCTGCGGAGGTAGTTAGTGTGCTCTAAATGGGTTTTAAATGCCCATGAAAAGCCTGCTAGCTAGCATTTCCGGTAGGCCGGCTGCAAGGATCCGTTTGGCTTCCCGGTCGATGTCGTACTCGACCCGATGGAGGCGGAATTGGCCGGTTTCCGCGTCGAATATGCCCAGGGCAGCTCGAGGGTCCTCGTCCCGGGGTTGGCCAACGCTACCCACGTTGACCAGGGCCCTTTGGGCCAGGGACAGATCGACTTCCGTGTCGACGGTGTAGAAGGTGCGCGTGGGGTCTTCTTTGAGCCGCAGAATGGTCACCGGTACGTGCGTGTGCCCCACGAAGCAAGCCATGGTGGGCTGCAGGTTTAGCGATGGTTCGGCGTCGTCGGTGGACTGGATGTACTCGTATGCTTCCGGGTGGGCGTAGGTGCCATGGGAAATCGAGCCATCCTCCATGTCGATGGTGAGTGGCAGGTTTTGCAGCCAGTCCAGGTCGCGCTCGGTCAGTTCGGCCCGGGTCCAATCCACCGCCGCCCGAGCCATGGGGTTGAAGAACGCGGTGTCGAGCTCCCCCACCACGGCTGCGTCATGGTTGCCTTTGACTGCCGGAATCTGGCGTTCGCGCATCAGGTCGAGGACCTCCCGGGGGGCTCCGCCATACCCGACCACGTCACCGACGCTGTAGGTACGGTCTACCCCTAGGCGATCGACTTCCTTCAAGACTGCCTCAAGGGCTGTCAAGTTGGAGTGGATGTCTCCGAGGATGGCGTAGCGCATGGGGAGGGGTAGCGGTTCAAAGCCACGGCCAGTCTTAGGGAGGCTAAGCCCAACATCGTCAAGAAACCCCAGGGCCAAAGAGGTCCAGCGGATTCTTGCGTCGAAGGGAACTCAAAGTATTGGGCGATTTCGCGAGTTTGGCGCAACCCTTGGGCCACGAGCG